>Ga0247735_1000393_pt1 | contig 17264 bp, 13 predicted proteins | sample UWRJL178409R2_FD_180934 | JGI IMG/M metagenome (GOLD analysis project Ga0247735, IMG submission 180934) | Plant litter microbial communities from Arlington Agricultural Research Station in Wisconsin, United States - UWRJ-L178-409R-2 | ecosystem: Environmental > Terrestrial > Plant litter >... | reverse complement strand
CGCCGCGCTTCTCGGCGAGCCGCTGGCGCACGCGGTCGAGCGTGTCGGCGAGCCGCGCCTCGTCGACCGGCTTCATCAGATAATCGGTCGCCTGCGCCTCGAACGCCTTTAGCGCGTGGTCCGAATAGGCGGTCACGAACACGAACAGCGGCGGTTCGACCTCCATCAGCCCCTGCACCACGGAAAAGCCGTCGAAGCCGGGCATCTGGATGTCCAGGAAAACGAGGTCGGGTTTGTGAGTCTTGATCGCGCGGATCGCCTCGCGGCCGTTGGCGCATTTCTCGATGATCTCGACATCGTCATGCGCTTGCAGTCTCAGCTCAAGCCCCTGAATTGCAAGGGGTTCGTCATCGACCAGAATGGTACGGATCGTCATGCGGCCTCTCTCTTCGGTTCCTCTAACTGGAACGGTATTTCAATCTCGACCCCATATCCGCCCCCTGGGATCGAACGCGTTTCGAAACGGTGGTCAGGCCCGAAAGTCTGCGCCAGCCGCTCCCTGATGTTGGCGAGCCCCACGCCTGTCGATGCGCTTGCCCGCGCTTTCGTTTCATACAAGCCCGGCCCGGTATCGGATACGGCGATCTGCACCCGATCCCCGCTCAACCGCGCGGTGACGTTGATTTCGGCCCCCTCTTCCTTGGGCGTCACCGCATATTTGATCGCGTTTTCGACGAGCGGCTGAAGCAGCAGCGACGGCAGCCGCGCCTGCGACACGCGCGGATCGATCTCGAAGCTCGGCCGCAACCGGTCCTCGAAGCGCATCTTCTCGATTTCGAGATAGAGCTTGAGGGTTTCAACCTCCTGCTGGAGCGTCACGTTCGCGGTTGGCTCGTTGGCGAGCGTGTAGCGCAGGAACGACGACAGCCGGCTCAGCATCGCGTTCGCCCGCTCGGTCTGCTTGAGCAGCACGAGGGTCGAGATCGAGTTGAGCGTGTTGAACAGGAAATGCGGGTTGAGCTGGTAGCGCAGCATCGCGAGCTGCGCCGAGCTGGCGGTGTTCTCCAGCGCCGCCATCTGGTCCATCTGCGCTTCGACGATCAGGTAGAAATTGATCCCGAAATACAGCGCCGACCAGCCGGCGAGCACGGTGAAGTTGAGGAAGATCGTTCCCAGCACCAGCCCGAGGTTCAGTCCCGGATCGGCGAGCTTGATGAACGAGAACGAAAACGCGTCGAGCACCGAATACAGCACCGTCGCCACCGCGAGCGTGACGATCGTCAGCAGGATCGCGGCGAGCTGCCGCTGGTTCCGATAATAATGGTAGAGCGTCGCCAGCAGCAACGTGATGCAATAGCCGACGATCGATTCGACGATCACCGGCACCACACCCGAGATATCCTGCCCGTTCGAGATGCTCGAAACGCTGCGCAACAGCAGATAGCCGGACCACCCCGCCGCCTGCAGCCGCCAGAACGCGCGCCCCTTGTCTTCGAAAAACGGCCGCGAGAAGATCGCGGGAAGGGAAAACAGCGCCATGCCGCCCACCCTAGCCCGAGCCGGAGCCAAGCGCAAAATCCACGTCGCCCCGGCGCAGGCCGGGGCCGCTGCGTAACTTGGCGAGCGTCCTGCCCCACACACAACGGCCCCGGCCTACGCCGGGGCGACGTTCGTGTCGCTTCCGCCCGGGAACGCGACACGCTACGATGCGTCGCAGCCAGAGATTGCAAAACCTCGTGTGTTATTTACATATAACAGCTTGAGACGGGCAAACACCCGCAAAGGAAAAGAGACGATGGCCGATACCGACACGACCGAGCAGAGCCTGGTGCTGACCCCGCCCGATCCCGTGCCCGTCGTCGCGCCTGCCAAGGCCGCCGGGCTGGTGCCGGTCGACGACAAGGTCCGCACCCAGCTTCAGGCCAAGGTGTCGGGCTTCGTCGACGAGCTTGTCGCGCAGGACGTCAACTCGCCCGAATTCGGCAAGCGGGTCGATGCGATCGCGGCGATGGGCCAGAAGGAAATCCGCGACGCCGCCGGCCAGTCGAACCGCTTCCTCGACCGGCCTGTCAAGGCGATGGACGGCGAAGGCAGCGTCGGCGCCGACCTCACCGAACTCCGCCGCACGATCGAAAAGCTCGATCCCGCCGCCAACAGCAGCCTGCTGTCGGGGCGCGGTGGCCTGGTCAGCAAGATCTTCGGCGGCGGCATCACCAGCTATTTCGACAAATACCGCTCCTCGCAGACTCACATCAACGCGATCCTCAAGACGCTCGCGCGCGGCAAGGACGAGCTGCTGATGGACAATGCCGCGATCGATACCGAGCGCGCGAACCTCTGGTCGGCGATGGGCCGGCTCGAACAGATGATCGTGCTGTCCAAGGAAATGGACAGCCGTCTCGAGGACAAGGCCAACGAGCTCGACCATAGCGACCCCGCCAAGGCCAAGGCGATCCGCGAGACCGCCTTGTTCTACGTCCGCCAGCGCACGCAGGATCTGCTGACGCAAATGGCGGTGACGGTGCAGGGCTATCTCGCGCTCGATCTCGTCAAGAAGAACAATGTCGAGCTCATCAAGGGCGTCGATCGCGCCTCCACCACCACCGTCTCCGCGCTTCGCACCGCCGTCACCGTCGCGCAGGCGCTGGCGAACCAGCGGCTCGTGCTCGATCAGATCACCGCGCTCAACACCACCACCGCCAACATCATCGACGCGACCGGCAAATTGCTCAAGAGCCAGACCGCGACCATCCACGAACAGGCCGCCGCCTCGACCGTCCCCGTCGAGACGCTCCAGCGCGCCTTCCAGAACATCTACGACACGATGGACGCGATCGACACGTTCAAGCTGAAGGCGCTCGATTCGATGAAGACCACGGTCAACACGCTGTCGAACGAGGTCGAGAAATCGAAGGGCTATATCGCCCGCGCCGAGGGCGCCGCGCAGAACACCCTCGCCGGCCCCAACAGCGCGTTCAAGCTGGAGGCGGTGTGACATGACCGACGTCGATCGCCAGCTCGCGCGCACCAATGAACTGCTCGACCGCACCCGCGAACGCAGCATCGCGCAGCGCCGCCGCGCGCGTGGGGGCACCACCCTCGCCAAGCGCGCCGCGCTGATCGCGAGCGCCGATCTGGCGATCGTCGTCGCGACGATCATTGTCGGCTGGATCATGCCGATCGGCATGGGCGGCGCGCTGCTCGTCGCCGCCCTGCTCGTCGCCGTGACGCTGATCCTCGCCTTCGCGCGGCTCGACACACCCGTAGCACCCGAAAAACTGGCGGAAGTCCCGCTCAAGGCGCTGCCCACCCGCACCGAACAATGGCTGGAGACTCAGCGCCCCGCGCTGCCAGCGCCAGCGCAAACGCTGCTCGACGGCATCGGCACCCGGCTCGACACGCTCGCACCCCAGCTCGCCACCCTCGACGAGCAACAACCCGCCGCGTTCGAAGTGCGCAAGCTGCTCGGCGAGCAACTCCCCGAGCTGATCCGCGGCTATGCCCGCGTCCCCGAGCCGCTACGGGCGCAAGCGCGCAACGGCAAGTCGCCCGACGCGCAGCTCGCCGACAGCCTCCGCCTGATCGACGCCGAAATCCGCGAGATGACCGAACAGCTCGCGCAAGGCGACCTCGACGCGCTCGCCACGCGCGGGCGCTTCCTCGAGATCAAATACCGCGACGAGGGCGCGGCGTAGCGCCGAAAGGCGCGCGTTAACCATTTTTTCGAGGTGCTCGTTCTACATCGGCCGAGGGAGGGGTTCTTTCGGTCATGGACGGCGCGGTCTACGCTCTCATCGTCAATGCCTGCGTGGCGCTGCTGTTCGCGGTTGCGTTCGCGGTCATCCGCTTTTCGTACCAGCACCAGCGCGCGGTCGAATGGTTCTGCGCAGCCTATGCGTTCGGCGTGCTGAGCCCGCTCAGCGAACTCGGCATCCGCTATTGCAACGGCAGCGCGCTGTTCGCCGCGATCAGCTACGCAAGCCTCCTGCTCTACACACTGGCGATGGCGCTCGGTCTCACGGCGATGTCTGGTCGCGCCATGCCGTGGCGCGCCGCCACGCTGATTCTGGTCGGCGGCGCCGTGCTGCGCGCGGCCATTGGGGACGGCCACCGCGATGATCTGCTTTACGGACTGGCGCTCCAATCGCCCTTCGTCGCAGCCTCGACGCTCTCGGCTCTGGTCGCGATCCGCACGGCCTGTCAGCGTGTCAGCCGGCTGTGGGCAGCGGTGGCGATCCTGTTCGGAATCACGATTGTCTATTTCGCGACCAAGCCGGTGTTCGCCAGCACCTTCGCGTTGGGCGCCACCGCCGAAGCCTTTGCAAGCAGCGGCTATGCCTTGTTCTCGCAGGCAACCGGTCGATTGCTCATCGTCACCGCCGGGCTGCTGGTGATGCTCATCGCCGTCGAACAGGCGATGAACCGGACCATCCTCGACTCGGAAACCGACCCGCTCACCGGTGTAGCCAACCGCCGCGGCTTCGAGCGTGCCGCCGCACGGATGATCGCCCAAGCCGATCGCGCAAGCGAACCGCTCGCGCTGGCGATGTTCGATCTCGACCATTTCAAACGCGTCAACGACAGCTACGGCCACGCCGCCGGCGACGCCGTGATTCGCGCCTTCGCCGATCTGCTGCTGGCGATGGCACCGCGTTCGGCGACGGTCGCCCGCCTCGGCGGCGAGGAGTTCGTGGTGCTGCTCGATCGCACGACGCTGAAGGGCGCGTGGCACGTCGCCCAGGCCATCCGCAACGCCTTGCCGGGCATCGCGCATCTGCCCGCCGTCACCGCCAGCGGCGGCATCGCCGAACTGAAACCGGGCGACACGCTGGAAACATTGCTCGATCGCGCCGACCAGCGCGCCTATGAAGCCAAATTCACCGGCCGGGACCGCATCGTTCCCGTGCCGCCCGATGTCGCCGACGTGCCGCTGCGCGTGGTTCCCGATGACGGGCCGCCCAAGCCGGCCCCCAAGGCCGCCGCAACGGGCTGACCGGCCGCAGCGCAGGGGCAAGAGAATCGTCGAAACACCGCAGCATTACAAGTCTTGTTTCGCGGAATAATCTGATTCAAAAGTGAGTCGTGCCCAAGCCTGGGTACGCCGTTTTAACAAGCGAAAGGAGGTGATCCGATGTCTCATGGTTCAGCAATGGGGTCGGTTCAGTTCGTTCGGGGGACGCACCGCTAAGCTTCGCGGGAAGCGACGGGGAGTATCATCTCCCAGCCAACGTCGCGCTTCCGCAGAAGACTTCGCGGTTCGCATGGTCTCCCAAGCTGGAGCTTCCGGCCGCTGACCATGTCAGGAGGTTGCCGGGTGCCGAAAGGCCCCGGCAGCCTCTTTTCATTTTGGGCACACCGCGCCTGCGCACCGACCGTTCGTGCTGATCCGTCACCCCAGCGCAAGCTGGGGTCTCTCGCGGCTCCGGCGCGCCTTCCCCCGGAAGACCCCAGCGTGCGCTGGGGTGACGGGTGCTGGTGGGCGCGCGCACTTCCCCGTTCATGGCGGGCACCCAGCCCCGCAACACGTCGCATTTCCCGCCTCGGTACAATCCCGAGATTGACGATCGGCCCATGATTCCACAGGGAGCGAAGGGCATGCGCAAGATTGTCCTAACCACCATCGGAACGCTCGGCGATTTGCATCCCTTCATCGCCATCGCGCAGGCGCTGCGCCGCCACGGCTTCGCGCCCGTGCTCGCGGTGGCGGAGGACCAGCTCGCCAAATGCCGCGCGGCGGGGATCGAGGCGGTGGCGGTGCTGCCGGGGTTCGACTCGGTCCAGCATCGGCTCGGGCTTGCCGAGGACGAAGCGGTCAAGCGCATCATGGGCGACCAGATCGAGATGCTCGATCAGGTGCTGCTGCCGGCATTGCCCGGCTGCGTCCACAAACTCGAAGCGGTCACCGCCGGCGCCGAGGCGATCATCGCCTCGACCTTCGTGTTCGCCGCCCCGATCGTCGCCGAAAAGCTCAACATACCGCTCGTCTCGGTGGTGCTCCAGCCAATGGCGGTGCTGTCCGCCTATGATCCGCCCTGCACGCCCGATTTCTGGATGATGAAGCACGCGCCCAACACCGTGCTCGGCCGGCTGTGGAACCGCGCGGTGTACGGCACGATGCGGCTCGCGGTTCAGCTCAAATGCGGGCCGCAGATCGATCGCGTCCGCAGCGCGCACCGGCTACCGCGCAAGAGCGCGCGGCGGCTGCTCGAAACCAGCGAACGCTCGGCGCTGACGCTCGCCACCTATTCGCGCCATTTCAGCCCGCTGCCGCCCGATGCCGCGGCCAATATCCGGGTGGTCGGCTTCCCGATCTTCGACAGCCAGAGCGGCGCGGAAGAAGCGCTCGATCCCGCGCTCGCCGCCTTCCTCGCCGATGGCCCCGCGCCGATCATCTTCACGCTGGGCAGCTTCGCGGTCCATTGCCCCGGCAATTTCTACGCCGAGGCGGCGGCGGCGGCGCGTGCGCTCGGCCGGCGCGCGGTGCTGCTCACCGGCGGGCAGCGCGAGCCCGCCCGCGATGGCGACATCTTCCGCTGCGCCTATGCGCCGCACTCGCTGCTGTTCCCGGCGGCGGCGGCGGTGATCCACCACGGCGGCGCTGGCACCACCGGCCAGGCTTTGCGCGCCGGCAAGCCGCAGCTCGTCGTGCCGCACATGGGCGACCAGTACGATCACGGCCAGCGCATCGAGCGGCTCGGTGTCGGCCTGTCGATGAAAGCGCACCGCTTCACCGCCACCCGCGCCGCGCGCATGATCGCGCGCCTGCTCGACGAACCCGGCTATTCGGAAACCGCCGCCCGCATCGGCGCGCAGGTCGCCCGCGAACACGGCGCCGACGCGGCCGCCGCCGCAATCGCCGAAACGCTCGGCCCGTCCCGCGCGCCGTCGCGCGCGTTCGTGCCCCGGCTGGCGATGGCGTAGCGAGCGGTCAGGCCCGCTGCACGGCAAGGGCGGTTGGACGTTCCGCAACCTCCCCCGCATCCGCCCAGCCCCGGCTGCGCGGCAGCCACGGGTTGAGGAACAGCAAGGGCAGTTTCAGGAACAGCAGTTCGCGGTGAATCCAGAAGTCGATCAGCTTCTCGCGCCGCTTCGCCTGCGGGCGGCCGGTCCGCACCAGCCAGTCCTGATAGGGTTGCCAGTGGCTCGGCTCGTCGCGCTCGACGATGCGGAAGATCTTCATCAGCACCGGGTCCGATCGCACCAGCCGCGACCGCAGCAGCGCATCGACCTGTTTCATGCCCCGCATCTCGGTGAGCATGATGACGCGGCACAGCCGCTCGAACATCGCCTCGCTCGCGATCACCGCCCCGGTGTCGAGGTCGTCGATGGTCGATCCGAACACGATCTCGACGAACCGGTCGATATGCCCGCACGCCCGGTCCACCGACAGCGGCATCTGCCCGCGCAGTTCGAACCAGCGGCGGAACATCACATAATGTTTGCGCTCGTCGGCACGGTGCTTGCGGATCGCGGCGATGAACGCGGTATCGTCGGGGCAATGCGCCTGCACCGCCTCCAGCACGCGGTCGATGCTCGTATAGCCGCGATGCTCGTTGTAGATGTAGATCGATCCGAGCACGTCGAGATAGCGGCGTCTGAAAGCGTCGAACATCGTCGGGTGCTTCACCTTTCAGGGCCGCGCGCGGCTTGCCTCTCGAACGCCTCTGCGGGCTTTCGCGCAGGATAGCATCGTCCGCGCGCGAAACACCATCCTTTCGCGCGACTTGCCGGATCGACGCATGTCCCGCATGTTTCGTTGGCCAATGCCGACCGGCGGCCAGGTCACGAGGAACGGGTGAAAAAGATGCGCTTCGGACTGTTCCTGCTCGCCACCGGTATCGCCGCGCCGCTCGCCGCGCAGACCGTGACCGAACTCTCGATCCCCCAGCTCGACGCGCGCCTCGCCGCCGGCACGGCGACCAGCCAGAGCCTCACCCGCGCCTATCTCGCCCGGATTGCGGCGATGGACCGCAGGGGGCCGGCGCTCCACGCCGTGATCGCGCTCAATCCCGATGCGCTGGCGGCAGCACGCGCGAGCGACGCGCGCCGCCGCGCCGGCCACCCGCTCGGCCCGCTCGATGGCATACCGTTGCTCATCAAGGACAATATCGAAACCGCCGACCGAACCGCCACCACCGCCGGCAGCCTCGCGCTGAAAGACAATGTCACCGGCCGCGACGCGCCCGTGGTCGCGCGGCTGCGCGCCGCCGGCGCGGTGATCCTGGGCAAGACCAACCTCAGCGAATGGGCCAACATCCGCTCGTCCCACGCGATGAGCGGCTGGAGCGCCACCGGCGGGCTGGTCCGCAACCCCTATGCGCTCGATCGCACCGCCTGCGGCTCGTCGAGCGGATCGGGCGCTGCGGTCGCGGCGAGCTTCGCCGCCGGCGCGCTCGGCACCGAGACCGACGGTTCGGTGGTATGCCCCGCCGCGATGAACGGTCTGGTCGGGCTGAAGCCGACGCTCGGCCTCGTCAGCCGCACGCATGTCGTGCCGATCAGCCACAGCCAGGACACCCCCGGCCCGATGGCGCGCAGCGTCGAGGATGCCGCGATCCTGCTCGACGCGATGACCGGCTTCGACCCCGCCGATCCCGCCAGCCGCAACATCCAGTATTTTGCACCCCATTCCTACGCCGCCGATCTCAGCCGCGCGACGCTCAAGGGCGTCCGCATCGCCGTCCTCCACCCCGACATGCCCGAGGCGATGAAACCGGCCTACGCCGCCGCGCTCGCCGTGCTGACCGCGCAAGGCGCGGTGCTGGTCGATGTCGAGATGCCCAAGCTCGATGGATTGGGCGAGGCGGAAACGCTCGTCCTCCACACCGAACTCAAGGCCGATCTCGACGCCTATCTCGCCACCACCCCGCCCTCTGTGAAAACCCGCACGCTCGCCGACGTGATCGCCTTCAACGATGCGAACCGCGCCACCGAAATGCCCTTCTTCGGACAAGAGACCTTCGCCGCCGCCGCGAAGACCGAAGGCCTCGCCGACCCCGAATATCTCGGCGCGCTCGCCAAATCGCGGCGGCTGGCCGGCAAGGAAGGCATCGACGCGATGCTCGCCCAGGCCAACGCCACGCTCATTGCCGCACCCACTTACGGCCTGCCCTGGCTCAGCGATACCGTCTCGGGTGACGGCGGGGAAGGCCCGAGCGCGAGCCAGTTGCCAGCGGTGGCGGGCTATCCGCACCTCACCGTGCCGATGGGGCTGGTCAAGGGGCTGCCGGTCGGTCTGTCCTTCATCGCGACGGCGCTGGGCGACCAGAGCGTGCTCGATGCCGGCCATGTCTACGAACAGGCGTCCCACGCCCGCGTCGCGCCGCGCTACCTGCCCACGGCGGATGTGCCTTCAAGCTACCCCCGAGCCAACCCTACACCACCCCGTTCGCACTGAGCCTGTCGAAGTGCGTACACCCAAACGCCCCGTTCGCGGCCCGTGCTTCGACAGGCTCGGCACGAACGGAGTGAGAGGTCAGCGCCCTACTTCCGGCAATCCTCGGTCACGCGCTCGATCTCGGCCCACGCCGGGATCACCAGAGTCGGATAGCCCGCCTGTTCGATCACGAACCGCCCCCGGCTGAACCCCATCGCGTCGAGCAGCGAATCGCGCGGGGTCAGCGCGACCGCGAGATACGGCGTCGCGCCGCCGGTCGGCGTCAGGTTGAGCGTACGCGCGGTGCTGGTGGTGCGGATCGTCGCCGCGCCCGCCCCGCCCGCGCCGGCGCGCGACAGATACACCATCCGCGCGCCCGCGTCGCAACGCAGCGTCAGCACCGCGTCGCTGCCGGGCGTGCCGTACAGCGCGATCGATCCGCGCGCGTCCTGCCGGTACACCCAGTCGCCCGGCGTCAGCGGCCAGTCGCGCCAGTCCGCCGCGGCGGGCGTCGGCGCCGGCGGGAGCGGCGCGGCCGGCCGGGGCGTCACCACCGGCGCGGGGCGCGACGGTTGCGGGCGAGGCGCAGGCGCGACGCACCCCGCCACGGCGAGACTGAGGGCGATGCCGGAGAGGAAACGTGCGCGCATGCCGACGCTATGGGCGATGCGCGCGCCCGGCTCAACCACCCGTGTCACCTCAGCGACGAAATGCCGCGCCGCCGCGATCAGGAACCGCCGGCACCATCAGCCGTTACGCAGACGACACAGATGGGAACTCCGCATGACCGACCAGCCCGCCACGCAATTGCTGATCTCCTCGAACCGCAGCGACGCGATGAAGGTGCGCAGTCGCGATGGCGAGCGGATCGGCTCGGTCCACGCCTTCATGATCGACAAGCGCACCGGCCATTCGCTTTACGCGGTGCTGACGATCGGCGGCTTCCTCGGCATGGGCAAGGCGTTCTACCCGCTGCCGTTCGCATTGCTCGATTTCGACCCGATTGCCGACGCCTATGTCGTCACCATCGACCGCCGCGTGCTCGAAGGCGGCCCGAGCTGGGCCAACAACGCCCCCGATTTCGACCAGGCCTATGCCGACCGCGTCGCCAGTTACTATTCGGTGCCGACCGAGAATCTGGCCGTGTAGGAGCGCTTATGGGCGAATCGAATGTCTATCCCCCGTTCGCCCTGAGCCTGTCGAAGGGCGTGCCCCACGCACCCGGCATCGGTCGGGGCACGTGCTTCGACAAGCTCAGCACGAACGGGGGATATTCACGCGGAGGCGCGGAGGCATAGAGAGAAAAAGCGCCGTAGACGCTCACGCCCTCGGATGCGCGTTCCGATACACGTCGAGCAAATGCGCCGCATCCACCGCCGTATAGATTTGCGTGGACCCAAGGCTCGCGTGCCCGAGCAACTCCTGCAACGCCCGCAGATCCGCCCCGCGCCCCAGCAGATGCGTTGCGAAGCTATGCCGAAGCGCATGCGGCGTGGTCCGCTCCGGCAGCCCGAGCCGCACCCGCGCCGCCTGCACCGCGCGGCGGATCAGTCCTGGCGCGAGCGGCCCGCCCTTCGCGCCGCGAAACAGCGCCGCCTCGCGCCCGAGCGCATAGGGGCATAACGCCACATAGTCCTCCACCGCCGCGCGCACCTGCGGCAGCAGCGGCACGATCCGCGTCTTGGCGCGCTTGCCGGTGACGACCAATGTCTCGCCGAGCGGCAACACCGCCCCGGTCAGCCCGACCGCCTCGCCGATCCGCAACCCCGCGCCATACAGCAGCAGCAGCACCGCGAGATCACGCGCACCGATCCACGCCTCGTCGCGATCCTCGGCGACCTCGTCGGTGAGCGCGACCACCTCGTCGGGCGAGATCGGCCGCGGCACCCCCTTCTTCACACGCGGCCCGGCCAGCCGCGGCACCGCCACCCCCGCGAAGCCGAGAAACGCCCGCACCGCCGAAAGCTCACGCGCCGCCGACGCATTGCCGATCCCCGCGCCGCTCTCCGCACCCCGCCGCATCGCCAGAAACGCGCGCAGATCGGCGGCGGTCAGCGCCTCCAGCACCGGCGGTCCGCCGGTATGCATCTGCAAGAACCCCAGCAACCGCTCCGCCGTTGCCTGATAGGCGCGAATGGTATGCACCGACCGCCGCCGGTCACGCGCGAGATGCTCGGCAAAGGCTTGGGGGAGGTTCATGTGTGTCACCTATAACACAACCGTCGCCCCGGCGAAGGCCGGGGCCGCTGTGTTTGGGGCAACCGGTTCGCCAAGCCGCGCAGCGGCCCCGGCCTTCGCCGGGGCGACGGAACGTGGCCATTTGTCGCGCTGCACCCTAGATACAAGCCAATGTCCCGCGCCCGCGTCCTCGTCATGAACTCCGCGCTCGGCCCGCTCGATTACCGCGTGCCGCACGGCATGCACGTCGAGCCGGGCTCGGTCGTCGTCGTCCCACTCGGGCCGCGCCAGTTGCTCGGCATCGTCTGGGAACCCGATCGCATGCCGTCCGACGCCGAAGTCGGCGACAACCGCCTGCGCAACCTGCTCGCCGTGCTGCCCGTCCCCCCACTGGCAACGCCCCTCCGCCGGCTGATCGAATGGACCGCCGATTATTACCTCGCCGCCCCCGCCGCCGTCGCCCGGATGGCGCTCGCCTCGACCTCGGCGCTCGAAGGCGCCAAGCTCGTCACCGAATATCGCGCCACCGGCGAAATGCCCGATCGCCTCACCCCGCAGCGCGAACAGGCGCTCGAACGGATCGGCGCGCATCAGGGGCTGATCCGCGAACTCGCCACGATCGCCGACGTCTCCGACGCGGTGATCCGTGGCCTCGTCAAAGTGGGCGCGATCGAGCCGGTCTCGGTCGATATCGACCAACCCTTCCCGCTCCCCGATCCAAGCCACGGCGCGCCCGCGCTCAGCGCCGACCAGCGCGCCGCCTCCGCAACGCTCGTCGCCGATGTCGAGGCGAGCCGCTTCCAGCCCACCTTGCTCGACGGCGTCACCGGGTCGGGCAAGACCGAAGTCTATTTCGAAGCGGTCGCCGCCGCGATTCTCCAAGGCAAACAGACGCTCGTCCTCCTCCCCGAGATCGCGCTGACCGAACCCTTCCTCAAGCGCTTCGCCGCGCGCTTCGGCTGCGCGCCGGTGGCATGGCATTCGGGCTTGCGCCAATCACAACGCCGCCGCGCCTGGCGCCAGATCGCCGACGGTCAGGCGCTGGTTACGGTCGGCGCGCGCTCGGCGCTGTTCCTGCCCTATGCCAATCTCGGCCTCATCATCGTCGACGAGGCGCATGAGACCAGCTTCAAGCAGGAAGAGGGCGTCCATTATCACGCGCGCGACGTGGCGGTGATGCGCGGCAAATTCGAAAGCTGCCCGGTGATCCTCGCCTCGGCCACACCCGCGATCGAGACCCGCCAGCAGGTCGCCGCCGGCCGCTATGCCGAGGTCAAGCTCCCCGGCCGCTGGGGCGCCGCCGAAATGCCGTCGATCGCGCCGATCGACCTGATCGCCGAACCGCCCGAACGCGGCCGCTGGATTGCGCCGCGTCTGGTCAAGGCGATCGAGGAGACGCTCGGCCGCCGTGAACAGGCGCTCTTGTTCCTCAACCGGCGCGGCTACGCCCCGCTGACGCTGTGCCGAACCTGCGGCCACCGCTTCCAATGCCCCAATTGCACCGCATGGATGGTCGAGCACCGGCTGGTGCGCCGGCTCGCCTGCCACCACTGCGGCCACACCGAGCCGGTGCCGCGCGTCTGCCCCGAATGCGGCACCGAGGATACGTTGGTGCCGGTCGGCCCCGGCGTCGAGCGGATCGCCGACGAGGTGAAATTGCTCTTCCCCGAGGCCAAGGTCGCGGTCGTCACCTCGGACACGATCTGGTCCCCCGCCAAGGCCGCCGAGTTCGTCGGCCGGATGGAGGCGCACGATATCGACCTGATCGTCGGCACCCAGCTCATCACCAAGGGCTATCACTTCCCCAACCTCACTTTGGTCGGCGTGATCGACGCCGATCTCGGCCTCGAAGGCGGCGATCTGCGCGCGAGCGAGCGCACCTTCCAGCAAATCATGCAGGTCGCCGGCCGCGCCGGGCGCGGCGCCAAGCCCGGCCACGTCTATCTCCAGACGCACAGCCCCAACGCCGCCGTGATGCGCGCGCTCATCACCGGTGACGCCGAATCCTTCTACGCGGCCGAAACCGAAAGCCGCCGCGAAGCCGGCGCCCCCCCGTTCGGCCGCTTCGCCGCGATCGTCGTCTCCAGCGAAGACCAGAACGCCGCACAGGACGCCGCCAAGGCGATCGGCCGCGCCGCCCCGCGCATCGACGCGATGGAAGTCTACGGCCCCGCCCCCGCCCCGCTCGCCATGCTACGCGGCCGCCACCGCTTCCGCCTCCTCGTCCACGCCAAACGCGCGCTCGACGTGCAGGACGTGATCCGCGCGTGGCTGGGCGGGGTGGAGTGGTCGGCGAAGGTGCGCGTGGTGGTGGATGTCGACCCGTATAGTTTCTTGTAAGCCGCTCCTTCGTCACCCCGGACTCGCGCCGGGGTCCACCGTTCCGCGCACTCGGACACCGCCGCTCGGGCGAAACGGCGGATGCCGGAACAAGTCCGGCATGACGGGGGTGGTGTACCTTTTGCCCCGCTCGTGCTGAGCCTGTCGAAGCGCGGGCCGGAGTGACGCCGGGTGCGTGGGGCACGCCCTTCGACAGGCTCAGGGCGAACGGAATGGGTGGCGCGGCGTGTCAGAACCCGCCGTCATCCGGGTAGGTCGATCACCCTAAACCCGTTCGTGCTGAGCCTGTCGAAGCACGTGTCCCGGGCACCGCGCTCAACGACGTGGCGCTACCGCGCCGCAGCCTGCGCCCCGCCCGCGAACAACGCCGCCGCAGCGGTCTTCTCCGGCGAATCATACGGCCCGTACAGCACATTATGCAGCACGCCCCGCGCAAGCTCGGTTTTGCCCTGCCGCACCAGCTCCTGCGCCAGATACAGGCGCGGTGCCGGCGCATCGGGAACCTCGCGGATCACCTCTGCCATCGCCAGCATCGCACGATCGGGCACCGCCTCGCCCGCCTCGGTATAGCTCTGGAACGCAGCGATCAGCGCCATTGGCGCATCGCGATCCTGATGGATCGCCGCCGAAATCGTCTTGCGCGCCGTGGCAAGCCCGGCCGCGCGCTCGGACGCCGGCCCGGCGAGCGCCAGATGCGTCTGCGCGATCCCCTTCCATGCCAGCGCCCGGCCATCGTCGGGCGTCTTGGCGATCACGTGATCGGCGGCGGCGCCGCATTCGGCATAGGCGCCGCCGCGACAGTCCGCCTCGGCTTCGGTCAGGATCGTCTCGGCATTGTAGGGCAATCGCTCGACCTTACGGTGAATCTGCGCGAGCCAATCCGAGCGTGTGGCGACGCCCGCCGGATCGGTCGCGGCGAGCCGCGAGCCCAGCGCGATCCGCTCCTCGATCAACGCCGCGCTGCTGCGCGGAAGCGTGGTGATGAGCGGATCACCGCCCGGTGTATCCACGGGTGCCGCCCGCGCGAAATCCTTGGTGTTGCCGGCGTACCCTCCGACGGCATATTGGATCTTGCGGATATCGCCGAACACCTTGGCGGCTTCGGCGAGCGGTTTGCCCTGCTGCACCGCCGTCATATACGCGCGAAACTGCTCGCTGCGCTCGGCGCTCAGCTTCGAGAACAGAAAGTAATGCGCGAGCAGCCACGCGTGGTACGGCGTCCAATGTGCCTTGGTCGGCGCATCGAGATAGGCGCCGGTCAGAATGTCACGCACGTTCAGGTCGCCATAGGCGCGGAACACCTTGAAATAGTCGAGCGGTGGCCGCGCATATTCGAGCGAACCATCCTGCCGCACACGGATCGTCGAGAACAACGCACCGATCCCGTCGATATACCAGCGCGGATAGGCGGCTGGCTGATAGGTCAGCATGAAATGCTGTGCGAAGGCGGAATACAACATGGCTTCCCACGGCCGCGAAATTGGGGGGTGGTTGGCGTTGACGTTGATGGCGGCGCTGCTGTCGCCGCTGTTGGCTGCGTCCTGATAATCCTGGTCTTCCGACAATTTGGTGTCGAGATCGATGACCTGATCGGCACGTGCGACCACCAGCACCGCGCCATCCTCGCGCGGGTCGTAATAGCGTTCGGTCGCGAACGCGCGCGGATACGGGCCTTCTTCCGATCGCAGATTGCGCAGTTTCATCGTGCGGAAAAAATCCGCCGAATCGACCAGAGTGATCTGCAACTTCACGGTATCGTCGGGCGCATCCTTGGCGCGGTAGAGCCGCGACATCAGGGCATAGAGTCGTTCGAGCGTGTTGGTGACGCGCTTCAGTTCGGCTTCGCTGGCCGTGCTGGTGACGATGACATGCGCCGATTCCGCACGCCGCCACGGGCTTTGCGCATCGGTTGAGCCATCGACGACGATATCGGGAACCGCAGCCGCCTTGCCGCTGGTCTGGGCTGAAGCACCGCTCGCCGACACCACACATAGTCCGAGCGCGAGACCGAGACACCGACCGCTTATCATGCAAGACCGCTCCGGGCATTGGTAGCTGCCCCGCGTTTACCGCGCGCGCCAGCGACTTGAAAGGAGAACGTTCGTCGCCGGATCGGTGCCGCGTGCCTTTTTGCGCTGTCCTACACCGCCGCATCCTGTCAAAATCACGGCGATGACCGTTCCGTCCAACGCCCCCACCCGCGCGCGCCGCATCCTGTCCTCGCCCGTGCGCGTTCTAGGCAACCTTCGCCACTTTTGCGCGCTGCTGCTCGCGGTGCTGGCACTCGTCGCCCCGGCGCGCGCCGACGATATCGGCGCGACCGCGCGCGGCGTCGTGCGCGTCGTCACGATCGCGATGGTCGATGGCGAAGTGGTCGGCTTCGGCCACGGCAGCGGCTTCGCGATCGCGCCCAACCGCATCGTCACCAACGCGCACGTCGTCGAACTGGCGAAACGCTATCCCGACAATGTCGTCGTCGGCGTCGTGCCGTCGGAAGGCAGCAAGAGCTTCGAGGGCAAGGTGATCGCGCTCGACGCCACGCGCGACCTGGCAATCATCGATGTGCCCGGCGCGCGGCTGCCGCCGGTCGCGGTCTACAGCGGCCCGATCGAGGAGGGCAGCGCCGTCACCGCGCTCGGCTATCCGGGCAACGTCGATCTCGCGACGGCACAATCGGCGACCGATTACATCCACCCGCTCACGCCGATCCGTACCGGCGGGGTGTTCTCCGGCCGACGCCTCATGACCGGCGTTCAGGTGCTGCTCCACACCGCCGGCATCGCCCGCGGCAATTCGGGCGGGCCGCTGCTCGATCCGTGCGGGCGCGTGCTCGGCGTCAACTCGGCGATCACCCATAGCGAGGAAGGCGATACCAGCTTCGGCTTCGCGATCGCCGACAGCGAGCTGACCGCGTTCCTCGCCGCCGCCAAGCAGCCGTACAGCGCGGTCGGCCTGCCCTGCACCAGCCTCGCCGACACGCTCAAGCGCGACAGCGATGCCGATGCGCAAGCGAGCGCGCAAGCCGAAGCCGCGAAGCGCGACACTGCCGCCAAATCCGCCGCCGCGCACGAAGCCGCGCTGGCCAAGGCACGCGCCGACGTCGAGAACAACCGCGAGGACGTGATGGCGCTCGCCGCGGTGCTGCTCGTGCTCGGCGCGCTCGCCATTGGCGGCGCGGGGCTGCTCGAAGTGCGCAATGAGCGGCGCTGGGCGATCGGCGTCGGCGCAGGCGGGCTGCTGCTGATGGTCGCGGCGGCGATCGTCTTCTTCAACCGCCCGACCGGCGATCCGGTTCTCCCGCCCGAGACGGTGACGACCGCAACGCCGACCCCGCTCACCGGCGAGCCGGCGAGCGGCAAGCTGGTCTGCTCGGTCGTGCCCGAGCGCAGCCGAATCGTCTCCTCCTCGACCGATCCCGTGAAACTCGACT
>Ga0247735_1000391_pt1 | contig 17278 bp, 18 predicted proteins | sample UWRJL178409R2_FD_180934 | JGI IMG/M metagenome (GOLD analysis project Ga0247735, IMG submission 180934) | Plant litter microbial communities from Arlington Agricultural Research Station in Wisconsin, United States - UWRJ-L178-409R-2 | ecosystem: Environmental > Terrestrial > Plant litter >... | reverse complement strand
CTGGCAACCGCTCCTGGACCGCTGCCTGATTGGCATCCGCGTCGACGAGCAACGCGTCGAGATCGGCCGGCCGGGGCAGGTTGCCGCCATGGGTGGTCAAAATATGATCGGTTGAACGCCGCATTGATCTCTCCACTCGCCTGAGGCTGTACACAAACGTCTTCGCCAGCCTTGGTCATCGGCATGCGCTTTTCGCCTCCTGTGATCGAAGCCGAACGCCATGTCGATCGCGGTCATAAGTGAAGACGAAGGCGTTTGTACATAGCAAATGACATTTTACACTATCGGATAATCGCCTGCCCGCTCTGTAGGTCATCGGTCCGGACGCAGCGTAACGCCCACCCTACTAGGTAAGCGAAGCTCGCATTGATGAACCTGGCGTGCTGCACCCGGTCCACAAGCTCAGCGGCGCTCAGCCCGCTCCTTGGCGATACGCCGGCCGCAGGTCGCGCCCGCGATCTCGGCTAGAAGGGCGAACTCCTCCTCGGTATCGGTCAACGGCGTCATCACCGCTCCGCGTAATCGTGCACACGGTAACGACCGGTCCGCGGCTTATGGCCGTTTCTATCGTGGGCTGAATATTGGCTTTTGCTTGAGAATGACGACTTACGACATCCAAGCGGCGTGATCCCGCCCCCAAGCGGAGGTTTAACCAATCGAAACCACAGTATGATATAATTTTGCCTGCATTTCTCCGATGAAGCTGGAACTCGACCGGTCTCCAACGGAGCTCCAGCATGCGCGCTTTCTTACCGATCGTCCTGCCTCTGACTGCTTGCTTTGTGGGCTCTGCGCATGCGCAGGAGGTTCCCACGCCCCCGCTTGCACCCGCACCGGCCATCGATCCCGGCGCTGATCGGATCTCTGTCGGCGTCGGCGCGGGAGTGATGCCGAGCTATATCGGATCGAACGAGTCCGTCGTGGTCCCGGTGGTGGCGGTGGTCGGGCAAATCCATGGCATCACCTTCAACACGCAGGGCACCCAGCTGACCGTCGATGTCATTCCGGACAGCGGCAAACCCGGCTGGAAACTGCAGGCCGGCCCAGTGATTGCACTCCGCCTCGATCGGAACAGCAAAATCCGCGACCCGGCCGTCAAGGCGCTGGGCAAGATCGACGCCGCTTGGGAACTGGGTGGCTGGCTCGGCATTCAGCGCACCGGTGTCGTCACCAGCCCCTATGACAAATTGTCATTGAGCCTGGCCTGGCAGCGCGACGTGAACGACGTATACAACAGCTATATCGTCAGCCCCCAGCTCGAATATTCGACACCTCTCTCGACCAAGGCCTATGTCGATTTCTCACTGGGCGCCGACTATGTCGGCCGCCGATTTGGCGCGACTTATTATGACGTTACGCCGAGCGGGAGTGCAGCGAGCGGTCTCACCGCGTATGACGGGGCGGACCGCGCCGGCTGGAAGGACTGGAACGCCAACCTTCTTGTCGCCCGCTCGCTCTCGGGTGATCTGACACACGGTGTAGCGGTCTTCGGCATGGTCAATTACACGCGCCTCGTCGGCGTCTATGCGCGCTCGCCGATCGTCGCCGATGTCGGCAATCCCAGCCAATGGAGTGGTGGCATCGGCATCGGGTACACTTTTTGAGACCATAAAGACGAGCGTCGGTCGCATGGGCCCAAAATCCAGAACCGGCGGAAAGCCTCTCGGGGGCGGCGCGGTCTTGCGCGACCCGGTTGGTCATGTCGTCGAGCTGGCCCAGAGGCCGTAGTGCCGGAACGGGGCGTGCCGTGAACAATCCGGCCGTCGTCGTCAGGGCAGTCAAACGCCACGGCGCCCCTTCTCCATTGCCATATGCGTCGCCCTGGCGCGTCGGGAGGCGCGACCCGCGCCTGAAAAGGCGGTGGCGCCTGATGCGGGAATATCTACGAGTCCTACGGCGCTCCGAACGGCAATGAGCTCGGCGTCAGCACGAATCGCGCATGCCGTGAAAGGTCGAGCCGGAATCACTACTGTACATACGCCAGTATAGTTCAAATCACCCTTCTTGCTTGCGATCTTGCAGCTACTGACTCGAAGCGCGAGCCGCTGCAAGAAAGGCAAAGCAATGAAAGCCATATCTACTGAACTTTCGACACCGGCACGGGAAATGCCGCTGCCCGATCTCGCCCGGCAACTCGCCCATGACGGGTTCTTGCTGGCGCGCGCCGAAGCAGTGCTCATGAAGACCCGGGCAGCGCCGAAAATCGCGACCGCCAAGTTCGCGCTGGCTCTGATCGTCGTCGCAGCCGTCGTGGCACTGCTCGCAGCGATCGGGCTGATCGTGGGCCTTGTGCTAGCTCTCGCGGCATTGGTTGGCCCCCTTTACGCCGGCCTGATCATCGCCGGGGCAGGTTTCGTTGCGGCGGGGTTGATGGGGCTGCTCGGCGCACACAAGCTTGCACACCTGCTCAAGCCCTTGATGGAGAAGTTGTCATGATCACCACAAAGCTTCCACAAGTGGAACTCGATGTGCTTAAGGCACGCGATCGTTTCTTCACCACGGCAGCCGCGGTCGAGCTGAGACTTGCGCCCTCTCATCTTCTCGGTGACGCAGCGACGGTCGCGCGCTCAGGCGCGTCCAGGCTTGTCCATGGTGCGGCGCGCAGAGCGCGGCAGCGACCGGCAAAGGCTGCTGCGGCCGCGGCCGGACTGATTCTCCTGGTGATGCGCCGCCCCCTGTTCAGAATGATCCGCCCGCCTCGCTGATCGGGACGGCGGGAGCACCGGCACTCAAGCGCACCCGATCAGGGTCGGGCGCCCGAAAGGCTGTTTCCATGGTGACCGCGTACCGGCTCCTCGCACCTGCGGGGAGCCGGATGCTTTTTCCAGATGATCCAAATCTCCGCAGCCGGTGACAGCTTCGGCCTGCTTCATCCTTCCCCATGCCTCGAGACCGAGGCTAGCGCTCAACCCACAGCGGCCCAGGCGCACCTGCCTGTTGCCCCGCTCCATTTCCTACGCGCAGTTCCAAAAAAGGCCCTGGCAGGTCGACGGATCGGTGATCGAGCGGACAAGCATCGGCGACCGCGGGGTCGCCACGAAACTGTTTCGGGTCAGCACCCGGCAGAAGGGCGATGCCATCACGCCCGGGTCATGCTGACGCAGGGTCCCCGCCCCCCTTTAAGACCTCGCGAGTGCCCCGGCACCGGCAGTTCGGCAAGACGGTCGGCGCCTCACGCCCCCAGAGCGGGTGAGCGTTCTTCCCGGGGCGGGACGCGCCTCGTCGGGCGAGGGCCGGCGGTTGCCGCCGCGACATCGGGGAACATGGGACACCGCCCTCCCGGCGTGGTGAGCCTTCCGATCGGCCGGTCCTGCTTTCGAGGCACTCGCGAGGTCAGAAACTTTCAATGAAGCGCAGTCCCATGCAAGCATTGCCGCTCGATCCGAGGGATCAGGCAGTCATGCCGGCAACAGCGTGCTGTTCACCAACCCCACACAGAGCCGGTGGATGCGCGGAACGGACCTGCGGGAAGATTTCCGGTCCGGTGCTGAACGGCGCATTTGTTTCGCGCCGCCAGGCGCCGGCATTGGCCGACGCGTGGCGACGACGACACCATCAAGGGAGCAGATCGATGACCAAGCGCGCAGCAAGACGAACAAGCGCCTTGGTCGGCGCATCGCTATTGGTGATACCTCATGACAGCGCGGCGCAGGCGATCGCGCAGAGCCCACCGCAGGCAACGGGCGGGCAGGACCCTGTTGCCGTGGCCCCGCCGACAGGCGAGGTCGATGCCCAGGAACTCGCCAAGCATCTCTCGAACCCGGTCTCTTCCCTGATCAGCGTGCCCTTCCAGGAGAATATCGATTTCGGTGCCGGACCGGACGGCGATGGCGTCAAGTCAACACTCGATATCCAGCCGGTGGTCCCGGTGACGATCGCCTCGGGCTGGAACGTCATCGTGCGCACGATCCTGCCCGTGATTGCGCAAAGCGACATCGAGGGGCGAGGCAGTTCGACTGTTGGGCTAGGCGACATCGTCCAGAGCTTCTTCTTCTCCCCGAAAAAACCGGGCCCGGGCGGGATCATCTGGGGCGCTGGTCCGGTGTTCCTCTATCCCAGCGCGACAGACCGCAATTTCGGCAATGACAAATGGGGCGCGGGACCGACCCTCGTTCTGCTCAAGCAATCGGGCAAAAACACGTTCGGCTTTCTCGGCAATCATATCTGGTCAGTCGCCGGCAACGAGAGGCGGCCGGACGTCAGCGCGACCTTCCTCCAGCCTTTTGTGAGCCACACCACGGCGCGCGCGATGTCCTTCACTCTCAACACCGAGACGAGCTATGACTGGAAAAGGAAGAACTGGATCGTGCCGATCAACCTCACCGTGGCGCAACTGACCAAGATGGGGAAGCAGCGAGTCCAGATCGGCCTCGGCGGACGCTATTACGCCGAGAAGCCTGCCGGCGGCCCGGATTGGGGGCTGCGGCTTTTCATCACGATGCTGTTCCCCAAGAAGTGAGAAAGATGCTGGTGGCGGGTCTGGGCGTGAGCGCCAAAAGGCTCTTTGTCCTGAGATGCCGGTGGCTCCGCGGAACAGCACTTCATCCCCACCCCTGTCCAGCCGTCACCAAGAGCATGACAGGCAAGGGAACCCCGGCGGCCCGGGATTGGACACAGATCCAAGCGATGATGGATCGGTTCGTGTGGTGGCTCGAGGTGCGGAACCACCCATCGGTTGGCAGCGCCGCAGATTAGGTTCCGCCACCGGCTGGGGGTCGCCGCTCCGTGGACGGCGCCCCCCCTGCACGACGGCGTTGGCGGTCCGTGCCGGCGTGGGGCAGCGCACCGACATTGCCAACGCTCGATGGGGGAACCACGGTTGTCGGCGCTTGACCTTTCCCGGCGGTGGACTGGCACGACACCGGGCATTTTGACCAACGGGTTGTGGGTGTCGTCATCCGCGGCGACACCCACAGACCCTCAGCGACGCTGCCGACAGTTGTTGTATTGTTTGGGTTTGCACACAGGATAGTGCGCGCGCGGTGCCGGCGGCGGGAAGGCCTCGGTCGGCGTCAGGGTCTGCGCACGGAACACCACCTGCTGCCCCTGAGTCGGCGGCGAGGAGTAGGGCGAGCCCGCCGGCTGATAGCCGCCGCGCGTTTCTTCGCCCTGGAAGCCATTGGCATCGGTAAAGGTCCGGGCGGCGGCCGGAGCCGCTGTCTGGGCAGGGGCATCTTGCGCAATTGCGTTGGTGCTGACCGCGAGTGCGGCCACGAAGACGATAAGCTTCATGACGATCTCCAAAGCATAGGCCGTGCGATCCATTCGCCGGCAGTCCATGAATTGGTGGTCTGAAGCGATTATTCTCACCTATATGTTGGTTTAAACTTCGTCGCGGATAGCTAATACCTAGGCGAGACCTGCTCAATCACAGATAATCGACTAGGCCGTAGACTCATAAAAAGCGATCTGTCGGCAAGCGCCTCATAAGCGGACGTTAAGTCGCTCCGTCCTAGGGTGGCAAATCGCTTCACATCGAGTGCCACATGATCCTGCTGCTTGCCTTCCTCGCATCGGTCCAGATAGCTGGCCCGAACGAATACGCACCGGACGCCGACTGCCAAGAATATGGGGACGGCAGCACGATGGCGATCTCAGAGTGCCTAAAGGCGCAGTCAGAGACGTGGGAGCGTCGTCTCAACTTCGAGTACCGCGCCGCCGTTGCGCGCGCAGAGGTCGATGCCGCGAAGCTCCAACGGGCACAGCAGGCATGGCTTCGATACCGCAATGCCAACTGCGAGGCATACAATACGGTCAAAGGCACGATCCACACTATCCTTGCGGGACGTTGCTGGCGAGACATGACCCGCGACCGAACTCTGGAGCTTAAAGAGTTGAGTTGGACAAACTGAGCACAATTTCCGCTTTCAACAATTGTCGGCCGTTCAGCCTTTGTGCGGATAGGTCGTTTATAGGTTCACGACCTAACCCTTTCCCTATCCCATGGACGTCGCCTCGGCCCAGCGCCGATTGACCAGCAGGTGGATCGCATCGTCATTACGCTTCAACCCGAAAGGAGCAGTGTGAAGCCGACCTTGTCCGGGTTCGGCGCGGAAGGCGGTGATTATGCCTCGAGCAATGAGCGTTTCAGCCGGGCCGTTGCGGATAATGGCGCACCATGGGGACAGGCTGGTGACGACTCATGCCGCAGATGATGACGCTATTGCACCGGCCCGATGCGAACGCGCCTGCGCCATGCGCCCGGACTTTCTCCCGTCGCCTGCCGAAACATCCGGGTCAGATGGGCCTGGTCGGCAAAGCCCGTCACCTGCGCGATGTTGACCAGGGAGATATCGCCATCGACGAGCAGTTCCTGCGCGCGCCGGATGCGGGCGGCGCGCAGCCATCGTTGCGGCGTCATGCCGGTCGACACCTTGAAGGCACGACTGAAATAGGATGAAGACAGGCTCGCAAGGCGTGCCAGCGCGTCGATCCGCGCCCCGTCAGCGAGATTGTCCTCCAAAAAGCCGGTTATGCGGCGCAGCTGCCACGGGGCAAGGCCGCCTTGGGTGTAGGTCGCGGCAGCCGGGTCGGTCAGGCGCGACAGCGCCTTGAGAAGCACGATCGACAATCCTTCGCCATAGACGCGGTCATCAGGCTGGTCGGAGAGACAATCGGCTGCGATAAGCTCCGCTGCATGCAGTACGTCGCGATCGAGGAGCATGGTCCTCGGGTCGGAGTCCGACCTGAAGACGGCGGAAAGCCGTCCGGCAGGGGTCGATATCCGACGCGGCGTGATCTCGATGACGACCTCCCGGAACAGGCTGTCGCCCTGCGCATCAAGCCTGATCCTGGTGCCGGCAGGCACGAGGCTCACATGTGCCGAGCGTGCTGTATGGCTCTCCTGCTCATCGTCGCCGCAACTGATCTGGACCACGCCCCCGATCGTCTCGAGAATGACGACGACCACCGGGTTATCGAAGACCCGCTCGCTGACGTGGCGCCCACGGCACTGCATGACGCGCGCCCGCGCGGCAAGCTCTCCCCAGCGACGCATGCCTTCCGCAGTGGTCGAGCACGCGACCAGTCCTTGCGGCATGGCGGGACGCGCAACCGCAACCGGCGGCGGGGCGGATACGGAGAAGGCGCGCTGGGACGGTATGTGGAGCATCTTCTTTTCCCAATTCCAAGAGTCCGATGCACCGGCCTACCGCGTGACGTGCCGCTCGCTGAATTAAGCTATGCAAATTTTTGTAAGGGGCGCCGAGCGCCGGCTCTGCGCACCCGATCAACGCATGACCTCAAGCGCAACCGCGACACGGAAACTCAGATATACTTCATCAGACATCCAATAATTATCGTCGCACAGCATTGGAAACACGAATCTTACCATTCCTTTGCGATCATTTATTTGAGCATGCCCACGCGCAGTTCTATCAACATCATCACTGCCCCGGCACTTTCGCGTCGCGACGCAGAGATGGCGGAGCGCACCGGTGCAGGCTGCAGGGCCTGCACTGACTGACCCGCCGCGATACGCAATACCCGCTGACGCTCGCCCTCTCGTCAGTGCGGCTGGGCCGCCTTCCTGTCTCTCCCTCCCCCGACCAGGAAGGCGGCCCGTTTTCTGCAGCGTTGCGCGTCGCGACATGACTGAAACGCAGCCCGTTTTGAACGATGCGAGCGTCTCGCAACCCAATCACACACCCGCGAAGATCGAGCCCATGTGCGCCCTTGCGGAGTCGCTGCTGCTTTCGGACGCTGCACCAGGCGGAACCGCGTGCGCACGACAAGAAAGGCCGGCGACGGCGGGCCAAATCACCCGTCCGTCGCCGGCTCGCAGCGATCGCAGCAGCGACCGACCATGTAGCCGATCCCGGGCATGGCCGAGACTAGAACTTGTGCAGGCGCGCCCTGACCCGCTGCAGGAGCGTCTCGCTCGGTCGCGCGCGGCAGGAAGTGACGATCACCGGCACCACGCGATCGATACCGGTCACGTCGACGATCTCGGCGCCCGGACGCTTGGCCCGGTCATAGCCAAGCGCGAGCGACACGGCCTGGGGCTTGAAGACATCATCCAGCGCGATGAACTCGCGACAGGTGATCTTTTCGATCGGCTTCGGCGGCGCCTTTGCGGTGGCCGCATGTGCCGGTGCTACGGCGAGAACGGCCATGGCAGCGGCAAGGAGGGAGAGTCTCTTCATGATAGGTCCTTTCGACGGGAGGTTTGATCGGCGTGGGATTGGCGGCGGCTACCAGCCGCGATGCCCGAATCCCCAGTGCGCGCCCCATGGGCCCCAGGCGTCCCAGTTCCAGGCGCCATCCTGATAATCCAGGGCGTTCTGCTGCTGCTGGTCGAGCAGATTCTTCGCCTGCATCGCCTTTTGATACTGGCCGTACGCCGCCTGGGATCCGACATAGAGGCAACCACAGGCCTTCGGATCGGCATAGACATAGGTGACGACATCGCCCTTGGTCCGCTGGACGAACTTGTTGGCCGGGAGCCGCGTGAGCATGGCGGTCCGTGCCGGAGTGTTGGCGGGCTTTACGACGAAGCCGGCGGCAGCGAGATTATCCTCCATATGCTGGATCGAGGATTTCGACTTGGCGAGCGCCGGTGTGGCGAGCGGAAGAAGCGAGCCGGCAACGAGCGCGGCAAGCAGATGCATTGCGGTTTTGGAACGAGGCATGGTCAGTTCTCCGGTAGTGGTGGAGGGGCGCGTCGGCGATATGCGGTCGGCGCAACCCCGAAGGACCGGCTGGATCTCGAGCGAGCGACTACCCTGTTCACCGAGGGCAATCGTTCATTGGCTCAAGGCCAGGCGGCCTTGCGAGTGAGTCAGCCTTATATCCGGAGCTCACCGACGATTGTTCGACGGGGGACGACCACGGAGATACTGCTGACCCTTCCCGATAGATGAGGACATTCCGGCCTGCGCCTGACCCCGTCTATGACGAGAAGCGGGTGGCCGGACGAGGAGCGCCTCGTCCGGCCGGATCGACCTAGAAACGTACCCCGACGCCGCTCATCAGCTGGCTCTGGTGCGTGTCGCGGTTGTAATGGGAGTAGCGATATTCGGCGCTGACATAGAAGCGCGGACTGATCGCATATTCGAGGCCGCCGCCGGCGCGCACGCCGTTGCGATTCCGGCTGTGCCAGTCATCATTGCCGCCGCTGATACGGTCCCCGAAGCGGCCGTTCGTATAGCCGACCTTCGCATAGGCCATGACCGAGGGCGAAAAGACGTAGCCGATCCGGCCGCCTGCATAGAGATCGCGGTCGGTACGCTGGCACGAGTCGACGGCTGCGCCGTTGCGCGTGATTTTCTCGCAATATTTCTGGGTCGAGCCGGTGACTTCCAGCTCCGGCCCGATGCGGACATTGGCGAGCGCCACATCATAGCCGGCCCTGCCGCCATAGACGAACCCGTCGCTGGGGATGCGGTGACCGCCGTCGCGGCTCCAGCCGCCCTCGATATCGGCATGGAAGCCGGAAAAAGGCTGGGCGTCCTGAGCGAACACGGGCTGGGCGGCGAGCACGGCTACCAAGGCAGCGGCGCAGGGAACGATGAACTTCATGAGATCCTCCTTTGAATGGGCCTGAATTGGCTTGGCCTATTTGGCAAATTCAACGAGGTTATTTCCAGAATACAAAGGTAGGCTTGCAAATCAAAAATCACCAACCAGTGTGTAAACCTTGGTATTGATGACACAAACCTTGGTATAACATCAGATTTGTTGGGGGCATATCGCCAACACCCTGCGTTTAAAGGGACTACTTCTGTTTAAGGACCACCATAGTACGAGCATTCCGGCATAATCTGATCATTCGACGGCGCCCCGTTCAGAGTCGCCGCGCAAGCCGATCGTTTCCGCCATACGCACGAGATCCGCGACCGACTTCGCCATCATCTTGCGCATCATGTTGCCGCGATGGATCTTCACGGTTATCTCCTGGAGATCCATCTTGCCCGCAATCTGCTTGTTCAGCAGGCCGCGGGTGACGAAGGTCATCAGCTGGCGCTCGCGCGGCGTCAGCTTTGCGTAGAGCTGCTTGGTCAAGACCATCGCGGCATCGGCCTTGCGCCGGTGGCCGTCCGACGCGATCGCCTGTGCGACGATATCGAGCATATCCTGGTCGCGAAACGGCTTGGTCAGGAAGTCGACGGCGCCAGCCTTCATCGCACGCACGCTCATCGCAATATCGCCGTGCCCCGTCACGAAGATGATGGGGATACGCCGCCCGGCACGCTCGAGCTGCGCCTGCAGTTCAAAGCCACTTCCACCGGGAAGCCGCACATCCAGGATCATGCAACAGGGCACATCCGGCAGCGTCGCGGCCTGGAACGCCCCGATCGAGCCGAACAGGACGACGTTCTGATCGACCGATCGCAGGAGATTGCCGAGCGACTCGCGCACGTCCTGGTCGTCCTCGATCACGATCACGAGCGATTGCCCGGGTTCGGGCCCGGTCGTCGCCGGCTCGACAGTTCGGTCCAGGGTCATGCCGGAACGGGCTGCGGTGCACCGCAGCGCAGATGGACCGTGAAGCACGCGCCATGCCCCTCGTCCGCGGGTTTCGCCGCGATCCGGCCGCCCCTGTTCATCAGCATCGACCGGCAGATCGACAATCCCATTCCCATGCCGTTGCTTTTCGTACTGTAGAAGGAGTCGAACAGGCGTTCGGGGTCGGCATGGCCAAGGCCAGGCCCGTTGTCCCGCACCTCGATACCAACCTCCTGACCATCGTGGGCGCCCCAGGTGGACATCACCACTACCCGGAGGCGATCATCGACTGTCTCCAGGGCCTGCACCGCGTTCAGGACGAGATTGATGAGAACCTGCCGAAGCTCGATATGGCCGACAGCCACCAGCGGAAGGTCGGGATCGAGCTCGACGCGAAAAGCAACGAGGCTGGCCGCCGCCTCGTCTTCAAGCAGGGAGAGCACATCTTGCACGACATTGTTGACGTTGAAGGCCATCGCGCCGGGTACTGCGGGGCTGTCGCACGAGCGCAGACAGGCAACCACCTCGCTCGCGCGGCGGCCATTGGCGATCATCTTGTCGACCGATGCCCGTACGGCTCCCAGATCGATCGTTTCCCGCTCAAGCCAGCGTCGACAGGCCTCGCCATTGGTGACGATAGCAGTGAGCGGCTGATTGACCTCATGGGCGATCGACGCCGCGAACTCGCGATGTGTCTGCACCCCGGCGAGATGGACCAGGTCCGCGCGCGCGCGATCGAGCTCCTCGCGCGTCTCGCATTCCCTGGTGACGTCGATGGCCACCTCCACGCTGGCGACCGAGCGACCCGACGCACCGGACGGCCGTGACCACCGACTCAGGACCACGATCGGATGGCCGTCACGCCGGGTTCGCTTCAGGTCTCCTTCCCAGCAGCCAGTCGATGGCACCTGGCTGAACAGAGCCGCCGCCTCGGTCCGCAGCAACTCGTCTGCATGCTGACCTAGCGCCTCACCCTGGCTCCAGCCGTACAGGCGTTCCGCACCGCGGCTCCAGAATGTGATGAGCCCATCGGCATCGCGCGCGAGGATCGCTTCATGAGCGAGATCGATCGGTATCGCCCGTATCGGCGCACCCCTTGCGGCTCCGCGCGTGGCAATAGCGAGGCAGGCCGCAATGGTCATGGCGACCAGGCCAGCGATCGCGCGGATCAAAAAACCCTCGTCGGCCGGCATGCCCGGGTCGGCGAGCAGCGCATAGGCCATCGCGACGGCACATCCCAGACCAATGGCATAGGCACCGCCGCGAAGAAGATCTTCCGCCAGCGTCAGGATCGCGATCACGCACAGCAGCACCGTGGCGGTGGCAAGAAAGGCGAGACTGCCGACCGCGACCATCGCCACAGCCACGCATAGCGTGGCAACGCCAATGAGAACGGATCCGGCATAGCCCAGGGGCGCAGCGCGAAGGCCCGCGCCGAGACGCGCGCGCGCCGTGCCCACAGGCGAGCGCAGCGAGAGCAGGTCAGCCCCAGCATCTGGCTGAAGCAACACCGCGTCATCGTGGCTGGCCCGGGCCGTCCCGGGGCCCGCGCGGTCGTGACGATAGCGGGTGGGATGGATCAGGATCGTGCCCATTGGGACCTCCAATAGATAGATGAGAACCCAGAATCGAAATTGATTGCCGATCATCGTAAAACGACCCGCGAACTCGATTTCTCACTCTCCGAACAAAGACAACGCCAACCTCCGTACGCATTCGGGAATACAAAGGTTTAACTTCGAGAAACCTTCAGTTTGCCCGAACAGTCAATCGTATGATTGAATGGCCTGCATTCTTCGATATCATTCCAGGTCGCAAAAGTCCGCGCATTCTTGTTAATCTTTACTAAGGCGCACGACCGATGTGGTGCGCGGTGGGTCGCTGTCAGGGCGATCAGATCATTTTCCGCGCACGCAACCGCCACCGGCCTGGTTCAGCGGACCGGCCATCATAAGGATTTCGATCATGCCTCACCTGCCTTTTAGCCGATCAGCTTGTGCAATGGCGGCAGCCTCAGTGCTTGTCGCCTTCGCCGCGGCGCCTGTTCAGGCTGAACAGCTCATCTCCAAGGGATTCCCGCCCAGCGATCCGCTGGTCGCCTGGGCGGAGGCAGAGACGGGCCGCAATCATTTCTTCCTCAACGACCAGCGGGACGTCGAAGTCATTCGCTTTCGCGCGCCTCGCGATGTCGAGATGTGCGCCGGCCCCGCCAAGCGAGACGATGACGGACGGCTCCACCCGTTTCCGATCCAGGTTTCCTGGGATTCGCAGACCGCTGTGATCGCGGCGGGTAATTGCCTGTCCTTCGATGCGCAGCGCGTGAGCGTTCGCTCAGCCGCGCCTTTGCCGGACGATATGGTGCTCGAGGGCACCTACCGCGTCTCCAAATAGCAAGTCTCCCGGCGGGTAGATCGGACGGTCGCCCGTCGGGAAGCTGCGCATGCCAAAGACCATCGACAAGGCCGCCGCGCTCACGCGCGGATCAGTGCCGCACCGCCCCGTCGCGTTCGCCGCCATCACCACTGCCGTGTCGGGCTTCCTCGACGCGATCGGCTATGCCGAGCTTTCTCACCTGTACGTCTCGTTCATGAGCGGTAACAGCACGCATCTGGGGATGGCCCTGGCAAAGGGGCAATGGCCGGACGGTCTCGCTGCGTTCACCATCGTCCTCGTCTTCATTGCCGGCGCCAGCATCGGCACCTGGGTCGCGGACAGGTCGCCGCAGCGCGCACTGCTCGTCATCATCGGATATGAAATCATCCTCGTCACGGCGGCAATCGGCCTTGCCGATGCGGGTCGTCCCCGGGCGAGCATGACCGTTATTGCCTTCATGATGGGCATGCAAAACACAGTGCATCAGATCGTGCGCGGCACCGATCTCGGCCGGGGCTTTCTGTCCGGGACCCTGTTCAGCTTCGGACAGGCGGTGGCGCGGATGGCAGGTGATCGCATGGAGCGACAACGGGCCCTCGATACCGCCACGTCGTGGCTGGCCTTCATTGCCGGAGTCGTAGCCGGCACGCTTGCCCTTGCCGATATCGGCCTTGTCCCGTCTCTTGGGATGGTTCTCATCATCCTAGCGGCTTCAATGCTCACGATACGAAAAGGCCTTTTGTAGTAAATCTCCGTCAATTGAACGAAACAACCCCGGCGCGTTGCTGGCACGACTCTCTGCCCTCGCGATACGGTGCCCGCCTATCGGCAAAACATCTTACGAGTCGTAGCGCGCTTTAGGATTTTGTCCGAATCTTTGCTCAAATTTACTCCCTATCACCGTCCCGCACCGGCATGGTGCAGCGGCGCGACGATGGTCAAGCCGCGCCAAGCTCTGCTCAGCGACCATCCTGAAATCACGAGGTGAAACCATGTCTTTGCTCCGGTCCAGTTCGATCCTGGCGCTCGCGGCCTTGAGCGCGTTCGTCGTTCCGGCAATCGCCGCTGCCGAGCCGGTCAAGAATATCGTCCTGGTGCACGGCGCCTGGGTCGATGGCTCCGGCTGGAAAGCGGTCCATGATGTGCTCGTCGGCAAGGGCTTTACCGTATCGATCGTCCAGGAGCCGGAAACCTCGTTCGAGGATGACGTGGCGGCGACCAAGCGGATCCTCGACCTGCAGGACGGCCCCACCATCCTGGTAGGCCATAGCTATGGCGGCTCGATCATCAGCCAGGCCGGCGTTCATCAGAAGGTGGTGGGGCTCGTCTATGTTGCGGCACACGCCCCGGATGTCGGCGAGAATGAAAGCGCGCTCGGCCAGAAGACGCCCAGCGTCCTCGGCAAGACGACCGGTGCCATCAAGAAGACGCCCGATGGTTTCACCTATCTCGACCCGATCCTCTTTCCCAAGCTGTTCGCCCCGGACCTCCCGCGCGAGCAGGCCGAATTCGAGGCGCGCAGCCAGGTCCTGGCGTCATCGACCGTGTTCAGCACGCCGCTCACAGCGGCGGCATGGCTGACCAAGCCGAGCTGGGGAATCGTCGCGGGCAGCGACCAGATCATCAGCCCGGACCTCGAACGCTATTATTACACCCGCGCCAACAGCCACATGAGCGTGATCAAGGGCGCCAGCCACTCAGTCTATGAAACCCATGCGCCGGAAGTCGCAGCGATCATTGAGGAGGCAGCGCGAAAGGTCGGCGAAGCCAAATAATCTGTCCCCGTTCCTCGCCCGGCACAGGCCCCGCAGCTGTGCGGCGACCACGGGCCCCCTAGACCCGTGGTCGCCTTCCCGAGCGCGGCCTCACTGAACTGACATCGCCATGGGCGACCGCAAGGGAGACGGAGAATGCGGTTTTTCGAGGATTGGCGCGAAGACCCGCGGACACTGATCGCCGTCGTCCTGCCGGCATTGTTGCTGACGTCGGCCTGCACCGGTCGCGACACCGCGGAGGCGACGGTGCCGACGCCCGTCGCTGTGGCAACGGCGACGCTCGGCCCCCACGCAATGACCTTGTCGGGCCTTGGACATGTCCAGGGTCTCATGACCGCGTCCGCGCGGGCGCAGACAAGCGGACAGATCCTCTCCGTCAGTTTTGTCGAGGGCCAGACGGTTCGGGCCGACATGCCCCTGGCGAGAATCGATCCGCGACCGCTTCAGGCAATGCTCGCACAAAGCATGGCCGCCCTCGCCCGTGACCAGGCGGCACTGGCCAACGCCCGCGACAATGTCGCGCGCTCCGCGCCCTTGGTCGAACAGGGCCTTGCCTCAGTGCAGCAGGTCGAGACCTATCGCTCCCAGGCAGCACAGCTTGCCGCCGCCATCGCCGGCGACCGCGCCCTGATCCAGCGTGACCGGCTCGCCCTCGCCTATGCAACGATCCGGGCGCCGATCACCGGCATCACCGGAATCCGCCTGATCGATCCGGGCAACGTGGTCAGCCCCAATGACGCGACCGGCATCGTTACCGTCACCCAGATACAGCCGATCGCCGTCATCTTCACCGTGCCGCAATCGGCGATCGCCGCGATCCGCGCAGCGATGGTGACGGCCGGGCCGACCGGACTGCACGTTGCTGCGCTCGCGCAGGCAGACGAAAGCCCGCTCGACCAGGGACATTTGATCACCATCGACAGCCGGGTCGATGCCGGGACGGGCATGATTGCCTTGAAGGCGATCTTTCCCAACGCCAATCGCCAGCTCTGGCCGGGGCAGCAGATCACCGCCCGCGTCACGCTCCAGCAGACGCGCGCCGTGACCGTTCCGGCAAGCGCGATCCAGAACAATCCCAACGGCAGCTTTGTCTGGATCGTCGGAAAGCCGGGGCGCGTCTCCATCCGCCAGGTAAAAACCGGTCCGCAACTGGGTGACCGGGTCGTCATCGCAAAGGGGCTTTCGGGCGGCGAGACGGTCGTCACCGACGGACAGTTTGCGCTGCGCCCAGACACACGCGTCACCGTCGCAGGCTCCGCAAATACCGCCCCCCTGAAATCCGACAATCCGGCCACGCTGGGACTGCAGCCATGAGCGGGGACGGTTCCCCGGACGCGTCGACGGACGCGGGCGGGGGGAGCGGCATCTCGCGGATCTTCATCCTCCGGCCGACCGCGACCATCATGCTCGCCGTCGCGATGCTCCTGATGGGCATGATCGCCTATCTCGGGCTGCCGATCGCGTCGCTCCCCAATGTGAGCGTGGCGACGATCCAGGTGACCGCACAGCTGCCGGGCGCGGACGCCGCGACAAATGCGTCCGCGGTCGCGACACCCCTGGAACGGCAGCTCGGCCAGATCCCCGGCCTCACCCAGATGACGTCGTCGAGCTCGCCCGGCTTCGTGCAGATCGCGTTGCAGTTCGGGCCGACGGTCTCGGTCGATTCCGCCGCGCTCCAGGTGCAGGCGGCGATCAGTGCAGCAGAGGCGAACCTGCCCTCGACGCTGTCCTCGCCGCCGACCTTCCGGATCACCAATCCTGCCGAGACGCCCGTCCTCATTCTCGGGCTGACGTCGAAGACGTTGCCGCTCACCACCGTCGATGACTATGCCGAGAGCATCCTGCTGCAAAAACTGTCGCAGATCCCGGGCGTCGGTGTCGTCACCATCGGCGGCCAGCAACAGCCGGCGATGCGGATCACGGTCGATCCCCAGCGTCTCAGCGCGCTCGGCCTGACGATGGAAGATATCCGGACGGCCCTGCAGCGCTCGACGAGCGATGCCGCGACAGGCGCGTTGCGCGGCCCGCGCCAGGCCTATGGCCTGTCGACAAATGGCCAGTTGACGACGCGGAGCGACTTTGACGGGCTCGTCATTGCCTATCGCAATGGCGGCGCCATCCGGATGTCGGATCTCGGGTCCGCCTCTATCGGCCCTGCCAGCACGACCCTGGCCGGCTGGTTTGACCGCGATCCGGCGATCATCCTGAACCTTCTGCCTGCGCAGGGCGCGAACGTGATCGATACGGTCCAGCGGGTAAAGGCGGAACTGCCAACGCTTCAGGCGAGCCTTCCCGCCGGCATCTCGGTCAATATCGTCTCCGATCGCACGACGACCATTCGCGCCTCAGTCGCAGATGTCCGCTCCACCCTCGTCCTCACGATCGCGCTCGTCATCACGACGATCTTCATCTTCCTGCGCGAGCCGCGCGCCACCATCATCCCCGGCATCGCGGTCGCACTGTCCATCATCGGCACCTTCGCGGTGATGCTGGCCCTCGACTTCAGTCTCGACAATCTTTCCCTGATGGCGTTGTCGATCGCGGTGGGCTTCGTCGTCGACGACGCCGTCGTGATGGTCGAAAATATCGCACGGCATATCGAACAAGGTGCCTCGCCGATGCGCGCGGCGCTAACGGGAGCCGGCGAGATCGGCTTTACCATCCTCGCGATCTCGATCTCGCTG
>Ga0247735_1000390_pt1 | contig 17288 bp, 23 predicted proteins | sample UWRJL178409R2_FD_180934 | JGI IMG/M metagenome (GOLD analysis project Ga0247735, IMG submission 180934) | Plant litter microbial communities from Arlington Agricultural Research Station in Wisconsin, United States - UWRJ-L178-409R-2 | ecosystem: Environmental > Terrestrial > Plant litter >... | reverse complement strand
GCCTGGATACCTCCGCCGCTGGCCGCTGTAGCGTCGAGGCAGTCGGTTGCCGCGCTACGTGCGCGCCCTGCCCACCCGGCCGCCGCCCCAGCCCACCTCCTCAGCCACCACCCGAAAGAGAGCCGCACCCATGACTGATGCCCCCACACCCACCCCCGACAACACTGTTGTGACCCCTCCCACAGTCGACCTGGCGCCGGCCCGCGACGCCGCCCGCGAGGTTCGCGCGCTCTACGAAATTTTGGAGAACCGCATCAACGGGCAGGTGTGGACCACCCACGAACTGCTTCTCGGTTTCCTCAACGACACCGCGACCATCGGGCGGCTTGTGCTGGCGAACGATGGGACCTGGGATATTCCCGGCGATCCCAAAGCCGAACTCGAACACAAACTGGCCGAATCGATGTGGTGGATCTTTGTGCTCGCCGACCGCCTCGACATCGACATGAGTGATGCCTACGGACAGACCATGGCGAAAATCCAGGCCGGACTCGCCGGAGCGGTCACCCCCGAAAGCTGAACCGCAGGGTGCGGATGCCGCCGCTGTCCCAGCGCCCCGTGCTGCTGCCGGCAGGACGCTGTCCGGGGCGTTGACTCCTCGGTGACCATACGGCGTAATGGAAAAAGGGAGGCCCCGTGGACCAGACGCATGCACCACGCACGTACCGGCGCGACCGATGGCATACCCTCGAAAACTCGGTGATGAGCGCCCTCGCGGGAGCCGGGCTGATCCCGCACTGCTACCTGCTGACCACGGTCGGCCGCTCCACCGGGCTTCCCCGCAGCAATCCGGTGACCATCGTGATGCTGGGCGGACGGCGCTGGCTTGTCGCCCCCTACGGAGTTGTGCCCTGGGTGTTGAACGCGCGCGCCGCCGGGGATGTGACGCTGTCGCGTCGGGGCCGGGCCGGGCGCTTCGCCATTCGCGCGGCCTCCGTGGCGGAAGCTGGCCCCGTCCTGCAGCGCTATGTCGCCATCGCCGCGGCCACCCGTGACTATTTCCGTGCCGACAAGAGCGCCCCGGCCGACGCATTTGCGGCCGAGGCCGACAGGCATCCCGTATTCGAACTCCTGCCGTTCGGCCGCCCACCGTCACCGTGACCGCGCCGCTGCCCCAGTTTGCCGAACCCATCACGCGGGGGATCGTGTGCCCTGCCCCTTCCGGTCGACCCGACGGATTGCGGCGGCCGCCCCGGGTTTCCTAATCTGGGGGTACCGCCGGGTCTGCGGGTGCCGCCGCCCGGTCCCGCAGGAGGGTGAGGACGATGGCACAACCGGCGAGCAGCACCACGATCCCGAGGGACGCGACCAGTAACGTCGCCTCCAGCGTGGTGGCCTGGTCCAGGTGACCGGTGTGGAACACAAAATGTGGCACGGCGAACACCAGGAATGCCGCGCACGCCGGAATCACAAAGTGTGCCTTCGGGCTGACGCACGCCAGCACCAACAGCACAGCGAGGCCCACAGTGGCACCGCCAAAATCCCTCGCGTAATGCTCGCTGAACGGCGGCGTCTGGTCGACGGTGGGAAAGTGCCGGTAGAAGCCGAGGGGCCAGAACACGTTCCAGACCCCAACCACGAGTTCGTTCAGCGCGAGGATCCCCAGGCAGATTCGAATGGCCAGCGTCACGGTGTGCACCCCGCTTCCACGATTGTCCAAGGAAAGGACAAAACTGATGACCTCTAGGATGCTGGTTGCCGGCTCGACCGGACAACTGGGTCGCCCCACTTTTGCGGCCCTCGCCGCGCTCGGCCACGACGTGCAGGGGGTGACCCGCCACGGCCGAGCGGGATCGCTGGCCGCTGACTTCATCTCCGGTGACGGGGTGGATGTTGCGGTGGAGGGAGTCCACACGCTTGTGCACGCCGCCACCACAAACGGCCCTGCCGACCTGCAGATGGCCAGGCACCTTGTCACCGCCGCCGTCCGGGCCAGGGTCGAACACCTCGTCCTGATCTCGATTGTAGGTATCGACCAGGTCCCGCTCGGCTTCTACCGTGACCGGATGGCCATCGAGAGCATCATCGAGCGGTCCGGGGTGCCCTTCACCATCCAGCGGGCCACCCAATTCCATTCCTTCATCGACAGGAGCTTCAGCACCCAACGCTGGTCACCCGTGGTATTTGTGCCAAGCACGCTGGTCCAGCCCATCGCGGTCGAGGAGGTCGGTGCCCGCCTTGCGGAACTGGCGAGTGCGCCGGCGCAGGGCCGCGTCGCCGACATCGGCGGCCCGCAGACCCGCCGTTCCGCAGACTTCTACCGGTTGTGGCGGTATGCCACCGGCGGAAAGAAGCCCCGAATTCCCGTCCATTTCCCGGGGAAGTTTTTTGCCGCCTACGACGCCGGGGTCAACGTGGTGCCGGGCCCGGCGTATGGAACCTCCACGTTCAAGACATATCTGACCTCCAAGTACCTAAGCTAGGCAGCCTGGCCGCACTGCTCCGGGTCGACAACGAACGGACTGCGCCGATGGACATCACCACCCTCCTGCCCGGCGCTCGCTACCGGATCGCGGCGCAGAGTATCATCGCTGCGGCGCCGCCGGTCGTTTGGAAAGAGCTTGTCGAGCTGCCCATGTCGGCGCTGCCGGTGGGGTTCCTGCTGACGCTCGTCCGTCATTTTCCCGACGTCGCGGCGGGAAACGAGAAACGGGTCCGGGGCACCAGCACATTTTTGGATGCCACCCCCATCCCGGTCGTGGTCGAAGACGAACCGTTCCTGATCGTCTCCGCGGGGCCAAGCCAGGCATGGAAACTTCTCGGCGGCACCACCGGGCCCGCCCTCACCGCCGCGCAATTTGTGGGATGGGAGGAACCGGGCTGGATCAAAGTGGCGATGCAATTCGAGCTCACCGATCTGGGGAGCGACCGCGGAACGCTGCTCAGTACCGAGACCAGGATTGCCGCTACCGACGCCGGCACGGCCCGCCTGTTTGCGCCCTATTGGTGGATGATCCGAGCCAGCAGCGCCCTGATCCGCCGGGAAGTGGTGGCGAAGGTCAAGAAGCGTGCTGAGGCCCGCTGACCGCCGGCGGAAGTGCGGGGGCACGCGGAGCGCCCAATCCCGTCACAAGTGCGGCCGCCGTTTTGTCTGAGTAGGTACAGCGACGCATTTCCTCCCGGCGTTCGCGACAACCGCAACGACAGGATGATCCCAATGCCAACACCCGCCCCGCGCCCGGCCACACCCGCCCCGCACGCTCCACAATCGGCGGTACTGCGGTTGTGGGTCCAGCCCATTCTTGTTGCCCTCGTTGTGGCGGCCACCAGCGGGCTGGCCCTGCTCGTCCTTGTCACCGGTGTGCTTACCTCCGGCGGCGGATTTCTTCTTATTGCGGGGGTGCTCGGTGTCGCGACGCTTGTCCTTGCCGCGGCGCTCGGCCTGCTCCTACGGTCGTCGGGCGTCGGTTCCCCGTGGAGCATTGGGCTGGTTCTCGCGGTGGTCGACCTCGGTGTGTTTCTCGCACTGCTGGTCACCGGCACCCAACGGTTCTCGATCGTGATGCTGCGGCCGGAATTGTCCATCGCCGCCGTGGCGCTCACCACCGGGGCTGCCAGCCTCATCGTGGTTCGTGGCCCGTGGCGGATAGTGGGGATCGCCGGGGTGGTGTGCCTCGCCTGGCTGGCCCTCACGCCGGTTCTGGTCGCGCTGTAGCCGACCGTCAGCGAAGGCCGACCATCAGCGACCGCCGACGGTCATCGCGGCGACGAGCAGACCGAAATCGGATTCGGGAATGGTGAACAGACCGCGCCGAAACGGTAGGCCCCAGTGAGCGGGGTCCCGGATGAAGGACAAACTCTCCACGAGGGGGCGGGCATCCACGGGGCTGCTCGGCTCGAATTGCATGGCGAGCCGCCACGGCCGGAAGTCATCACTGACAGCGACTTGGTACGGCTCGTTGCCCGTGATGGTTCCGAGCGCCGTGAACTGGTGCACCGGCTGGCCGCCTACCAATGCGGTGCGCGGCGAGTAGAACACCATCCCGTCTCCTGCTCTCGGGCGGCGCAGGCGGGTGCCGGCGCCGTGGTCGGCCTGGGTGAAGCCGCCCTGTTCGGCGGCCAGCACGTGGTCAAGGCTGACCGTGTTCACCCAGAACCGACGCTCAGGCGCGGTCATGCAGGGTCACGTGGTAACCGTCGGGGTCGGCAAAGGTGAAGGTGCGGCCGAAGGGGCCGTCGATCGGCGCCGTGACGATCGTGTTTCCCGCCCCGGCGAGGGCATCGTGGATGTCCTGGGTATCGGGGGCGTGGAACCAGAGGGCGACTCCCTGCCCGGGCTGGCGAAGGGCGTCGAGGTTCACTCCGGCAACCACCTCGCGAACGGCGAACGCCGTCGGTGTTGTGGCGAAGACCACGGCGTGCGGCGGGCTGAATGGGGCGCGGGTGAGGCCGAGATAGCGCTCGTAGAAAGCAGCGGAGCGCTCGAGGTCGCGTACCTGCAGGGAAAGAAAGTCGGGTCCGGTGACGGCCATGGTGGAGCTCCTCGGTAATGTCAGTTGGTTGACATAGCTAATATATGTCAGAATACTGACATGAGTCAAGTTGATCTTGATACCTCCCTCGGCTATCTGCTCAAGCAGGCCTCGAGTGCGCTGCACGGTGCGATGGACGATGTGCTTCGCCCCCTCGGGATGACGATCACCCACTATTCGTGCCTCGAACTCCTGGCCCAGCGCCCCGGAATGTCGAACTCCGAACTGGCGCGCGGCGCATTCGTCTCCCGGCAGTCGATGAACGTGCTGCTCCAGGGGCTCGAGCGCGACGGTTTGGTCTCGCGCCCCGAGCAGGCTCCTACCGGCCGTGTCCTGCCGACCACCCTGACTGACCGGGGACGGCAACGGCTTACCGTGGCAAGTGCCGCCGTCAAAGAGGTCGAAAACCGCATGAAGGCCGATCTCGATACTGACCAGCAGGATGCTCTTCGCCGGCTACTCGCCAGCTGCATCACGTCGCTGACGAGGTCATAGGCCGGACCCCGACCACTGCACGCCTGCGCTCCCTCGAACCGCAATAGCACTGGCCGGAAGGCTAGCCCTCCGGCCAGCAGGACCCCACGTCCGGCGGGGGTGCGACCGGTCGTCACTCGCGACGCTGGAAACATGACACAAACGAATTCCACACAACCGGACACACCCACCGCATCCCGGCGACACCGGGGACGGTCGATCATCGCCATCGGGGCGGCCGTCACCCTCGCCGCGGGCGCCATCGCGCTCGGCGCCTGGAGCAACACGGATGCTCGCGCCGCAGCATCCACCGCGCTGGACGAGACTCTGCAGACCCTGGTCGAGGCCGGTTACCCCGCCGTCCTTGCCTCCGTCACGGACACTGGCGGCGACAGTACCAATTCCGCGGTGGGGGAGGGCAACCTGGCAACGGGCGCCGAGCCGCCGCTCGACGGTGAGGTGCGCGTGGGCAGCAACACCAAAATGTATGTCGCCACTGTTGTCCTCCAACTTGTCGACGAAGGACTCGTGGTGCTCGACGAGCCGATCAACACGTACCTCCCCGGCCTGGTCACCGGCGACGGTATCGATGGCTCGGCGATCACGGTCAGGCAACTGCTGCAGCACACCAGTGGACTGCCGGAGTATGCGGACCAGATCGCCGCAGACGCCTTCGCCGTGCAGGACCTGTATATCTCGCCGCGGGACATGCTCGATGTCGCCCTGGACAAGCCCGCGCTGTTCGCGCCGGGCGAGCGCTGGGAGTACAGCAACACCAACTACCTCACCCTCGGGTTGTTGATCGAACGCATCACGCAAAGGCCGCTGTTCGAGCAGATCGACGAGCGTATTGTGCAGCCCCTCGGTCTTCACCACACCTACCTGCCCGAGACCGGCGAACGGGAGATCCGCGGCGAACATGCCCTCGGTTATCACATCGATCCCACGGGTGAGCTCAGGGATATCACCGCCCTCGATACCTCCTGGGCCTGGTCTGCCGGGGCGATTGTCGCATCGCCGAGTGACCTGAATCGCTTTATGCAGGCGCTGCTCGCGGGCGACCTGACCAGCGACGCAGCGCTCGCCGAAATGAAAACCACCGTGCCGTCCGGCGACGAACTATGGCCGGAAGCGACATACGGGCTTGGACTGCAGGGTTATCCGCTCAGCTGCGGCGGCGTCGCCTGGGGCCACGGCGGAGACATCCCCGGAACCCAGACCCGCAATGCCGTTGGCCCCGGGGGCACCGCCGTCACCGTTGCCGTCACCGCCCTGCCCTGGGCCATCACCGACGCCACCGATGAGGAGACCCTGCTCTCGTACTACCAAATGGTGGTCGACGTATTCGACCAGACGCTGTGCGACAACTGACCACGGATGCTGCACCGCGGGGCACCGGCACCAGCCGGTGCCCCGCATGGTTGACTCGAAACATGCCCACCGCCGAAGCATCCCGAGCCGCTGCGCTGCTGCGCTCGGCGGTGCCGCCGCTCGTGGTGCTCGCGCTCGCCGCCGGCTACCTCGCTCTCGAGCTGGCGGAGGGCCTCGCCGAACCCGCAGAGGGCACGCTGCCTCCCACCGTGTACCCGGGGCTTGTCGCCCTGCAGGCGGTTGTCCTCGTTTTCCGGCAGCGCACACCCGTCGTGGCGTTTTTCCTGGTGGTATCTCTCGACGCCGTGCTGCTCGGTACCAGCGGCGGCGAGCTTGGAACAGGCTCGCTCGGGGTTATGATCGCCACCTTCGCCCTGGTGCGCAGCGGCCAACTGCAGCACCGCTACCTTCTCATCGTTGGTGGCGCCGCGGCCACCGCACTCGTCAGCATCGTTGCGATGACCGCGGCGGGCACCTACGCGGTGTGGGTGGTCCTCGCGGTGGTTGTGGCCCGCCCGGCGCTGCAGTATGCGCTTCCCGCGGCGCTCGCCGAGTTCTTCCTCGCCAGGGAACGACTCGTCCAGGCGCTGCGTGACCGCGCCGAACTGGCCGAGCGCGAGCGCGCCTACGGTGTCGAACGCGAGATCGCAGGGGTGCGCACCGCGATGGCCCGTGAACTCCACGACATCGCCGCCCACCACCTGTCCGGGATCATCGTCGGCGCGCAGGCCGCTTCCGCCCTGATGGCCACCGACCAGGAGCGGTCAAGGCAGATGCTGAAAACGGTGCAGCAGGATGCTCGAACGACGCTCGCCGACCTGCGCCGTACCGTCGGCCTTCTCCGTGGCGATGACAACGAGGACACCAAATCTTCCGGGCAACCCGCCCCGATTCCCACAGTCGAACGGGTACCCCTACTGGTGGACGCCGCCCGCGGACGCGGCCAGCAGGTCACACTCGCCGTGGACGGTGCACCGCGGACCCTCGGACCTCTCGCAGAGACCGCGGGGTACCGGATGGTGCAGGAATCGCTGGCCAACGCCGCCCGGCATGCCCCCGACGCGGTCTGCGACGTACACATCGAGTACCTGCCGTCACTCCTGCGAATCACCGTGGAGAACGCCGACCACGCGTCGCCCGGTGAAGCTCAGCCGGCCGCCCAGACCAGCCACGGTTATGGCATTCCCGGAATGGAGGAGCGTGCCGCGTTGGTCGGAGCCCACCTGGTCACCGGTCCCCGGCCAGGCGGCGGCTGGCGCAACATCCTTGAGATCCCCGCGAATGTCGACAGGAGCGCGACATGATCCGATTGCTCATCGCTGACGACCAGGCGATCGTCCGTGCCGGAGTCGCCGTCATCGCCGGGGCCGAACCCGACATCGTTGTGGTCGGCGAAGCCAGCGACGGGGAGGAAGCGGTGCGTCTGACGAGGGAACTGCGACCAGACGTCGTTTGTATGGACATCCGGATGCCGAACATGGACGGCATCGCCGCCACCCGGCAGATCACCACTGACCCCAACCTGACCACCGAAGTGCTGGTCGTCACCACCTTCGACATCGACGATGACATCTTTGCCGCACTCGAGGCCGGCGCTGCCGGTTTCCTGCTCAAAGGTGCAGAAGAGGAGATCCTGCTCGGTGCCATTCGCTCCGTCGCGGCGGGGGAGGGCACCCTCGACCAGCAGCTGACGCGGCGCGTGCTCCGTCAGTTCGCCCACCGCCGCAGCGCGGCGCCGACGCCGCCCACACCCGGCAACCACAGTCTCACCTCCCGCGAGCTCGACGTGCTCCGCCTGCTCGCCGAAGGACTCTCCAATGCCGAGATCGGCGAGCGACTGTTTATCGAGCCGTCGACCGTGAAGTACCACCTGGCCGGGTTGCTGCAAAAAATCCAGGCGCGCGACCGGCTGCAGGCGGTGCTCTGGGGAATCCGAGCTGGGCTCATCGACCCGTTCCAGCCACACTGAACCCTCGACGCTGCTGGTCCGGCGGTGACCCAGCAGACTCGCGAATTGCTCGGCTGCTGCTCCCGTGGCGCTCGTCCCCAAGGTCTAATAGGCGAACCGCAGGCCGACCAGGGTCTCGGATGCTTCCCACAGCCTGTTGGCGTCGTTGAGGTTGCCCAGCGGCGGCCACAACTTCTGCTCGGCGGGGCCGCCGCCGACCTGGCGTTTCGGACCGAAAAACTGATCTCCCTGCGAGTCAGCACCCGTGGCGGCGAGTAGGGCCGGCAAGGCGGCGGTATCTGGTGTGCCAACAATTCCGAGGCGCGACAGTGCTCGGATTACCCGCACCTCCGTGGTGTCCTTCTGGCGGCCGAGCCCGGGCTGGGCGGCCAGCAGGTTTGTCGGCGAGATACCGGGATGCGACAGGTTGCTGCTGATTCCCCATCCAGCGGCCCGGCTGCGCGCGTCGAGCTCCCGAGCAAAAAGGCCCACCGCAATCTTCGACTGGCTGTACGCCTTCATCACGTCGTAGCTGGTCTCCCAGTTCAGGTCGTTCCAGTTGATCGAGCCGCTGCGCGCGGCAACGCTGGTCTGGTGCGTGATGCGGGCCCTGCCCTCACGAAGCAGGGGAAGCAGCCCAAGGGTAAGGGCGAAATGGCCGAGGTGGTTTGTGCCGAACTGCAGCTCGAATCCATCCGCGGTGAGCTGGCGGTGGGGCGGCGTCATCACCCCGGCGTTGTTGATGAGGATATTGATGGCGCGCCCCTCCCTGGTGAGTTCGTCCGTGAGGGCCGCGACGGAATCAAGGGACGACAGGTCCAGTGCGCGGGTGGTGACCTGGGCGCCGGCCACACGGCGGCGGATCTGATCGGCAGCGGATGCTCCCTTGGCGGCATTGCGCACGGGCATAACCAACTCGGCCCCCGCCTGGACGAGACGCGTGGCGATGACCTGTCCGATGCCGTCACTCGCACCCGTGACAACAACGAGTTTTCCCGTGAGGTCCGGGAGGGGAATGTCGATTCTGTTGGCCATAAAAAGCTCCTTCACGAAGCGGCGGATCGCCGCGAATGGATGTGTGATCCCATCCTCGGCGCATCCAAAAAGCGGATACAGGGCCCGTCAATCCACCGATAACCACGACACCGCGTGCAAACCGTCAGGTGAGGGACTGCGCGCCGATGACCGACAGTAGTTGCAGCTTCTCGTAGCTCTGACTGCCGGGCGCGGCCGTGTAGACGAGGAGGCGGTGGGACTGGTCCGGATCGAGCAGGGTCTGGCAGTCGAGTTCGAGGGCCCCGACCTCGGGATGCTGGAAGCGTTTGACCGTGGTCGGGCGTAGGCCCGCCTCGTGCACCGCCCACAGGGTACGGAACTCGTCGCTCTGCTCCGAGAGAAGTTGTGTGAAATGTTCGGCGCGCGAGCCTGGACCACGAAGCGTGGCGATCTCGCGGAGTCCGGAGACGTAGAGCCGCGAGAGGAATGACCGTTCGTCGCGGGGGTACAGCTCACGGACGGCGGGATCGGTGAACCACCGGTAGCCGAGGCTGCGTGCCGGGCCCGTGCGTTGGGAGGCATCACCCGTCAGCGCCACCGCCAATGGAGTCTGGCGGAGTGTCTCGCCCAATTCGGTAATGACCTCGGCCGGAGTGTCCTGGAGACGGTCGAGGATACGCAGCAGGCCCGGACCGATGTGGTCGCTTGCGACGCCGCGCGCCGGTGGGTTGTGTCCGGCAAGGCGGAACACGTGGTCGCGCTCGCCGAGGGAGAGATGCAGGCCCTGGGCGATGGACGCGATCATCTGCTCGGAGGGGTGCGGCCCCGTGCCGCGTTCCAGCCGGGCGTAGTAGTCGGTCGACATGTGGCAGAGACCCGCGACCTCCTCGCGGCGGAGCCCCGCGGTTCGTCGTCGCTGCCCCCGGAAGAGCCCGACGTCTTCGGGCTGGAGTGACTCCCGCCTGCGGCGAAGGAACGTCGCCAGTTCCGCACGATCAATCACCACGTACCCTCCGTTCACAACACCCGAGCCGGTGTGCCTCGTTTATACCGTCGAAACGTGTCCTCGTGCCACGACCTGTCAATCCACCCCTGGCGCCGGCATTGCGCTGGACCGCTGCCACAGGCGAACTGCACCGGGCGCGCAGCCTGGCCTGCCGGGCCGAAGAGCCTCCCTGACAGCACACGGACACGGTCCTTGTGTTCGGACATCCTTCGCGGCGAGCCCCGCGATCAGCGGGAACTGCACAGAACGAAGCATGCAGTCCCGGTGGCCGATGGCCTGGGGCGGAGTTCCGAAATACGCAGAACGGGAAGAATGCCGTTGCGGTCAGGAAAAAACGATTCTGAGAGAGCCCCCTAACGGATTCGAACCGTTGACCTGCTCATTACAAGTGAGCTGCTCTGGCCGGGCTGAGCTAAGGGGGCCGGCTGTTCAATTATGTCTATCTGCGCGGCGTAGATGACGTGCCACCCCCGCCGCATGCGGTGCCCTGGCCAACGCGGCTATAGGCAAACGAACCCTTAGATCCTAACGTGGCCAGAGCACCCCGAAGTGCGTTACAGCGAGCTGAGGTGCTTTTCGGCGTTAAAACGGCGCTTCTTCTCCGGCTTCGTCTTCTCGGGAAGACCCCCGACGTACAGCCAGCCGAACAGCTGCTCGTTATCGGAAAGCTGGTGCAGTTCGCGTACCGCCGGCGCGTTGACCTGCTTGCCGGTTCGCCACATCACGCCCCATCCCGCATCGTGCAACAGCAGGCTGAGGGTGTGGGCAACACCGGCGGCCGCAACATCCTGCTCCCATTCGTCCACCTTGTGGCTGGACTTGCGGGCAGCGACGACAGCGATCAGCAGCGAGGTGCGCAGCGGCTTCTCGGCGAGTTTCTCCGCGTGCTTTCCCTCGAGGCCGGTAGCTTCGACAAACGCGGCGCCGAGGCGGTCGCGGGCGTCTCCGCGCAACTCGATCAGGCGCCAGGGGTTCAGCGAACCGTAGTCGGCCACTGACGCGGCAGCTTCGACCAGGCGGAGTAATTCTTCGTGGGAAGGTGCTTCGGCGGTCACCTTGGAGTAGGAACGCCGGTTGGCCACCGCGTCGAAAACGCTCATGCTTCTGCGAACCCGAGCGAAAGCGAATTCATGCAGTACCGGTCACCCGTGGGGGTCTGCACGGCGTCGTCGAACAGGTGGCCGAGGTGGGAGCCGCAGGTTGCGCAGAGGATCTCGGTGCGGGTCATCCCCAGGGTGGTGTCGGTCTTCAGCTCAACAGCATCCGGATTGATCGCTTCGTAGAAGCTCGGCCAGCCGCTGCCCGACTCGAACTTCGCGTCGCTTCTGAACAACTCGGCGCGGCAGGCGCCACATGTGTAGGTTCCCGGGCGCTTCTCGTCGAGCAGGGCGCCGGACCACGGGCGCTCAGTCGCTGCCTCGCGCAGGATCTTGTACTGGACGGGGCCAAGCTCCGCACGCCACTCGGCTTCGGTCTTCTGTACTGGGTAGGTCATTTCGTCCTCCTTGGGGAAGAAGTCTTCCTCCCCATTAAACTTCTCGGCATGCCTGAATGTTCCGTCGCCCGTAAATCATGGGGCGAACTCACAACCACCGACCTCTATTCGTTCCTCAAGCTGCGCACGGATGTCTTTTTTGTCGAACAGCGTGTCGACGAGGAAGAACTCGACTGGCGCGACACCGAGAGCACGACCGAACATTACTGGATTGCCGATGAGACCGGTGCGGCCGCCTACCTTCGAGTGCTGGCGGACGAATATCCGACCCATCTGGATGCTGCGCTGATTATCGGCCGCGTGGTGGTGCGGGCAGACCGCCGCGGCCAGGGGCTCGCCCAGGTGCTGCTGAACGCCGTTATCGAGCGCCACGGCAGCGAGGCGATGCTGCTGCACGCGCAGGACTACGTTGCCTCGCTCTATGCCAAATTCGGATTCGTCGCATTCGGGGAGCCATACCTTGAGGCAGGCATCCCGCACCTGTCCATGTATCGCGCCGGAGCACCCGTGACGGTTGCTTCCGACTCCGGGACGACGCATAGCTGACACCGGTGGGAACACGGGGGACCCCACCCTCGACTGGTACACCCGTTTTGCCGCCGGTGGCCCCGGCCAATCCGCGCTCTACACGCAGTGGGCAGCCGGCATCGTGGGGGACGCCGTTGTTCGCGGGCTTCTCGAGGAGCTGCCGCGACCTAAACGGCAACCGCATCTGGTGTTCGCCGTCAGCCGGCTGCTCGGGGCACCGGAGCTGCCCTATCCGGCGTGGCGTGAATGGGTCACCACGAACTGGCCCGCCCTGCGGGAGGAGATCCCGCGGCGCACCGTGCAGACCAATGAGGCCGGTCGCTGTGCACCCGTAACCATCGCCCTCGGCCTCATCGCGGGGCCGATCGCGTTGCTCGAAGTGGGGTCCTCTGCTGGAATCTGCCTCTACCCCGATCGCTACAGCTACGACTTCGATGGCACCAGGCTGGATCCGGTGGATGGCCCGAGCGCCGTGCTGCTGCACTGCGCCATCACGGGGGAGCCGCCGTTGCCGGTCGCACCCGCCGATATCGTCTGGCGGGCCGGGATCGACCTGAGCCCGCTCGACGTCACCGTCGACGCTGACCGGCGGTGGCTCGACGTGTCCGTCGGCCCCGAACAGGTGGACCGCCGGGAACGCCTCCACGCCGCCCTGGACATTGTCCGGCTTGACCCGCCGCGGCAGGTCGCGGGGGATGCGAGCGACCAACTCGCGGCGCTCGCCGCCTCCGCGCCGGCAGCGGCCACCCTCGTCATCCTGTCCGCCGGGGTGCTGGTGTACCTCAGTGGTGCCGAGCGCACGCGGTTCGATTCCGCAGTGGCGGAACTGCAGGACACCGCCGGTGCCCGCTGGATTTCGCTCGAGGGTGCGGCGGTGCTGCCAGCGGTCGCCGAACGCCTGCGGCAGTCGGCTGCAGGGCGACCACCAGAAGCGGGAGCCGTTGTGCTGGCACTCGACGAGCATCCCCTTGCCTGGTGTTCACCCCACGGGTATGGCCTGAACTGGCTTGGTGAGCGCTAGCGGGGGAGCATCCTCGATGTCCGGCAGGGAATTTGGAACGCAATCGCGGATTGTGCGCGTTGCCCGCTCGTCTGGGTGCGGGTGCCGACTTAGGATTGCGCCGAGGAAGGGCAGGCAGATGTCGACACGCACACACCCTGATCGGACGCAGCAGCACGCGGATCCTGACAGCGAGGACCTCACCGCCCTGGCGGAGGCGCACCGTGAGGCGCCGCGCCCGGACGCCGTGCCCGCGGTCGACGACGTCACCGACGGCACTGCCTACAACACTGCCGACAGCATCGTCGACGAGGAACCTGCCGAAGCGAGCTCCACCGCACCGTCCGAGCCGGAATCGGCCAGGGATGCCGAACTCAGCGAGCGCGATGCGCGCATCCTCGAATTCGAGCGCCACTGGGCCAAGCATGCCGGCGCAAAAGAAGAGGCCATCCGTGCGGAGTTCTCCCTTCCGGCAGCCCGGTACTATCAATTGCTGAATGCGGTGATCGATCTGCCCGGCGCCGTGCGCACCGATCCCATGCTGGTCAGGCGACTGCAGCGGGCCCGCCAGGAGCGTGTGCAGTCCAGGGCGGCGCGGTCATTCAGCAGTAGTACAGGACACGGCGCAGATGTTTTCCGCCCCCAACCCCCGGAATCGAACAAGTAACAGATGGCGACTTTCCCCCAGGACCAATTCGACGCGCTGCCCGAAGACCTGCTGCGTGTTGGTGCCCACCGGGGACCGAAGGCAAAGGGGCGCGGCTGGGTGACTTTCGCCTGGGCAGCCCTCGCCACCGGCGTCATCGTGGTCAGCGGGTTCTACGCCGTCTCCCGCTCCGGTGACTCGTCGTTCTTCGAATGGCCCTTCAGCGCAGCATCCGAAACCCCCGTCGCCACCGCACAGCCCGACACCTCGGTGCAGCCCGTGGTTGACCCCTCGACCGTCGCCGACCGCGAGATCACCGTCACCGTGCTGAACGGCACGGACACCGCGGGCATCCAGACCATCGCCGGGGCAAAGCTCACCTCTGTGGGCTGGGCCGTTGGTTCTGAGTCGACCTCGTCGGCGAACGACTTCACCACCACAACCGTCTACTTCTCGGATGCTGCGAACGAGGATGTCGCCCGCGGCATTGTGCAGGCTCTTGGTGTCGGCGATGTGCAGCTGAGTGACGCGTATGTGCTTGGTGCCGCCCCGATCACCGTGGTGGTCGGCTCCGATTTCGTCAACCTGCCGTAGAGTCTCGCCCGGCCGTTTTTCCCGGCCAACTACCCGGTTCGTCACGGGCGTGTTTCGTGGATGTTTAATCCTCGGGTCATTGCCATTTCCGTTGCGCAAATCGACGAAAAGGGGGGTCCCTGCGCGCGTTTGCTCCGCTAACATCTGGGATTGTTCGGCTCAGGCAACACCGCACGCGCCGCAGGGAAACACAGCAGGGAGTAAGAGATGGCGAACGGAACCGTCAAGTGGTTCAACGCTGAAAAAGGCTACGGCTTCATCACCGTGGATGGAGGGGGACAGGACGTTTTCGTCCACTACTCCGCCATCGACATGGGTGGCTACAAAGTCCTCGAGGAGGGCCAGCAGGTCATCTTCGAAGTGGGAACCGGAAGCAAGGGCCCCCAGGCAGAGTCGGTGCGCCTGGCCTAGCCGGGACCCGCACGAGTATCAGGCCTTCGCACGCGCCGTCCACCTTCGGGTGGGCGGCGTTTGTGCGTGCACGGCGGGCCTCGGCCCGGCCGCTATCCGACGCTGATGTCGAACAGGTCGCCTGGCCGGCACTGCAGTACCTGGCACAGGCGGGTAAGGGTGCTGAACCGGATCGCCCGCCCGCGGTTGTTTTTGAGGATCGACAGGTTCACCACGCTCATGTCGACCAGCTTGGCCAGCTGGGCGAGAGTCATACCGCGTTCGAGCAGCAGCTCGTCGAGACGGCAGACGATGAGGTGTGCGTCATCGTCAGAGGCGGCCACTAAATGGTTCCATCCTGGTCGCGTGCGAGGCGGGCGCCGGAACGGAAGACGACCTGCACAAGGAGGCAGAAGCCAATCACCAGGTAGGTGAGCCAGAGATTCGTGTTCGAGGCAACCGCGGGGTCGACAAAACGACCCGGTATCTCCAATGTACTAATCACCCAGTTTGTGCCCATCCGGGTTGCGCCAGAGGGGATGAGCCAGAGGGCGAGGATCGCCACCGTCAGCCAGTTGAGGGTGCGTACGGTGCCGGTGTTGAAAGCGAACCCGCGCATCACCCGGACGGCGAGATATCCAACAAGCCCGATCACCACGGCCCAGAGCACCGCTTCCGATGCATCCCCCACGCGGACCAGCGACACAGCCCCGGTGGGAAGGTCGGCGACGTCGACGTAGCCGTCGAGGTCCCCGGTGGGTGTGAGCGTGAGCCCGGAGCCGGTCGACACCAGCGCGTCCGCGACTCCGATGAGACGCACCACCACGTACCCTTCCGCGACCTGGTTCGTCACGTTCAGCAGGTAATTCACGATCACGCCCACCATTCCGATGGCGCACAGCATTGAGACGACGATGAGGTTGCGGCGTTCCTTGACCGGCTGGTCGACGAGTGAATTCATGGTTACTCCATATCGTTTATCGCTACTAACGATATTCGATATGCCGCGCGTGTCAAGCGCGTGATGTCGAGCATCCGGGCCACGTCTGGGGGATGCTGCGCTGGAAGATCACCATGGGATTGGTGTGTGTTGTAACAGTGCGTAGTGGCTGTCTTGCACTCGCCAGTGCCGAGTGCTAATTTTGACACTGGCACTCAGCACTGTTGAGTGCTAAATCCATAGCTTGGAATTACGTCCGGGAGGGACGAGAAACACACATGGCAAAGATTATTGCTTTCAACGAAGAGTCACGTCGTGGCCTCGAACGCGGCCTCAACATCCTCGCCGACGCTGTCAAGGTGACGCTTGGCCCACGCGGCCGTAACGTCGTACTCGAGAAGAAGTGGGGCGCTCCCACCATCACGAACGACGGTGTTTCCATCGCCAAAGAGATCGAACTGGATGACCCGTTCGAGAAGATTGGTGCTGAACTCGTCAAAGAGGTCGCCAAGAAGACCGATGACGTCGCCGGAGACGGAACGACCACGTCGGTCGTCCTCGCCCAGGCCCTCGTTCGCGAAGGACTTCGCAACGTCGCCGCCGGTGCAGACCCGATCAGCCTCAAGCGCGGTATCGAAAAGGCCGTGACCGAGGTCATCGCAGCGCTCGTCGCCGGTGCCAAGGAAATCGAGACCAAGGAAGAGATCGCCGCTACGGCGTCCATCTCCGCCGGGGACCCCGAGATCGGTGCACTTATCGCCGAGGCCATCGACAAGGTCGGCAAGGAAGGTGTTGTCACCGTCGAGGAGTCGAACACGTTCGGCACCGAGCTCGAGCTCACCGAGGGAATGCGTTTCGACAAGGGTTTCATCAACCCTTACTTCGTCACCGACCCCGAGCGCCAGGAGACGGTCTTCGAAGACCCCTACATCCTGATCGCCAACAGCAAGATCTCGAACATCAAGGATCTGCTCCCCATCGTTGACAAGGTCATCCAGGATGGCAAGCAGCTGCTTATCATCGCTGAAGACGTCGACGGCGAAGCGCTGGCAACCCTGGTTGTCAACAAGATCCGTGGCATCTTCAAGTCGGTCGCCGTCAAGGCTCCCGGCTTCGGAGACCGTCGCAAGGCCCAGCTGCAGGACATCGCCATCCTCACCGGTGGACAGGTCATCAGCGAAGAGGTCGGCCTCAAGCTCGAGAACGCAACTCTCGACCTCCTCGGTCGCGCCCGCAAGGTCGTTATCACCAAGGACGAGACCACCATCATCGAGGGTGCAGGTGACAACGAGCAGATCGCAGGACGTGTTCGCCAGATCCGCGCCGAGATCGAGAACACCGACAGCGACTACGACCGCGAGAAGCTGCAGGAGCGCCTGGCCAAGCTGGCCGGTGGCGTTGCAGTCATCAAGGCCGGAGCCGCAACCG
>Ga0247735_1000389_pt1 | contig 17346 bp, 15 predicted proteins | sample UWRJL178409R2_FD_180934 | JGI IMG/M metagenome (GOLD analysis project Ga0247735, IMG submission 180934) | Plant litter microbial communities from Arlington Agricultural Research Station in Wisconsin, United States - UWRJ-L178-409R-2 | ecosystem: Environmental > Terrestrial > Plant litter >... | reverse complement strand
TCACCTACCAGGAAAAGTTGAGGACCCGATAACTAAATTTCCAGCGGTCGTCTATTTGAATCGACGGTCATCATAACATACAATATCTCCATACTTTCGACGATGACTCACTATCAGGGCAATAAACCTCGTATTGGCGCTGTAAATAACATAGCCGCCGGTCGGTCCGCCAGCTTTTAACTTGACCATGAGCGCGAGCCGTCAACAAGCGGCATAGGCGACAGGAAGGCCAACGTGCTTACTCCAGCACAGCGAAAATAGGTCCATATGAAGGGCACCCGCATCCGGGGCCCCGAAGGTGAGCATCAGAGTTAGTACACACTATCGACCTCCCTCCGGTGCCATGCATATCTATGTGGAGGGAGAACACTACAACCATGGTGAAAACGTTTGCGCGGATTTATACGCGGTAAGTGAGCAGATAAATCTAAAACATTGAGTCATTTTCTAGCGCATATATAATGAATTGGGTGGATTTGAACGATTTTGTCTCATAGACATTGTCCTGTACTGCAGCCAGTATCAATTTGACGACTGCGTGCATGAAATTGCTTTTGGCTAAGACGTACACTATGTGCAACTTTAGAAATCTAGGTGAATAAGGGTATATAGAGACCTACATTTTTGAGTCATGGATCAAATTTGGACTCGAGCCAGTCAATGTACTTGACGAATAACATCCATTGCGCTCATTATAATTAGACGCTCGAGCCAAGTATGGGCCCGGGCCGAGAGTGATCGGCGCTTTTCGGCAAGGTATTTCGCTCCCGCATCGGGAAAATATGGTTTGCAGCGTGGTGATGATCACCATGACCCATCAGCTGGCTGTCACGAACTTCTTCGTCGTTCCTTTCCCAAACCACCATCCGACAGACGCCCAGTCGTCGGTTTTTTACCTCTTAGTGAGTGGCTACCACGTCACAGCATTCAACATTACTACAGCCACACTAATCCTCACAGGCAGGACTGGTTTTAGGGTTCAGGAACTTGGGCGGAAAAGACAGCAGAATTCACTGGGAGAGGTACGTCCATCTCTGGATGTTGTGATTTCCCATTACCAGCTTCGCCGAGACGAGATGTCTATGACTGTTTCCTTCAGTGTTCATTGTCACTGTGGCCTCGCGTTGGCCGACCCCTGCATGCAGGCTCATCTTCCATCGTGTCTTCCTATTTTCACTTCTCCTTTTACATGTTGCTTCACAAGTTTTAACTCTTCTTTTGAGAAGACATCGAATACTGGCTACCTCTTAACACCTGGACTTCAAAAGAGCATCGGCAGATGCAACGTCAACCAGTTCGACGGCGTATATCGAAACCAGATCTGTGAAATCTCTTTTCAACCACTACATCACTTATATCAGGCGCGGTAACGCGTAATCTCAAACCTCTACACTAGTGAGTTGATCATTTCATTCGAGATTCTCAGCCGCATTGTCCCATTTTTCTCGAGCGGACATTCGTTTAGTTCTAAGTTTCTGATTTCCATTCATCAGAAGGGATCATATCTTTATCGCTATCATTTGACTCATACTTGGCCTTCTTTCGGAGCGTTTTTCACCTCCTGCGCAGAGAGCAGATTTTTGTGCGTTCCATTTTCTTGAAATGTGCATTTCAGCAGCCTAACGCGCCGTCGTCTTGATAGAACACGACAATATAGCAATAGGAAAGTGGCTTGTCTTGCCGTGCCACATCTAAGGGAGAAACTGCAGTATGAATTCAGGATTTGAGAAAGAGAAGAAGATTCCGATTGCGTGTCGATATGGTGCGTTGGATCTTTCCTCGTCCTGGCCACCCCTTGTCTAGTCCGCTTTCTTACCAACCGCATAGTTCCTTATGACCAATGGTTCCTTACACACGTTCCTACAACTTGGAAGATCAAACACCTCAAACAAGCTATCCTCGCCAAATCACTGGGTCTCCCATTTGATCCTCGACGGCTTGGACATGGGGTCGCCGGTGAAGCTGGAGCCAGACCCCCGTCACCTATTACCTTTGCACCAGACGAAAGTACACGGCCTTCGAGTCCGATAGAGTTTGCGACTCCTGGCATCGTTCTCAGAAAGAAGAAGAGTACCGGTGGTACCGTCGCAGGGGAAGGAAAGGAGACCGACTGTAGCAAGGACGTCGAAGAAGACCACGAGGATATCTACTCTCCAGCTGTTGGCGGAGGTGCAGGAGAAGAAGGATACGAAGAGGACGATGAACGAGGGGAGAGCGATGCGGACGACGGCCCTCCTTCGCCCGCTACGCCCACACGGCCTTCGTCGATACCCATGGGTGGAAGGGTCATTGTTCCTACACCACCATCGCCTGGAAGCCCAAGGACGGGGAAAGGGTTCAACCCCCTTCTTCGAATTGCTCAGATCGCTGGGCCTTCGCAAACGTTTACCTCGGGAGCTGGTCCATCCACATCGACTATTCCCGGCTCTTCGGCCACTTCAACACACGGACAGCGGAGTGATGGAGAGGATCAAATCTACACGGCGACTCATGCTCTAGTGCGATTTTCGACGGGTCAGATTCTCGAAGAAGATTTCCTGCTATCATGGTATGATCTCGGCCCTCATGAACTGGTCGAGCTTCATGCGTCCTCTCCACCTACCGAGTTCAAATTGAGTGTACATCTGACTCGATTGCTCCTAAACGGAGGCAAATGCATGGTACCTCTACCGACCAGCAGACAATCTTCCTCTCTGACGGTCGATTCATCACTATCGCAAGCCTTCCTGGGACTGCCTTCAGCATCAGCATCTTCATCTACCATGCCCAATCAAGAGAAGCTAACTCTCAGCGTCTCTTCTCCATTCCACCTCGTTTCATTACCCCGCCACGACCCCGCTGCGTACACCCAACCTTACTGGGAAGGCTGGGTCCGTGCTCTCCGTGTCATTTGGCGCCCTGACGCATCCGACGCTGCGTCCGGCACCGCCCTTGGTTCCAGCGTCTTTGGGGGAGGATCCATCATCACTGACCCCGCTGCTCAAGCTTCTCTATTCTCAGGTTCTTCAGGTGGAACTCGGAGTATGCCACACTATGAACATTCTTGGGCGGGAGGGGGGCTCTATGGTGGTATGGGCGCAGGTATGGCGGTTCTGGTCCAGGATCCGAGCATGGGCCCTGGTGGGATGGGTATGGGCGTTTTTGGAGACGTCGTCACTGACGGCACTGCGTACGGAAGTGGCAGGGAGAGATACAAGGATAAGGAAAGGGATAGACGACGGGAGAAGGCGAAGGGTGGCGACAAGAGTGAGAAGGACAGGAAGGATGGGAAGAAGGGCGATCCGAGGGATCAGAAACCTAGAGGAAAGCCAAGCAGGAACCTGGAGTGGAGAGAACGCTGGGTTGTCATTAAGGATGGGATGGTTATTCTTTGCAAAGATCGCGAAGTAAGTCTCATTGGATGTCTTTCTCTATCTTTTCCCCACCATGTTGGTTTCATCTTTTCGATATTGCCCCGAATCGGCATGACTGAAGATAATACGAATTTTCTTCGCATATGTTTCCACTCTCACATATTTTCGTTCCTTATTTGGTGCGATCCTTTCTCTTCTACATGGCCACTGTGCCAATAGAGAAACTACTTCTCTGGTTCTCCTCGTTGCCAGCCTTTCCATCGCCTTTTATAACCTTTTCCTCGTTATTTCTCACATTGTACATTTTTTCCTCGTCTATCTTCATCCCTTAATATGAATGTTAACCGCTTTTCTTCTCCCCATAGGACCTAACGCCGACCCACCGTTTTCCACTCTCATCTCTGTTATCCATATCAGGACCCGAACACCTTGCTCCTAAAGAACGCGAACGCAAAGAAAGGGAACGCCAGAAAGAGGAGAGAAGGACACCCACTGCGTCAAGGTCTCGACCTCCTACTGCCTCTTCGATGACTTCGGCTGCAGTTGGTTCCACGATGCACAGGACGAGGAGTAACACTACAACTGCCGCTCTCAGCGTTGACGGCGGTGGGAGGAGGTCGATGACTGAGAGTCGCGATTCACGTTCGACGAGGAGAAGTACATCTACTCCACGTTCCGGTGGTGCTTCCGGAAGTCGGAAGGGGGATATAACCCCTACGCCTGCCCGCCCATCCAGGCGCGATCCACCAGATCCTATGCCCACGCCTTCTGTGCCTGCGTCGACATCAGCAGTAGTACCAGAGCCGGAGTTTTCGGCCACTATCGTGTCGACATTGAAGGTTGGACCACCTTCGACGCCCCCTTCATCTCCTGTGATTGATCGGCCCCCGAGCTTAATAACCCCTTTGACACCAACTTCTACGGTCACTTCTCCATCAACATCAACCTCTATGTTGGCGTCATCTGCCACGCCCGCGACGTCTGCTGGTCCCACAACCACCGACTTGAACCTCACCCCACAGCAGCAACACCTTCTTGAACTTGAGGCAGAACGAAACGAAGCTGCTCGGCTCCTTCGGCGTCACCAAGCCACTGCTCTTCGCGAAGCCAAGATCCTCCAAAACCAACGCCAACAGGCAGCTGCGAAGGAAGAGCAGCGGAAAAAGAGGGAGGCAGAGAGGGAAGCGAAAAGGGCGAAGGAGAGGGAGGCGGAGTTTTTGAGGAACTGGGATGATGTCGGTTTCAGTTTTGGGAAGAAGAAGGACAAGGACGGTAAGGGCAAGGAGAGGGAGAAAGAGAAACAACGGAAGGATGATCGTGGCGAAGGCTCGTCGAAGAGGAGGGACATTGATGTCGGGGTTTCATCTGCTCCCGTCGTTGGTCTGAGCCGGAAAGGCAAGGAAAGGGACAAGGACGCAGACAGACAGAGAGAGCACCAAATGTCGATAGGGAAGACAGAGAAAGAGAAGGAAAAGGGGAAGCAAGGTGATAAGGAGGATAGAGACAGGGAGATGGAGCGAACCCAGGGGCTGCACAGTTCCAGTGCGAGTCGTTCAAAAGGCGAAATCAATAGAGATAATGATAGGAACGTGTCCTCCACCAATCGACAACCACAGTCTCAGCGCGAACGGCCCACCACCTCATCTAGCCTCCGTGACCGTGATCATGATCGGCACCGAAACCAGCACAACCCATCTTCGTCTCATCGTCCAACATCCTCATCCCAACGGCCAACATCTTCGTCCTCACGTCCAAAAGACCCTTTAAGAGACCCATCGTCGAAATCCTACCTGCCGACCTCGCGTGAAGAAGCTGACGCTGCAGGTATGAAGATCGTTTGCATTAAGTTCAGGACTGGTCGACTTTCATCTGGGACTGGTGCTCATGTTGAAGGGAGCACTGCAGCAGAAGGGACGCGTGCGTACAGGCGAGATGAAGATGAGCGTAGAAGGGAAGCAGAGGAGAGGGAGAAAATGGGGAGGATTGGCGGATGGTTAGGTTCGACTGGGATCGGAGGTGGAAGTGGAAGTGGAAAGAAGTACACTTCAACTGGCCCAAGTCTAGCCAGTAATCAAAGTGTCGCGACAGTCGACATCGAGAGTCTAAAAGAGAAGAGGAAGAGGAAAGATAAGGAGAGAGAGAGGAAGAGAGTCGACCGCGACCACGAAAACGCCCAACGTGTCTTGCGCAAACAACCTTCACACATCGTTTCCTTCGAAGATGGATCCGCGCAGGGCGATGGACACGGAGGAGTATACGGAACACAGCCATTCGCACCGCGTAAAGCCAGTTTACCTGGTTTTGGCCTGGGTCTCCTTGGAGTGGGGGGTTCGAACTCGCACTCACCCGCTGCCTCGTCACTTAATGTTGGCATCGGGTGTGGGCCATCTGGCGCTAGCAGCACATTCACTGGCAATGATTCCCCCTCAGTTCACGCGCACCACACCGCCAGCACGATCACCGGTAGTACAAAGTTCGGTATCGCGGGTTTATTCGGCAATGGCAGTAAAGAAGATAAGGACGAGAAGGAAGAAAGGAAACGGGAGAAGGCGAGGCAAAAAGAGCAAGAAAGGGAGGAGAAGCGGAGGAAGAAGGTTTACGGTGGAGGCGGAGGGACAAGCAGTATAGGAAGTACGAAGGGTGGAGGAAGGAAAGGTGAAGGGGCAACGAGCAGCTTTGGCAGTGTTATCGTTGGGGTGGCTGATGACGAGTGGACATTTGGGTCAAAACCAAGGAAGGAGAAGCAGAAACCTATCGCAGTGGTCTCCTCAGACGAAGATGGCTTGGTGGAAGTGTTTTCTAGACCTCTGAATCAGGAGGACCCCCACGCGCACCAGCAGGTGACACGAGCACATGGACTCCAGGAGAGCCACAGTCCAAAGCAGAACCTGAGGCCAAAGCTCTCGTTAGTTCCTCCTTCCGCGATGGGTCTTCCATTGGACCCAACTACATCTGTTGCAGGATCGAGCACGACTGCACTGTCTTCTACAGCTGGTCTTGCAGGCGCTTCCAATATCGTCCCTCTCACTGTCACCAACGCAGACTCAGGTTCAGAATCGATCTCCCCTTCCTCGCCCGTATTTGCTCGCACGACGCGGAGCCTCAGTGGAACCGAATCAGCGTCTGATGCCGACTCATATTTTGAATTCGAGGGAGGATATAGTGATTTAGACCCAATGACCGCAGCGGTGAGGAGGAGGGGGTATAGGTATGGGGGGTATCAGCCTCCACTTGGTGTTAAGAATGCCGGTGTGGCTAGCACAAGCGCAAGCCATAAAAGCAAGGAGGAGGCTGGCAGCATGGCAGCGACATACTCAGCGCCAATGGAAGCGGGGGCGGGAGAAACGAGACGTCCAAAGGAAACGGAGCAGGAGGATAGAGGCGAATGGATTGTGCTCGATCTAGGGACTGATAATGGTTCGTTTCACTATCTCTTTTCTTCCTTACTACGTCGCCTCTTGGTTATTGACGCATGTGTATTTCCCCTGTACCATTGCTGTTCTCTTGATCGCCTTTCTTGAATCTTGCCTGTCCGACAAACGTGTGCTAACTATTTGTTCATTCAGCATTTTCGTCCATCCTCCGGATTTTCCACCGCCACTTTCCACCGCCAATTCAGTCAACGTTCGTACCGAAATCTTATGGATTGGCTAGTATTTCGCTGGAGGAAGAAGATAGAAGGGGGCTCAACCATGGAGACGGCGATGATGACAATGACGACTTGGAGGATTTCTATGCCACCAACCCCCAACCAACCCCAAATACGCGTTCATTCACTCTGAAATCCAAGTCCAGCACTCTAACCACCACTACTCACAGTACCGCTCCTGCCCCCGCGCTGCCTTACCCTGAATGGCGAACCGAATTAGTGAGTCGCGCACGGAGAGAAGGGATGCGTGAGGCGGGTAGGCCGTTGGATTTAGCGCTACACGGCTGGGGGAGGGAATTTGAAGGCATGAGTGGAGCGTTCCAGAAGATAAGGAAGAAGGAAGAGGAAGGGAGGCGGAGGGTCAGAGAGAGTTTTTTGAGGCGCGGAAGTGAACGGCGCGGAGAAGGATCAGGAGTGGATGATGTTACTGAGAGAAAGATGAGTCTGGCTTCTGGCGTGTCAACTCTCAAGCCCTTCAAGGAGTCGAGAGTCAAGAGGAAGGACAAAGCGAGAGCCCCAAACCCTAATGATGACGACGACGAAGCGAGCGGGTTGGGTTATGACCGCGACGACGAATTCACTACCTCTGTCGTCGAGGTCTCAGACTCAGACTCATCCACATCCTCTCGCAACGATCTGACATCTCTCGGACTTGGCATCGCTTCGTTCCTCGACGACAGTGAGGAAGAATCAGAAATGGAGTGGTATGCTTGGTCGACAGATCTTCCGCGTCAAGTCGGCGTTGCGAAAGAGGATAGGAAGATGGCAAGGCTGGAGGTCGAGAAAGAGAAGAGATGGGCGACAGAGGAACAAGACCAAAGGAAATGGCAGCTGGAAACGCAAAAGAGAGGATGGGAAGAGGACGACGACAATGCCCAGGATGATCGTGGGTCGATATTTACGAACCCTTTCGATACAGGCATAGGCATGAACGTTGCCGCTACTACCGCTACCACCATCTCCGCCGATCCTAGCTCAGATCTGCCTTCATCACCCACGAACCCGCTCTCGCCTTCTGCCCCATCCTCGACAGTACCACTCCCAAAGGTGATTTACCCGTCCGCATCCTCCCTATCCCTTGGTATCTCAACCACTCCCTCAATTCGTACACACTCGCCGTCTTCTCCTGTTGGCTCGGTGTCCACGCCACTATCATCCAATGAGACAGGGTCTCTCTCAAATTACGGACAACAGAGGCGGGTAGTGCATCTACCCAGGAGTCAGGAGGAAGAAAGGAGGTTGTACGCGGAGCAGAGGAGGAAGCTCGAGCCTAGCGCTGTTAGTGTTACTATTAGTGTTGGTGGTGGTGAAGGAAGAGACACTGGCCAGCCGATATCTGGATCACCGTTAGAGAGGAGTGACTCTGTTATGAGCGGTATGTCTCACGAAATTGCTTGGTTCTTGCATTAGACTGGTCTTTGATTTCATGCTTATATTCTTTTGTTCGATAGGGTCCCCTTCAACTTCTCAGAATTTTGGACGAACGCCGTTTCAAGTCGGTCGTCCTGCATCTCTTGGAGTTGGACATGGATTCCATAGGAGCACATCCACTCTCGCTTCCAATATCAGCGATGCTACGCCCAATCCCATTTCGGGTTCTGATTCCGCACTCGGACTCAATTTGGAACGGATTCCGTCGCACGCGACCACAGGTAGCATATCCTCTGTAGCAGGAGCATCGGTCTCGGGCATGCGAAACTCAATGTCGCCTACTCTTTCGGCGTCTACTGAACGTGGATATATTCTTGGACATGGCCATGAACACCAGACACGCGCTCCTGCCTCCTCGTCATCTACTCTTTCCACTATCTCTTCCAGTGGAACAGCGAATACCTCGCTCGCCAAAGCTCTTTTAAAGAAGGAAAAGAAAAAGGAGAAGAAAGATAAACTGACGACTGCTTCAGTTCTCGACAAGCTATTAGGAAGCTCAGCAAGCGTATTGGCTCAAACACCCGTCGTCGTTCATAAAGTGCCGAAATCGTCAAAATCACGGGAGCAGGAACAGCAGGATTCACGATCGAAAGAGCAAGCAATTGCTAGAACGAGCTCTTACAACCAATATCATGCTCAGCGGCCATCAGCATCGACTTCGTATACTTCTGCGTCGACTTCTGGGTCAGCGAGTGGTTTATTGCACTCAGGTTCGATGTCGACAACCCCGGCAGTGTCTGGCAATGTGGACCTGTACCCATCCCAGCCAAATCTGAGAACTACTGCTGTAGCGGTAGCTGGTCCGTCTTCGCCTAGGTTGGGTCATGAGGTTAGCATTGTAATTTTTTAGACCGTATCTTAAGAACGTTGAGAGTGACGAATATGTTACTGACTATTTGTTGGCTTTCTTTTGTGTAGGGCCAGTCTCAACTTCGTCCCCGGGACCAGAATATTGTTTCTCTAAATGACGACGACAACTTAGAGGGATACGAAGGCCGAACTTTTGAACGTGAGGATCATCACAATCGACATCCTCAACCCCAGACCTACGCGAAGGCGCCTCCAACGGCGGTGTCTGTCTCTCCATCTACGCCGATTTTAGCTACAAATTTAGCGTCCGCGACGAGCAACAACATCAAAGCCACTCCGTTTGGGTTTGGTAGGTTTCAGCACAAACTATCTCAGCCTCTCCCTACCTCAATGGCTGCGAGTTCAGGATCGCAATCGGAGCAGCATCAGTATGAGCATCGGAAGGATATCTCATCTGGTGCTTCTGCGTCTGGTGTATCGTCAGGCCTAGATTCGGATGAGGAACCAACCAGAAACCGGCTCCAAGCTCGTTCGCGATCTGCAGTCACCCCAGGTTCAGGAGTCTCGAAACCCACAAAACTCGAAAAACCGATTTTGACTCAAGCGCAGATCAAGGAAATCGAGTCCGAGACTGAGGAGTGGCTAGACCATCGTCATCATCGCCAGGAAGAAAGGCAAGCTGGTCCCATCGAGAGTGTGTCAGACGCATCGGGGTCCATTGGCGCATCAACTGCGGTGATTTCGAGGTCACCTCCTGGCGCTGTCGGTGGTTCTGCCGCTCCGACTTCAAGTTTAAGTCCGAAGGTAGTGGGTCTCGCCAGTCCCAAACAACGTCCGAAACTTTCCCTGGCTGGGTTAGGCTCGGGATCAAGGTCTGGGTACAACGAGCAGGATTCTCACATACCGTCCCAAGTCCGTTCGCCTATCCAACCACGTTCGCCAACCTCGACGCAATACCAACCTAGGATACATATGAAGAGCCCCACTAGCCCTATGTTCTCTAACTCGTCCACGACAGGCAGCGGTCTGCACGGGATGTCCACTTCGCCACCTCCACCAACAACAAAACCTCAGAACACTGCAAGGAGTGGGAGCAGCAGCGCATGGTCGAATGCTGAACTTGGTGAAATTCCTCTAGCTTCGTCTCCTTCCGTCAACTTTAAAGTCGTATCTGGCCCAATGCCTTCGTCAATAACGTCTTCTCCATCTTCGCCACCGTCGGTCGCGAATGCTGCATCATATCCACCAAGTGGTCCACATTCATACCCAAAGTCACAGCAGCGCTCTCGATCCCACCATCACAACCACACATCCTCCATTTCAAGTAACGCGTCCGCCGCCTCTTCATCCATAACCTCCACCTCGGCTTCTCCACCAACCTCATCTGGCGTGAATATGACCATGGCGCGTGCTATCCTCAGGCGCGTCCGATCCGGGTCGAGTTTAAAAACGCCTATGGGGGTGCATATTGAAGACCTCGAGCAGGAGTTGGAGATGGACCTCGACTTGGATGGCGGTCTGGACGCAGAGTTTTATAGAGGTTTGCAGAGGAATTCCGAGGAGTCGTATCGAGAACGGCGGTCAGGTGTTGACAGGAGGCGATGTGACGACGATGACGATGACGAAGAGATGGAGGAAGAAGGAGAGGTTGATGAAGACAATGTAGAGGACCAGGAGGACGAATATGCTCATTTGAGGCGGAATAGCGAGAGTTTGCGGCACGGGAATCCTGGGCATAACAGCGGCAACGACCATGCTATCACGAACACTGGACCCTCTACCCAAGCCAACTCCGTCACGCACTCTCGAAACGACAGCGCGTACTCCACGACTAGCAATGTCACCTCAACTAGTAATACAACAAGCAACAGTCAATCCAGCGCACGCTACGTGCCCGCGTATTATCACCAGCCTGCCCCACCAATGTCTGGGTCGCCTACGAGTTCATCGGGTCATGATCATATTATACCCTCATCATCTGCTGCTGCTGATCCACCAGAGTCCCAACCGACCCCCACCAGCGGAAATGTTGGATCAGGCATAAATTCAAGCCCAAGCTTGAGAAGGAGGAAAGGTCCAATGGAGAGGCTCGTGAAAGGGCTGGATTCAGCATTTGAGTTTGTCGAGGGGCGATAGTATGACTGCACACAGTGCCTCTGATTTTTTCCTGTATAATTCTCGTCGATCTATCTCGTACGCTTTTTTCGAAATTTCCGGTTTAGTAACTTGTATTCTCATTCTTCTTTCTTTTACGAACGGCTCCTCCTGTGGTAGAGCTCCAATTAGTTTGGTAACAGCAATTCGAGGCCGTAGACTATGATGTTGGGCCGAGTGTCACATGACTGACGGCATTCTCCGCATTAGCCTGCTTGATCCGCCGTCAATTGATTTGTGTGATTGCCAAGTCCCAAAACAACGTTTGAAGTTGGCAGTGCACACGCTTGGCGTCCTTCCCTGGACTCGCGGCCGCAGACGATATGCCTCGAAGAGAACAGCAATGCAGTGGCGGTATAGCACGCACTTCCATGGCCTGAGACGTTGGCCCATCCCTCCACCATCCTTCCCGACGTTATCGCACAGAGAAATCCCGCAGAAATGTCGATTCTCAAGTCGACTTCGATTGATGATCGCGATCAAAATATGACCTATGTACCAGGAGGAACGGGATGGACGGTGCATGGTGAGCACGATGCAGGTCTTGGAGGAGTGTAGAATTGACCATTTTACAGTCAATGTCCAGTCGATCTTCCATCTGTATGGTAACTCAGATACCTTCGCAGACATTCAAGGTGCAACGGCAACCGTCAAATTCTATGGGGTGAATTGTCTCCCTTTTTGAGTGGTTGAACGTTGGACACTAATCCTCGTTTATTTCGCCATAGAACGCCATCGAATACTGGGGGAACCAAGGTCCCTATCATGGCCCTTGTCTAATCAGCGTCGATGGAGTTGAAATGACTACTGTCAACTCCCATGCTGATGCAGACGGTTACCCCATCCTGCTATACTCCAAAAACGACCTCGTGCTCGGAGACCATGAACTCCAGGTGAAGGTTGTCAATCCATCCTACCCAAATGTTTGCGAGATCGATCGTTTTGTGTGAGATATGAATTTTCGATGTTTGAAAGCGCACTAACCATCATGCATTTTCTAGCGTAAATATTACTTCAACTACAGGAGGTGGCGGAGGGTCTTCAAGTAGTACTAGTGGAGTTCCCAGAAGCAGCGGAGTTCCAGATAATGTTGGAAATGGTGGTGGAAAGAGCCACAGTAGTCCTCCCATCGCCGCAATTGCAGGTACTAATTTCATCCCATCTTACCAATTGGCTTGCATCTCACTTTCGCTTGTATCAGGTGCTGTCGGTGGCGTTGTTGCCATCTGCATTCTGCTCATTGCCCTGTGGCTCCACAGGCGATCGCGGAAGAAGAAGGTCGCTATGTCGAAAAGGATCATTGACACGAACAGTCCACTCTTATCCGACGGCACACCATCATCCCCTCCTCCACAAACCCATAACTTCCAGCATAATCATCACCACCCCGTTTCGTACGCCTCATCCTCTTCTCCACCAATGTCATCGTACAACCCCCCTTTCACGCACAACCCTGGAACTCCTCCGCTTGGTGCCGCCGGTGCCTTCGTTCCCAACATCACCCACGCTTATAACGAGGGTACTCACTCGCCACCGCCTCCGTCGTCTATCTCTACAATGCCTATGTCAGCAAGTGCACACACGAACCTTGGCGCACCTTCGATCATATCGTCCACCAGCGGTGCCCCAACGATGTCATACTATAACCCAGGACCAGCAATGACCAGCTACGCGAGTGCCGGCTACGTCCCAGACCCACACAGTTATCAGCACCAACCCGCTTCCTATGCCCAATCAGCCTCCGTGGCATCTACTCCTGGGCGTTCACGGCCACCCGAAAAGGCTATATATCTGGGCCGCGATGATAGTGCGTCAGGTCCTGGCTCGGGCTCTGGTGGAGGAACTGGACCTGTACGGCACGATATACCAACAGCCCCAGATGAAGCCCATCCAGAGGTACCTCCACCAGCATACAATGACTAATTTTCGATATCATTTTCTAGTTTGTGAGAGACACTATTTTTCGGGTTGGTAAATACGTACATACTGTTCGAGACTAAAGTGACCCACGGATTCTAATGGACACATATAGGGGGTTTTGGTCTGGAATCATGTCGACATTTATCGATAGTTCAGTATGAAGATGAACATCGTACATATCAAATTGCTTGAACATTGACCGTGTCGTGAGATAGGTTTCTGTACGATTGTCGCCATTCATGTAAGTTGTGTATTACGCCTCAACGAATTGGACTGTCGTAGTAGCATTGACGACGAAAATTCTCTTTCTCTACAATAATCTCAAAAATGCGGTTCAACGACTTTGATACTAACTACCCTTGCGGAGCTGTCTACTTCGATGGAAAAGTATCAATCCGTCGATATCATTCCACTTTCTTTCAAGTTTCCTAGGTAGGACCTATGCGCTGAGTCTCAATTGCATCATTCTCACTCTTTCATTCCGTGTTGTGGAATGAACGATCATTTTGGTAACCGCGCTCTAAGGGAGGGCCCCGTACCACGTAAGTAAGCTACTCCTACATCCAAATAGCGCCATTGAACGACTCAGCAACGGTTCTACTGCTGCTGACCGTGATAATACTTGCCACCGTCATCAGTGAAATAAACTACTTAGCACGACTTAAGTGTGATACTGACAGACTTCACAGTACAGACCCCGAAGACCTGAGGTCTTGAGATCAAGCGCTTCCGCATCTCGCCTTCACATCCTTTCGAATTGCAACGCGTCTGTCTATATGCAACCTTCAAAAGCCACCGAAGGAATAGTAAATATTTACAGTAGACTAGAATAGACTACAGAAATAGTCACGGCTAAACTATGATATCGCAGTACCCCACCATTTGCGGATCTAAGTAAGTAGATGCCTATTTTTAGGTTTAAGGTTGTATCGATCCGGCGCTTAAACATTCAGTACTCAGGAGGCAGTTTACAGCATATGCGTTCCTGACTTTTGCTCTTAAGAAGAGATTTTAGTAACTAAGGTCTGTATTAGTCTATATTAGTACACTCATTTTTGCGTTTCCGTGGTTAGAAACGCGTAAGTACGCACGGGCAGCACCAATACTCCAAGTGATGTGCTCGTCAGTCGTGTCCTTAGAAATCCAAGGTCTGAGAGTTCAAACGTTCGAGCTTTCAAGCTTCACGAGCTGAAGCACCGAACAGCCACCTCAGCAGACTTATCGTTAAACAAACGATATTTGTTAAAATAGCGCAGAGATATACTTACCTGTAGTGTTCATCTAGGGGTAATCTCAGTCAGAACACCATAAATTTGAAGTACACCAAATCCGATAATTTATTTCTGACAGACTTGACAATAAATGTCCACACTAAATACTTACATTCGACCTAGCACGAAGCATAATTAGAAACTTAAAGTGGACACTTCTGCCACTGGAAGTTGAAAGTCTGCGAAGCAAATGTCAGTGGCCGTCAAATAGTTTCAGAATGTACCCTTACAGTGTTGAGGTGGGTATCAATCTACGAATAACCACGACGGGGTAAGTGACAGCGACTCGTAGATATTATTGCTTGTACTTACCGAATCAGTGGCAATGTAGCCGCTTCCCTTGGCATTATTTGAGTTGCTGGTACGGAGTTCACTCTGGATGTTCAAAACTGATGCAACACCGCAGGGAGCCTGGACAGATGATGCAAGATCGAAGGTGTCGCGGTAGATATAGTCCTTTCCTGGAAAACAATTTTCAGAATGGTAGACACGCGGAGCAGAGGCGATCGGCTCACCATCGACGGGACCCACAAGTTCAGAGCGAGCAGTGGCTAAGAATCTCTTAATTTATGTCTGTGTTCGGCGACGGACGTGTTTTACCTTGTAGGAGTGATCCTTGGACTGAAAGTGAGTGAGTGAGTGACCGAGAGGAAAAACATGAGAAACATTGCGTACAGTAGTAAAGAGATTGCTGAGAAGCAGTGACTTTGTTATCGAGTTGATAGTAACCACGCTGTGGGTGTGTAAGTAATAAAGTAAGTGAAATTATAACTATAATATGCCTCACATAGTCAACGCTAGCAATACCATAAGTGAAACCAGGGGGGACGCTAAGCAGTAAAACCTCATGAGTCAAGAGCGACGTCTAAAAAGCGCTAAACATTACTTGATTCCAAAGGTTAGCGCGCAGTTCCTTCGATTGCTGCTGATTGGAATGCCGGGACCAACTTGAGCAAAGTACTTTCCAAAAATGACTGTGACGGCAGTTCGATCAACTAAAGACTATCTGTCAATGTCGTGGTGGATAGGTCACTTCAAAACATACCGTTAACGGTGTAGGCAGTCGATCCAGGAGGGCAGCCCGAGCCATTCACACCAAAGCTTGTGCTAGTGAAAGTTAGCTGATACACGAGCAAATCAAATAGTTGTGACCAACATGTTGAAACCAGGAGGAGTTGGAACAGCACGGATGGTGATGGGGGGAATATCAGCGCGCTGAGGGAGAGCAGATGCTGCTACCGCGTTGGCGAAAAGAACAACAGCCCCAGAAGCAAAACACTTGTATATGGCGACTAGGAGCATTGTATGAGTTTGGAAGGTCTGGAAAGATGAGGAAGCAATTCACAATGTCCTGGATATTTAACCCACAGCCTATTTCATGGAAAAAACAAAGGACATGATACATCATTAAGAACCATTGGTTACAAGCCGTGGCCGCATCATGACCACTCCGAGATGTATGCCACGTGTATCTAACGACAGGAGGGCATATCCAAAATGGTATTGCCTAATTAGTGGTGCTCGGTACTTGGATCCGTTTATATAGCGCTTGCCTCGAGAGAGTAGATTTAATAGGCTTCTCGTGCATTGCACCGCGTGCTATATACACCCCTAGATGCGTATTCATTCTTGATTCGGGGAGATTCGATCTCAACATATGGAGAGTCATTAATCATCACCTATCACCGTCGCAGGTGAATTGTCAGAATGTTGAAGTTTGTCTCCGTCTCTCTTCGTGCACAAGAATGGTCTAGAGGCCAAATTCGTTCAAACGTTAATGAAATATGTCGACGCACATACCTAGGGAACTGTGAACAATGTCCGTTAGTCGACTAGGATCTTGGTAGTCGAATTCAATGTGGGCTCCTTATGTTGCTTTCCGCGTGCAGCCTCATTGAGACCGTATGGTGGTCTTAAGGTTGAAGATAGATCGGATGACATCTTTCTTTAGGTCCAGGATCATATGATAAAAAACAAGGATTCGTGTATGCATCCACTGCCTTCGAGCGAATTGATGATCTGAACCAGGAACGATCCGAGAACGACATAAATTCCAAAGGTGTCCGACCAGATCGCCCATCTAGCAGGTAGTGAAAAGAAGCTAGTCTTCGTGAAAGAGGCCACCGAATGCGGCAGGGTATAATAGTCCACGATCACCGATATGTAACAGGTTACAAGTTAAAGCACGCGCTTCAGAGAATTGGAGGCCGAGGATCATATACGCCCATGCGAGCTCAAGTTGATGCACATGCCTCAGAACCGACGGAGAGTGCACTGGGGAGTAGGAAACACCCCGTTGACATTGGCAGGGATGACTCGGAATACTCGGAACATTGGATGGTACGAGTTGTCCTGGGCTGGGGCGGAGGCGGCTTATGATCCCTGTCGATGTTTTGTCAGTGATGGTATCAAGTGACTTACTCAGAGGAAAAGTGCTGTCGAAACACTGGAGGTGAGATTGATGGTAGGAACAGTATGCGCACAAATGTGACAGTCTCGGCGAGTTGAACTGAATTCGCGCAGTAGTTGGGACAAAGTTAAGAGCGACCTTACACATCAGTGGCTATAGGATTTAAAGTCGATTTAAATTTGTTTATACTAGGATATTAAATATCTAAAGTAGAACACGCCACAGTAGACAGTAGGATAGATTATATATAGGCTGTTATAAAAGCAAACCCTTGATTTAAAGTGCGTGCCATGATCAAAGCACTGTTTCTAGCTTATCTCATATTTTAAGGTTTCGCAACTCAAAGAG
>Ga0247735_1000388_pt1 | contig 17401 bp, 10 predicted proteins | sample UWRJL178409R2_FD_180934 | JGI IMG/M metagenome (GOLD analysis project Ga0247735, IMG submission 180934) | Plant litter microbial communities from Arlington Agricultural Research Station in Wisconsin, United States - UWRJ-L178-409R-2 | ecosystem: Environmental > Terrestrial > Plant litter >... | reverse complement strand
AGCCGCAGTCGAAGGAGTAGAAATAGCCAGAACGGCACTGCAAGCGCTGTGAGCACACTATCGTCGTTCACCCGTCCTCCAAGCAGTAGCTTGCAACCGGATGGGTCGACTGTATGGGCACATGCCCCGATAGCTTCTTATTTGTACAGTGCTACACCAAGCAACGACCAAAACACTGACGAAGACGAAGATGCTTATACGCCTTCGCCCAACTCCATGGCATCCACAGCCCTCACTGTCGAGATTACATCTGAGCTTGACTCTCCCTCATTTGATGAAGCTTCTCAGGATCGGAGAGACCTCTCACCAAGTCTTGCTATGTCGCTTGCGTTATCGTCAGCGAGCGATACTCAGCGCCTCGATTCAATAGGGACAGCCCATCCCAATGAAGAAGTCGTGATTGTCTCGAGTATAAGTGGTGCAGACGACTCTTCCCTTACTTCCAGAGATGTTTTTCGGGATCGTACCTACACATCTTCCATTCGCAGCCTGACCGAATCGAGCCCTCGCATACAATCTCAAGCTCGCCCAACAACGACAACAGCCGCCTCCTCTTCCTCTTCCCTCCCTCTATCTTCCTCAGACGCTGCCCCTGCGCCTTCATCATCCGTTCCAGGGCAATCTTCGCCGAACAGTCACATTAATAGCGCGATTGGCAACTCCAGTTCTACTTCCACGCTCATGTCGACCTCATTCAACCGGAGTCATAATCCCGTTCCACCACGTACAATATCCGACTCTTCATACATGAATAACTCTGCCTCGTCATCGAGTTTGTCGATTCTTTCCTACGAAATTCCTGAAACGCCAGCTTTCCACGAAGATTCGGATCCTGAGCGTTCGCCTATCCGAGCTCAAGTCAGTGTCATGTCGGGTTCTACCTCGACCTCTGCGTCTTTGAAAACCCAACGATCTATACCTTCGTCTTCGATCTCAACTATCACAGCAGCAACACAAAGACAACGGCCATATTATGCAACAACAGCCTCCATGTCTTCCCCAGACTTTCCGACGATTGATCCCGAGCCTCTTGTCTCTCCTCCAGCACCTGTGGGTTTGGTGGAATTCACAAGGCGTCGGAATGCGCCCTTCGGGATTAACCTTGACGCAGTAATGCCCACTGGTTTTGGTATCGTTGACGACCTAGGTACCCCAGATCAGACGCCTTCGGAGACTGTCTTATTCGAGCCTTCCGGGCCAAGACAGTTTGAGCCCGTCTATGATGATGAAGATGATGTACAAAGTGTACTGGCAACGGCGAGACCCCAGGGGACATTTCCCGGACATTCAGCCACCTCCATTGATAGTGCGTTAGATTAAAAGTTTCTCTAAATTTTGCTAATCATCCACGCTCCTCCCTTAGGAGGGATGCATTCGAATCGCTCAAACACATTACATGGCATTGAGCATGACGTTGACGGTGAAGTTGACGGTGATCGCAACGATTATCCATACCCATACCCCCATTCACACAGTCACACACCGCGGTATGCCATTGCTCATACTCCCCGAGGAGTTCCTGAATCTATGGATCAGCCACGAATACAGGCGAATGCTACTACCCAATCATATTCCTCGGTATATCAACAATCTCAGTCCATGCCTTTCGATGAGCCAATTTTGCTTGAAGACCAGCAACGAGCCACATCGACACCCCCATCACCACTGCTGGTACCACATGGCCTTAATTTCTCGATAACCAGCCTGGAGCCACCACCGAATCCTACAGCCCTTCGACATCTAGATGAATCTCTAGAGTCACTATTGCAGCCGCCGGTTCATGAATCACCTTCGTCAGAGTCACATCTGTCAACACAGATGCTCACATATGAAAGTTCACTGCCAACTGTACCGCGTCTGGCCCCACCCGAATCCCAATTGCAGCACAACCCAATATATCTATCGCATTCCTACACGACGCAGGTGTATAGTCACTCGCGCACATCAGCTGGGATGCATCTCCTCCCCACTACACCACCACCTCATTCAGTCCCTCCGGCTCGCCTTGTTGAACCTTTCTCAGGTTCGAGCAACATTTTCGTCGACGAGTCTCAGCTGTTACTGGGCGAAGTCAATTCACAAGGTGGCACAGATGCGGAATCTACTTTCGAACTTACTCAGTTACATCCTGAAGGCTCTGGTGATGATCTGGTGCTGCCTTCTCTAGGCTACTTGGATGAGGCACTGAGTTTCATTGCTGCTGAGCGTACCAAATGGACTACTGCGAGAGATGTTAGAGCGCCAGCTTCCAGTGAACTTGTCGCAGATGTAGAAGATGTCGACGGCGAAGAGGATGACGGTGATTGGAAGCATGGTATCGGTATGTCAGTTTATTTCTACTCTTGTCCTCTCTCTGTGTTATGTTCCCTGACAATTTGAGTGAACTTCGTGATGCTGATCACCTCTCTCTAGATGGGGAACAAGGCGTTGACCAGCCGAAACGCAAGAGACGTCGCAAGAGACCTTCAAAGCAATCCGCGACGTCTCAAGGTGCGTCTAGTGGAATCGAAGCATCCGCAGGTGCCCCACCACCCAGTATTGCTGAAGGTTCTCAATCAACTCCGACCTCTTCCCCGAGAAAACGACGTTCGAAATCTGCCGCCCCTTCGTCATCGTCAATGCGGTCCCTACCTGTGGATAAAGATAGTTCGGCTACTCTTGGTCGTAGCAGGAAGAAAGCCGAGAAGGAATTTCTAGTCCCCGTACCCTCTTTACCTGGTTCATCCTCAAGCAGCCTAAAGCGAGAAAAGGTGAAAAACAAGTCGTTTGTGACCATCTTAAAGAGACCTTTGGAGCCAATGGCCGCGGATCCTGCATTGAGCGACGATGATCTCGACCTGGATTCTGATCTGGATGGAGGACGGACGCCGACTAATGCCTTGACAAGCAAGGCATCCACTCTTTTATCGATCAACTTAACCGGAAAGAAAGGGAAGAGAGTAGGAAGGAGAGAAAGAGGGAGGGAGAAGCTTAAGCTTGACATGATCAAGATGAGCTCGCAAGGAAGTAATGCTGATGGGTCTGTAGGCGAAGAATTCGAATTTGGGATGGACGACGATAATGATGGTGACTCATCAGACGACGAGGACCAGCAGTCGGATGGGCAGGAGGGGAACGACAGCATATCCAACATGTCCCTGCTCCAACCTCCTCGACGGAAGCGAGATCGCAGCAGGAGACGACAAGGAAAGGACACAGCTTATATCCACAACATTGCTGGCACTTCTAGTGCCTACAAGAGCACACCGGGCTCTCCCAGACGACTGACTATCCTTGATGCGGAGGACCTGTACGATGTCAGCAGTAGAAACGGAGGACCTCAAGAAGAAGTGGATGGGGACATTTTTTCCTTGAAGCCAAACGATGTGCCAGGCGGGGAAAGAGAAAGGGAGAAAAAGAAGAGAGTTCGACCAAAGCGCTCGAAGGCACTTGGGGAAGTCCAGTCGTTCTCCCAGTTGAAGGTCGATAAGGAGCTCGAGGACAACCCGGAGGCAGTTGCGGACGAAGGGTCAAAGCGGCTAGATACAAACAGCTCTCGGAAGGGCAAGAAATTGGCGACCAAAGGTAGCGAGGGCCTTCTGGAAATGGATAGGAACCAGCTCTCTCATTCCCCCTCAACAATCCCATCATCCGACCCTCGTCAAGAGTCGGCGGAGACTACACCACCTAACAGCAAGCGTGGACGTATCTTGGCCTTGGCTCGGCAGTTGCTCCAGTTTTTTCCAGAGCAGCGCGAAGAGCTTGGGCGGGTCGTTTCAAGGATTGAGAAACAAGGCGCAACGTCGGAATCGCAGGCCAGAAAACTAGTAGCTTCTAGGGATGGGGGTGGGATGGGGTCAGACGATCCCAAGTCCTCACCTATTACCATGTCAAGCAAAAGGAGCTCGATTGGAAGACGCAGCCACGTCAGAACAGTGAGCGAGGGCTCTATCAACAAACCCCTCGATTCTGAAAGCAAATCAAAGACGGTTGGGCTCAAATTTCCTGATATCGATGAGGAGGACGAAGAGGATGAGATCGATCCCCGTGGTCGACCCCCAAAGAAGAATGACGTTTTGGTTCATGTCTTCATTGACCAGTATGCTTCCTTCGCTTTCTCGAGTGGCTTATTGAATTACTTAACGCAACCACAGTTCAAACATCCTTATCGGCCTTCTTTCGCATATCAAGCGCACGTTATCTAATCGAAAACCACCAAACTTTGCTCGTAGAAAGCCACTCCCAACAGTCTTTACCAAAACACCAGCGATTGGCCTGTCCAACGGCAAAGGCGACACACAGTCAGCCATCGGGACAATCAAGGCCCAGGGTACCCGACCCCTTCCAATACCAGTCTCCAGTCTTTCCTCGAAGCGGTCCCAACTTATAGTCACCCATGGAGAAATCCACCCGATCCCTCTACCCTCTTTTGCTACGACTTCGCATTCCCTGCCCTCTGGATCGGTTCTGAGTGCCCATATGGCCAAACAAAGCACTGGACATTTGTCCGAAGAGGTAGAGAATCAGAATGGAGCTAATTCAGACGGATATGAATTTCCTACGACCGATGGTATCAATTCTGGTGACATGGTCGATGACTCATTCGCTTCAGAAATCAAGAAGGAGAAGAAGAAACCTCCAAAGCATCTCTGGCATTCAGCGTTAGCGTTGATCTTGGAGAGAGGCAGACCTGTGTCCCGTACGTATTCGTATTATACACAAAGTTTGGACCGTGCTAATCAACCAATCTTCTTGTATAGGGCGGGTAGTCGTGACATCGAGTCCTCTGTACCAACCCATGGAAAGCATAGAGCGCTTGGGGTATGAACTACGAGTTTTCATCAGAGTCCCTGATCTGGGTATGAATGAGTTCCCTGTTCACTGCTCTTATGATATATTTATATTCAATTGCTCTTCCAGGCGACGGAATGGATCGCGAACGTTACAAGGACAAGGCTACACTGGGAAGGACAAATAGTGGCAAAACAGCTTCCTCCAGCCCAGTTACCTCGACCTCGTTCTCGACTTTGCCCTCGTCGGCTAAAGCAGTGCACAGACCAGGTCTGGGCCATGTACGTCGAATTTCAGGAAGCACTAGTGCCGAAAGTGGTGGTGGTAGCAACACCCACCCTTACCATGGTATCACAAACGCCAGCACTCCCCAAACCAAAGTCAAGTACCGAGAGCAAGGCGTGGATGAGCTTTTGCAGCTTAAACTCCATCAAGCTTTGGCTGCAACAGACGAAGTACCCGAAGGTTCGACGATAGTGCTCGCCACTGGCGATGGTAACATGGGTCAGTTCAATGAAGACGGCTTTCTCGGTGAGTCACAAACCGAGATGTCCTATGCTTGGCTGGGGTTAAATTTATCTGTTGCCGTAGGCCCAGTACGAACAGCCCTTCGACGGGGGTGGAAGGTCGAATTGTACGCTTGGGAGGATGGTCTAAGTGGGTCACTTTTACTTGCACACATATCGTCACTAACTTATGTTAGGTCGGGCGTGGCGAAGGGAATTCGGAGACGGAACTGAATGGGGCAAGAAAGGCATGTTCCGTATCATCGGTATGGAACAGTTCGCCAGTGCTCTGGTCAAGGCTACAGATTGGACCTGATGTTCGAAGTGTACCTCAACCCTCTGAACAATCACATACATTGCCTTATGTAGAGTGACATCGTTCTTCAGTTGTATAATACCTCGATTTCTTTCCTTGTCAGCTGTTCCTCTGAATATCGGACAAAGCGCCTGGACTACATGGGAAAAGTGGAGCATTCAATCCACTGTGTTCGATCATTGGTGCCTCTGTTCCCGGAATGAACATTGCCGTAACCAAGTCGTAACTTCCAACGATCGAAGAAGAAAGTGGGCTAAATAACGATAGGGGTTATTGTATCTCTCAGTTACTTCAAGCTTCAAGCATCGTGTGCAAGTGTGGATTGAGTGTATTGAAGAGTTCTTCCTCAGAACTTACTACTAATAATAGCACTACAGAGAACCTGTTATGTTGGGTAACGGTTGATTGTGTCTGCGAGCCCGCGACCACAATTTGGAAAACGGAAACTGCCGACCATTTATAAAGATGCCGAACTTGAAACATCTCTCATCCGACTCGGAATCCCAGGCGGAGGGGACCATGGGTTGTTTTGCGGATCCTAGAATGGCTGGGCTGCTCAGATGACTGGGTGAACTACGGCTGCCCATGGCATGACAGAGCTGCGTGATCATATGGTATTTTCAGCACCACGAGCAATCCGAGAACAGTTCAGACATATCAATTGCACGCAGGTTTAGCGCCTATAAAAACAGTTGACAGGCTAAAAGTACTTACGGGTTTATCCCTTTCAACTTGCCGGAAAAAGCCAGCAGTCGTGCGCGTGGCGCCGGGCGCGCCACATTGTATTCGGTGGTTTTTCTCGATCTTTTTACTGAGCCAAAGAGGAGATTTCCCTGCAGAGCCGACTGGTTATTGCCATTACCTCACTCCCAAGTACCCCCGTTTCCCTCAGTTGACCCCAGTTGCGACGAACGGTCAATCTGCGCAAAAACCCTAATCAACCGCCAACTTTTCCTACCTGACTTGCTGAAAACATATCCACAAAACATATCTCGTAACGGCATGGCTCTGGATCTCCTTCTGGAATGCAGAAAATGTCGCTGGCTTTCTGGATCAATCTACTTCAATCTAGAACGAGGCCTTCTCTCATTTATCCAACTTTTGAACGATAGAGACATGTGTAAAGGTGCAGGTGCTTCTTTTAGCCTTTGAGGTAGAACTCGTGGTGGGTTATGACAGTTCACCACGAGGCGTACACAGAGAGGTTCAGGCCGCGCTCGGTGTCTTGAGATTCTCAATGCTTCGTAGAAATACCTCCGGTTAGCTGGACAATGTTAAAATTCGGAAGCGGGCATCTTGGACATTGACGTGCTAAATCCACCGACTCGCGAGCGACGGATCTTTTAGGCATTCGGCGAAATAACCCAGAGTCTCCACTTGAACTCGAACATGATTATGGCTTGAACGGGCCAATCAATGCACTGATGTTATCGGCCGCCAGTCATGTTGTCATCATGATTGGATGATCCTTCAAATTTGACTTCGTCGAGAAGTGGCGACGAGTGAGAATGGCATGATGAGAGTGGCATGAGAGAATATCTTCAGTACTTTAGTTCTACTGATGTCGCGAACCGAAGGCGTACTCACGCCATGCACTTTGATGATCGCCTGAACTATCTTCAAGCTGGCGCCCGTATGCATATGCTGCCCGCGCTGCGCAGCTCACTCAGAGTATAGGGCAGGTTCTTACCCATCCCCAATTCCGTTAAATACCTTTTGTCTGTCTATGCCAAACCTTCCAGAGAAATCAGGATAATGCTTAACTTTCAGTCCTTATAGACCTTCCACGAAGGAAATCCTATGATGCAGTCCCGTCCATGGCTGTCGCCTTGAAGATCGAAAATGATGCAACAATCACAGAGAACTTTTCCTCACAGAGACAGTCATACAAGCCGAGGTCTTGAATATATTGACTTTAATCTAGAATGTCGGTATCCATCGAAACCAGACGAAGAAGTATAGGCAAGTTGAAGTACTGGCGGCCACCGTCAAGACTGTATAAAGTATGGGTAGCCCCGAGTCATCCGTGCTGGGCGCCGTGGAGATTGAAGAAAGCAGTCGTCGGCACCTTGATCGAAGCAAATCTGTAGCTAGATTATCCTTCAACAGTCCGAACCTAGCCAGGCTCTGCTTATGGTACATAGTACTGTGTCACCAGAATTTTGACGCCTATTAGGGGTAGAAACGTCGCCATCGTTCATTCACAAGAAATCATCGCGAGCTTATCAATCGCATAGTAGGGTGTATAAGCGTAGGTCTATCTATCTAGTGGCTGCCACACGAGATGGGTTTGAAACAGGAGCACGACCTATGATGACTTCAAGGCGGCTGTCAGGTCCATGCTGCGCACGCCGGTAATGGACATGGCGGCATTTGAAAACATCCTCTGGCTAATTTTACGAATCCCCTTGTCTTTAATTCCATGCTACGAATCAGTACGAATCTCACTGAGCAGAAAGCGATTCTCATTTATATATGTCTGTGCATTTCAAGAGCCTGAGGTCCCTTTTAGGGGCCTCACGCGGGCTCCGGGGGAAGGTCGGGATGGAGATTCAAATGTCTGCGAGTGGCAGGTTACATCAATAGAGCTCGATTTGGTTGCTCCTCAAGTACATATGACCACAATTTGATGAAATGTGTCCTTTCTTCCTAACCGACCACTATTCACGTCCCCCCCACAACTCTCTGCCAAGCTGGATCTCGCTGGAGAGTTGTACTAGGTCGAGATGGATCATGAGTTTGACGTGCTGTACGCTGCCGCTATTTGGTTAGAGGTAAGAAATTGGTCGCTTCATCCCCTTCAGGTCTAACGGGGTTACTACAGCTATTTCTCTATGGTGAGTCGATTTATTCGCTGTTATGAGCTTCTACTTATCAAGAATAGGCATCTACACATGTCTGTTCTTAATCGTAATGCATGTATTGTCAACGACAAGGTCTACACGGAACACTAGCACATCGTACTGGGTACGAGCATCTCCAACGACTGAGAATAAGGCATAATAACCATTCGTCTTCAGGTATTTCTCTGCGCTTCGATATGCATGTTCATCATTGCCACGCTCCACATGGGTTCGTTCAGTCGTCTATCCCTATCTGATGACCCATTCATATAATCATCCTCAGTGGTCGGGATTTTTCGTTTTACAACCGCCTATGTGCTATTGGCGGACCCCAGAGGGGCGATATTCTACTTCATTGACACGACAACATGGCATTTTCGGGCAAATAATGTCCTCCTGTGTCTCATGACATGGACAGGGGACGCACTTGTGGTAAGTTTCAAGCGTTCTGGGTCCCAAGACATCTTGAAACAATAGTCCAGATTTACCGATGCTACTTTGTTTGGAGCAATAACGTCTGGGTTATAATGGTACCTTCATTTCTTCTGGCCGCCAGCATCGGTACGTCGCCTAAAGACCCAGATATTCGTTTTAGACATTAAAATCGTACAGGCATCAATTCCTTCGTCCTCTACTGGTGGGACCACCCATTCATGTTCAACAGCCCTTTTGGTATCGTACCCTGGCTAGACACCATCTATCCCCTTGCCTTTGCTCAAAATGTGATGGCGACAAGCTTGATCTCCTACAAAATATTGTCACAATATCGGTCATCGGCCGCGCACGGTGTTGTGGACTCAAGTTCACGGCTTAGCTTGTACCGTGTGCTGCGCATCATCGTCGAAAGTGCGATGATATATCCCCTGGAGCTTTTGATCCTCATCATCCTGTATCTTAAAGAAAGTCCGGCACAGGTTATTCTGCAGGCAGCAGTTGTCCCATCTATCGGTGCGTCGAAAATGAGCCCAGTTACACCAGCCAGCATCTTAAATTTCGCTCCTAGGTATCGTCTTCGTACTCATCGCCGTCCGAGTCCATGCTGCGCGGAACAGATCCATTCTTCCCACCTCCGTCAGCACGATGCCAGTATGGCGACGACATGGAGAGGCCATCGAGATGCAGCGATCTCGCGTCTCCTTCGAAGTCTCGCAAAAGCCAGAACTGGAAGATGACGTACCCACCCCTTCGTCTTATGGGAGCCGTAGTAAATTCCGGCAAGCCGGTGACACTGACATGCGATAGCTTTGTTATACAATGCAAGCTCTCAAACAACCATGGACATCGAACACTCAACTGAACTACGATGTCGCGAAGTCATGGCGCCTGCACAATTTATGGCATGGGTTTGACATCGGAGACACCGGCGTACCCCTATCGCTCAACTCTCCGAGATGCCATACCATTTTTCACCTTGGGAGGTCACGGTGGAAACCAGTTGGGTCGCATGTCACTATTTGACGACCACTACCCTCCACCTGAGAAGGACAGCAATATAGTCACGATGTAATTTTAGAGAACTTGTGATTAACAGTGCTTGGCCTCGTCAGATGAAGCCCAGGCTTCACAAATCTCGACTACGTACGTATTGTAAAACAATCGATAATGGTTGAAAGCAATACCTAGCGCATCTGACCCCCTAACCCCTGATAAAGCACTTGATAAGCCAGGGATAATTTGGATTTATCGATGGAGTTTCAAATGGCCTTCGGATGAACTTAAATATAACGATATGAACAATAGAGATTTACTCAAAATATCGTACATCACTCAAAATTACTGGCCGAAGATTGCAGCATTTGCACCTCTCAATTCCACGACTCTGAAAGCGCAAGTGATTTATAATGCAGTCAAAGCGGACTCGTCGCGATGATGGGAAAATCTTTGAGTAATGGCTCGGAGTTATCTAAGTAACTAACATAATAAATTGTTTGAAGGTTGCGGACTGTAATGATCAAAAGTGGACAGTGAGTTTACGTAACCTTAGATGTTACATTCTGTCCATGAGTGCTCCGGCAGGCAGATAGCAAATGTTATGCCTCAAAGTTTAGGCGCTTATTACTCGACTGCAACGGAGGTTTTTAACCCATAGAATCATGGCGCCATGCAGAACTGACGTTTATTTTTCACTCGGTCGTCCGTTGACATTGGTGAGAATTATTTCTTCAACACAGTGCTTATATCAATGATTTCACAGCGCACCAGGTTCTAAGCCAGCGCAAACAGGTCAGGGCGGGCATTCTGGTCAACATCTAGTTTCCAGAAATGACCTCCGCTTTCAAGGCATAAGTACCGGACTTTATAATCGTTGGCTGTAACTTTCTTGAAGTAATCACCTCATTAAGTAAACTATATCGATCGAGAACAACAGAATCCTCGGGTACTCCACTGTGAATTTAAAAAACGGAGGCTAACTTTGAGGCTAATTTACCATGCAACAAATCTACATGTCCAAATACCCATGCTACTAAATGGGTATCTTGTCACTCTAACTGCCTGTGCGGACTTAGCGGCCCGCTCCTTGGTATTAAGCGCCCGTAAGTTCTCGGGCCGTCATTACAGTCACATGACTAGAGTCACTAGACAGCTTATGTAACGACTTAATGCAGGTTGCTTTGGCACTTCCATAAACCTGCTTCGTCGCTGTTCAGATCGACCTAGGCAATGTCAACCACGGGTTCAGACGTGACCGTTCGTGGAGGGTCTCGAGATGTTCTCCAATCGGCGGTCACTGAAGAAGTTCTGAACGCACTGGAAACTTACAAGAAGAAAGATGGCAACAAGAGTGTGTAGCTATAACCTCTCAGTCGCTCTCAGGCCCTTGGTGCTCAATTATGCGTAGTTGTTGTTCGATTCAAGGGCGTCGGAAATGCACCAATTATGAAACAGAACATGTACAAGATCTCAGCTCAAAACAGATTCCAGGCCGTCATTCAGTTTCTGAGGAAGGAATTGGGTTGGCCAGCAGGAGAGCCACTGGTACGTTCAAATACCCCAAGTACACAACACTCCAACGATCACATTATTCTAGTTTCTCTACATAAACTCCACCTTCTCACCCGCTCCTGATGACACGGTACTCAACCTATATAAAGTAAGTCTGCCGATTTGGCCTTCACTGGATGTAATCTAATGGAGGAACTAGTCGTTCGCCACAGAGAACTTCCTGATAGTGCACTACAGGTGGGCTCATTTCCACTCATGTCAACTAGTTTGTGACGTGAAACCACAGTACCACACCTGCATGGGGATAATTGAAAGCTCCCAGTGCTGTTTAATCGTATCTGTCTGCTAATTATATTCACCCTGGAACGACGCGACGACGCGCATGAAGGTGTTTTTCATGTTCATTTCTCTTGTTCGGACATTTAACATCAACATCGACAAGTCGAATTGGGTGCAACTTTCCTCACCGGTTGTAGTCTAAGGCTAAAAAATGCACCCTAGATTGTCGACATGGAGAGGTATAACACCTTTATCTCACATGATATGAATAGTAATGCCTACTATGTAGCAGTACAATCATTGATAAATCGCAGTTCCTGCATGGATAACAATTATCTCCGCCAACCACCATTCGAGGCGATCACCCCAGACTTCCTTTGTCCGCTATAAGGAGATGGAATGCATCGCAAATGTGCTAGCTCAATCACAAAAGAGCTATCGATGTACATCGCCCAGGTGGTCAAGAATGCTCCTCGCACTCGCGAGGATGAGCACCCTAAAATGCATACTGTACCAGTGGCTTCATTGCAAAGAATATGTGATTTGACTCGCCTCATCAATATTTATAACGACGTTACGCGTACACCCCGCGATGGCCGACGGCTCCAGGCTTGGCTAGGTTTGAACTTTGAATTGTGCTTCTAAGTTTGACGCATTACAGTAGGTTCGCCGGTTTCTTGAGGCGCTCCTGACGGTGCGCACGGGCTCGAGGGTCAATGTCAAGCATGAATGTGGATATCAATCGATCATGATGAGACTCTACTTGGTGTATTTTCTCCTCTTCCGTCGCGGCTGGCTCTGCCGTCTCTCACGGACGAGTAAAATCATCATCGCGTGTGGAAGCGAGGCTCCGCCGACTATTGTTTTCTCACTTGCAGTTTGAAGGATCAGAGGCTGTGCGTGTCGCGTTATCAATGTGGGTACTGTAATCGCCACCAAAGCATTTGCTGACACCCTAACCCTAACTCTACTATTAGACACACCGACTTGAAGCCGATATTACCAATCCTATGCCACACACTTCATAGACCATTGCTTATACATATTAGCCTCAGTGAGAAAAGAAATTTCTGCAACAAACCCATGTGGGGGCGGCGACTTCAACCAGAGGGACTTCTCCGAATTTCCACGAGCAATTCATGCAACATTAAAATTTTGTGGTCGAAGACACCGCAGAGACATCTTCGTCCATCAAATGCCCCAGAGGAAGTCCGATCATACAAATATTAAATAGTTCATGAATCTGCTAAACAGCACTGAAGGTCAACCTCGAGGATCGCAGCAGATTCCAGTGCAAACCCAAAAATGCACTCTCTGTACAGAAAACATACCATCGATATCTAGCTTGTCATCGCCAGCTAACTGGGCTCGATCGCTAGTGAGCCAATGACTGAAGTTTATCAGTGAAGGATGAAGTTGCAGAGGAAGTGGATTCTGCTTTACGTCCCGATGTCGTGTCTTGGGACCGATTCCAGTCCGGGGCAGAGGCAGTTTTAGTCAAATAACACTTTAACAGCGCGCAGCAATACATAGAGTTTCTTTCTTGATTCCGATCTCCCTATCGAGAGGTGAGCATATTCGCTGAGTGATCTGGTTGATCCCGTTGTCCCAATCTGAGGGTACTAGACCGGAAGATCCAATCGAGGGTACGCACCCAAACAAGCTGGCCTAGGAACCAAGGACCGTAGATCTCCATTCGATAAGACAGAGAAGACAATGAGGATGTACAGCGGTTGTTTTAGCCCTCTACTGCTCGAATAGTCTTCTTGCTGCATTGAGCGTCAGGGATACACCTGCTTTCATACACGAGCAGGTTGACCATTGAGCTCGCAAATACATACCTTTTGACAGCTTTCTCTTCCTGTGTCCTCGGAGGCTTTTCATTTGGTTTACATCGCAAGCGACGTCAAACTCTGCGCATCTGCACACTCCAGATAACGGGGTTAACCCACCCCACCAGAGGCATTCGACAATCAGCGCCAGTAAACGTTGGGGAAGGGGTTCTCGCCTACGGAGCAACGCTTAGGCCACCTAAGCGACTGGAAGTTCGACAATGCAAACCGAATGCAAAAGCTGAGTGCTGAGCATCAAGTATAGTTGTTCACAGCAATGCCAATTAACCTTCCGACCTCCTATATGATGTCACGAGTAGAAGAGTACCGCTGAGTTTAGACCCTAGTTCAGCACGTTCGGTCAAGAAGGGAACCGTAGGTCCATATTAAGCATGAATCGGCCGAGTGGTTGTGTACTCAGCGCTGGAGATATATCCAAGCTAGGCATTATAAGCGCTGTGGAGTGGAATGCATTAGAGCAGGTGGCGGCGGAAATACGCCTAGGCTCTGAGTCTGCGGCTCTGCACATATCACATATCAGTGGCGAGGCAGCAGTATATGGACACAAAACATCAGTGCTACAGAGTCAATATGTGGCGTCTACAATATTGTGAAAGACGCCACACACAGCTATGATCGTTGATCATGGGATATGGAATGCTGCAAGCCGGATCCTGATCCAGAGCTTCGCGGTTAGTCGCATGATAAGACTCTTCTCCAGGGCAAGCTTTAGCCATCTCACGATGCAAGGACATGAACCGGTGTCAGTGTGCACATGCCATGTTGCTTTCATCCCATCACCGGAAAACGTCGGCAGTCCATGTACACTCTGTGGGAGTCCAACTGAGTCGAGTAGAGCCAGTTAGAGATCCGTTACAACGTCGCAGCTGCCACAGTTTTGCCTCCTTTGAGACATGTCAGAACGAGAAGCCAACATATAAAACCAGCATCAACGCATATAACACAAGATCACGAGACGTAACAGAACCCAGGACAAAAACACTCATTGCGCCTCTTGAAGGCCAAAGAGCAAGTTAAACCTCGGAACAACAAGCATTACCTCGGCTGCTCTCTGGCGCTGGACTTCGCCTCGAAAGGTACTTCTATACCAATAAATAGGGCACAAAGATTGGCATGGGAAGCCCAGCGATGCCTCAGATGCTGATTTGCGAGCACGGGACTGACAAGCGCTGGACGTTCATGGACAAGCGACCCGTCAAGGTAGGGCTAGCGCAAGCCTGCCGGTAAGTGAGGCTTGAGCCGGCGGAAATATGAAGCATCGAAGTTCGTCATGAGAGTTTGCTTTGATAAACCATGGCATCTACAATAGCTGTGAAAACCTCAATACATGTCGGCGTTCCGAGCCGCAAAGTAAGCCGCAACTTACGCAAGTTTCGAAGCATACTGTACCTCTGTGCTTATAAGTTGTCCTGCGGCAAGCAATTTTACCCTGACTACGACATATGGGGTACCACTTGTCCGACAACCATGAACCCGTCCAGTGATCCATGCTTTACCAATCTATCGAAACAGAAAGCATGAGGCGTCTAGAGGAAACGAATCGTGCATCATGTGCCAGACGTTTTCCATGGCGAAAGTACTTTTTTTGAAACGAAAATACGCCACTAGGTACCATTGCGACCGTATCGCAAGGTCTCCAGGTGAGGTCGATTGCATCACAGCGGCGCCATGTCTCGAATTGCGGGGAAGCAGCTGAAGAGGCAGGAAGGAACCAGAGGAGGGGGCTGAGCATTACGAACTTTGAAACGCTGTCTATTTATTTGGTTCTCGCTGTGGAAACGACGGGACCGTGAGTCCGTTTCAAGAGCATTGCTCCGGGCCGGGGTTTTTACTGTGATTTTTTTCCCATCGTCTCAAACACAAGCTAAAGCAACGAGTAAAACCTCAGGGATTTTCTCCAAAGTATACGGATGGAATAGTTATTTTTGGAACATACTTATGGGTCCAATGTGGTTGGTCGTCGATCTCGGAGGCGCTCGAACAGAAGGAGGCCAATCTGTGACAGCGAAGGCGCTCGCCTTATTTCGGCCGCCACGTGGTGATCGCGTCGCGTGAATGTCACGTTAAGATTTCCCGCTCTCTGCGCTACCCTGATTGCCGGAGGAGTTCTGGCGAACTCTGCCCTGTATCAGCTTATATCACATCTTACGGGACCCGTCGGGAGGGTCCTTCTAAGGGTAGCCTAAGACTGACAAGACAAATGAATGGGACAGAGTTCACCGTGACATACAGACTCGCGGCCTACCTGCATGTGTGGGGAAACACATATCAACGCCGCCGACACAAAGAATTCCGTTGATGCTGAAGGGTGATCTGATAGAAAACGCAGCGAGATGGATTCTCCACCTCCACCAATGACAATTCCAAGCGTATGTAGAGATATATATACAATGCAACGATGATGAGAATCTATATAACGGAGTGAATACGATTAGACCGAGTATGCCGACCAAAAATACGAGTAGATGCTGAGAGACGCTACATGATTATGTCTAAGTGAGATGCGTGCAAGAATGGGATAGCGAAGAAAGCGAGTGAGTGCGAGTTGGTTGGTAATTTTGAGCCCCGAGTCTAGTGGCGGTGGCGAGGATGCAACTGTGATGTCCCGAGGAAGAAAGAGTGTTCGTCTATGCCGAGTCGAAAAAGGAATAGAAAGAGAGAGAGTCGACAACATTCATGTTGAGAATTTTGATTTCTAAAGTGGCAAACTGGTCAGGAGTGAAGGACAATGGTCTCGGACTAATAGACTAACAGAGCGCATCATCAATGGTGATGAGGGATCATGAGGTGCAGATGAGGGCTAGACACAGAATTGTCAGTGACATAGCGCGTCGGAAAGTGCTGCAAACTCACCTGTGACCTGTAAACCATCGGCTGTGATTGTGGTGTAAATGAAGAGGGTGTTTTTGAGAGGGCCTTTTGGAGCTGGTTGTGCAGAACAGTCAGCCTTGAAAACCCAAGTGACAGTGCGCTGTACTGACCTTGGCCTCACTCTCCGCCGCGCGCTGAGCGTACATGTGTTGATGTAGCTGGACGTTTTGAATGCTCGTTGCTTGAGGTAGTGAATGGAGCGATGAGGAGACGCTAGGGAAAGCGACGAGGTTGGAAGGGACGCCCTTGTTGGTGGAGGCCATTGTAATGAAATATGACGATATGCAAGGGATGTGAGGAGGAAATGCAACGGGGTGAGGAAACTAATATGAGGCGGCTAGTGTGGTAGATTTATAGCGAACGGCTGGCGATCCACATGCAACGCGTGACGGACGAATCTCACGACGGGATCTGAGACGGGAGGCTGGCCAAGATCGCTTGTGAGATGGGATCAATCCGTAAATATTCCCTTTTACCGTGTGCTTCATTTCCCTCAGCTCTCTCTGATCTTTCACAGCACTCTACTGCTGCAGAGACCACGATAAGGCCTCTGTAAATCCAGATCCAGAGCAGATTCAGTCTCGGCGGTTCTCTCCGGCCAAACACATATCTCTCAAATCGGACCTTCTATGCTCTCCTCGAGGCAAGCAGGCTGATAACTGAGTTAGCGAGGTCTGCCTGTACTTTGGCGGAAATTTAAATTCTGGGGTGCATTCATCGTTCACCAAGGGCATCCCTCAGCATCATCCCTGCACGATCCATCACTTCATTTGTCCGACAGTCCCTTTTCATCATCTCTCCAGTGCTTCTCGTCATATCACAAGGCTTTTTATCTTGCACAGTAATACCATGTCTCAATTTCGACGTACTCACGTCGCTCTGTCAATGAATGCTCTCTCCAGACTTTGTCTGCTCTTTTCATGAAAACATTCGCCCACCACTCCTAAGGCGACGAGCTAATTCGCGATCATGATGCGCAATATACTTCCAGACCTGCAGGTACCAGTCTTCGCTCCCCAT
>Ga0247735_1000385_pt1 | contig 17415 bp, 15 predicted proteins | sample UWRJL178409R2_FD_180934 | JGI IMG/M metagenome (GOLD analysis project Ga0247735, IMG submission 180934) | Plant litter microbial communities from Arlington Agricultural Research Station in Wisconsin, United States - UWRJ-L178-409R-2 | ecosystem: Environmental > Terrestrial > Plant litter >... | reverse complement strand
ACCTCGCGGATCACCGAGATTGCGTCGGCGAAAGTGTCGAACGAAGCGTAGAGGCCGCGCCAGTCACGTAGCGGTTCGAGGCGCACCTTGACCCGGGCGATGATGCCGGCTGTGCCGTAGGTATGCACGTACGGCTGTGCGTCGTCGCCTTCCACATGCACAAGAGCGGCGTCGCCGAGCGCGTAAGCAACGTCGAGGGCTAGAACAAAACCCTGCATGTTAGAGCCATGTTCGATCGAGCCGGTTCCTCCCGAGCCTCCGGAGAGAAAACCCCCGATGCTGGACTGGGCTGTGGACGGGTACATCCAGAGGGCTTGATTGGTTTCGCGTGCTGCTGTTTCCAGAGCAACCATCTGGGCACCAGCCTCGGCGATGATGTAGCCGTCGCCCACTTCGATGATGGCGCGCGCCTTCGAGACGTCGAGAACCAGTCCGCCCTTGGAGGGGATTCCCTGGCCATAGTTGCCGGTGCCCTTTCCTCGTGGGGTGACGCTCACACCGTGACGAACTGCGGCAGCAACCACAGCGCCAATCTCATCGGCGGTGGTGGGGAAGGCGACGAGGTCGGCCAGCCCGAGGGGAAGCTTCTCGGTCAGGATCGGCGACATCTTGGCGCCGTCGACGCTAGAGCGCTCTCGGATACGGAGGTCGCTGCTGACGCCGCGCTCTCCCAGTAGCTCGATGAGTTCGGCCTGAAGTGCTTCGAGGGCGACGGGGGTTGTGGTGGTGCTCATAACGGGTACTTTCTGCTCGCAGGGAGTGGTGAAGACTGGGGCCAAAACTGGCGTTAATGCATAACCATTCCGCCGGTGACGTTAATTGCCTGGCCGGTGAGGTAATCGGCATCGGGGGAGGCGAGGAACAGTGCGACACCGGCCACATCGGACGGATTGCCGAGGCGGCCAAGCGGGGAGTAGGCAGACCAGGTCAAGATGTCCTGTTCGGTGCGGGTCGCGGCGCCCATCTCGGTGAGGATGTAGCCCGGGCACAGCGAGTTGGCGGTGATGCCGTGTTCACCCCATTCAAGGGCGGCAACACGAGTGAGCGCGACAACGGCTGCCTTGGACGCCGCGTAGTGGCCTTCGTTCGCACCGCCCTTTTTGGCGGCCATGCTGGCGAGGTTGATCATTTTGCCACCGGTGCCGGCCGCGATCATCGATCGGGCGGCCACTTGCATCGTGGTGAGCATGGCGCGGGTATTGATAGAGAACATCTCGTTCCACCCGGCGACCGTGATGTCGAGGAGGGGAGAAAATTTGAGGATGCCGGCGCTATTGACGAGGACGTCAATGCCGTCATGGACTTCTATGGCGCGGTGCATCGCTGACTCGATGGCGTCGGGGTGAAGTAGGTCGACCTCGTAGAAGTTGCCATGAAGCTGTTCCGCTAAAGCGGTGCCTTCGTCGACGAGACGATCGAGGATGCTGACGTGGGCACCTTCAGCGGCGAACCGCGTGGCGATCTCGCCGCCGATTCCACGAGCCCCACCGGTAACCACGATTCGTTTGCCCTGCAAACGAGCGGTTGTTACCGGTGGGACTGTCATGGTGTTATTCCTTGCGTTTGGTGAAGAATCGAACCGAGGGTTCGTTGACGAGGGTTAGAACTTGATCGACTCGTCGATGAACTCGTTGGTGTAGAGATCTTCGGGGGTGAGGCCGTCAGCCGGGACGATGTCCAGCGACTCGAAGACCGGCAGGATCAGGTCGAACACCTTCGCAACACGCTCGGCGTCGAAGTCGCCCATGGTGTCGTTCGTGCCGTTGCCAACAAGGCCGATCTCCTGCATGGTTTCGACAGAGTACTCAGCAACACCGGCCGAGTAAGCCCAGCCGTTGTCGTACTGGTCAACGAGGTCGAGAACCATTTCGTTGGTGGTGGCGGGTGAAGCGAAGTAGTCGACCTCGGCCTGCTGCAGAACGGGGACCAGCTCGGTGAGGCAGCCGCTCATCTCTTCGAGGTCACCGGTGCGGATGGACACTGCCGAAGCATAAATCGGGTAACCGGCGTCGTGGATGAGCTGGTAGTCGACCGGCTTGCTCCAGTCAGCGATCTCGTTCTCGTAGATGTACGGCTCGGCGCTGGCGAAGCCCTGCTGGGCGTCCTTGCCATCCTGGGCGACGAAGTTGCCGGGGGTGCCGTCGTAGCTGCCGTCAGCCTGGGCGAGGGGGACAACGCCGGCGCCGACGAGGTACTCCATGTAGGCAGCGCCACCGAAGTACTTGATCGTTGCGTCCGCGTCAGCAAGCTCGGCGATGGTGGTGACGTCCGGGTAGGTGGCGGGGTCCCACATGATCATCTGCGGGTTGATGTCCATCGGTGCGAAGACCGCGGTGGTGGGCATGTCTGCCGACAACTGGATTGCCTCGTCGGTGTTGGCGTAACCAAGCGTGATCGAGTCATCGGTGTACTGCTGCGCGGTGACCGTCTGGTAACCGATCGCGGGTCCACCGGCACGCACCTCGAGGTTGACCCCGGTGTACTCACCGCCGGCCATAAGCGGACCCTTTGCGGTTTTCAGGTCGGCGTCAACCGTGTAGTCGCCCGAGATCATTTCGTACAGGTGGCCGTGCTCGGCCTCCGGGTTCCAGTCGGTCTGGATCACGATGTCGGTCGGGCAGCCGGCAGCAGCCAAGTCGATCGAACCGACGGTCAGGCCCTCGGCCGAGGGAGCATCGTCTTCTGCGGTGCTGCAGGCGGCGAGGGCGAACAAGGTAGCGACCGTGACAACTGCGGTCACGCCCATTCTGGTACGGCTGATGGTCATTACATCTCCATATCTTGAACTGCTGTGGATGGTGCGTCTGTGTGTGTGATGCGGGATTTGGTGCTGGATGCGGTGCAGGAGGTGACGCAAAAATCGAGGGAAAAGTTAGCGTTCGCCGAAGTCATACCATTTGCCGACGGCGCGCTTCCCCAGCCATCCGAAAATGGCGAAGATAACAACACCGAGTAACGACGCGGAAATGATCGACGCAAAGAGTTCCGGTCCCTGCACTCGCGACTGGTAGTTGCTGATCAACGCTCCGATGCCGGGCTGGCCGCGGCGGAAGAAGAAGTCACCAACGATCGCGCCGACGATTGCGAGGCCGGCCGAGATTCGCATTCCGGCAAAGATGGCCGGAAGGGCGGTGGGGAACTCGAGCTTGGTGAGAACGGTCCAGCGGCTCGCGCCCTGCAGCTTGAAGAGTTCCCTCTGGGCGCGGTCCACCGACTGCAGCCCGAACAGGGTGTTCGAGACCATCGGGAACAGCGCGATCATCACACACACCACAACGCGGGGGAAGAAGGCGTATCCGAACCAGAACCCGATCAGTGGAACGAGGGCGAGGATCGGGATGCACTGGAGGATGACGGCGTACGGGAAAAGCGAGCGTTCAATCCACCGGGCCTGGGACATCGCGATGGCCCAGACGATGCCGATGATCATGGCGATGGCGAGGCCAACCAGCGCAACGAAACCGGTCCGATACAGCCCCTCGCCAATGTCGGTGAGCACCCCAAGGTTGAAGAAACCTTCGGTGAAGATCTTGTGGGGGAACGGCAGGAGGAAGTTGCGACGACCGAGCAGGGCACTGACGATGTACCAGACAGCGAGGATGCCGCCGAGGACCAGCAGTGGCGGACCGTACGTCTGGACGCGATTGCGTCCTCGGCGTGCGATGGACAGGGTTGGCGGGGCAGCCGTAGGCACAGTGGGGGCCGTGACGGGGGCCGCGACGGTTTCCGTGAGTGAATCAGTCATCAGGAGTGTCCCTCTCGGAGCGCGTGGGAGACTTCGCCGACAAGCTCAGCGAATTCACCGGTGAAGCGGATGTCTGGGTCCCGGGGCATCGGGAACGGTACGTCGAACGTGTCGACGATCTTGCCGGGGCGGCCAGACATCACGATGACCTTTGTCGACAGGTAGACCGCTTCGGAGACTGAGTGGGTAATAAACAGTCCGGCGAACTGCTTCTCTATAAAGAGGCGGATAAGTTCGTCGTTCAACCGCTCGCGGGTGATCTCGTCAAGTGCGCCGAACGGCTCATCGAAGAGGAAGATTTCGGGATCAAGGGTCAGCGACCGGGCGAGTGAGGTGCGCATTTTCATACCGCCGGACAGTGCCTTCGGAAGGTGCTTCTCGAAACCACCAAGACCAACGAGGTCGATGGCTTCCTTCGCCTTGTCGCGGCGTTCGGATTTCCCGGTACCGTGCAGTTCCGCGAGGAGTTCCACATTCGACTCGACGGTTCGCCAGGGCAACAGCGTTGCGTCCTGGAAGACGTAGCCAATCCGGTCCGTGCTGAGCTCGGCGACACCGTGGGACGCCTTCTCGAGGCCGGAAGCAATGCGCAGGAGCGTACTTTTGCCGCAGCCGGAAGGACCGACAACGGTGACGAATTCACCAGCTTTGACAGTCAGGTTGACTCCGGACAGCGCGACGGTCCCGTCGGGGAACGTCATTGCGACATCGGTGAAGTCGAGCAGAGTTCGATTCATGGTTTGGGTTGTCATGAAAGGTGTCACCTCTTTTCGTGGATTGGGGTTGGGATGGACGGAGCGGCAATAAAGGATCGGACTTCGCTGTGGGCGACGAGACGGCCGGCATGAATTACAAAACGGTCGGGGGAGCCATTGGCGATGACGTCGGCGAGGCCAGTCGCGCGCACGGCGAGCAACTCAGCCCGCGCGCCGGGAACAGGCCCGGCGACAGGAAGCGCCATCACGGAGCGGGCGCCATCGCTGACCAGCGAGTACGCCTCGTCGAGGGTGAGGTGTCCGGCGGTGACCAGAAGTGACGCGGTCTCCAGCGCATCGCTGCGACCGACCGGATTGAAGGGGTCTCGAACGTTGTCGGCACCGGCGGCGACACGCACGCCGGCGGTGATCAGGGCACGCAGGGCGGTCAAGCCGCGCGGTGTTGATACCGGATGCTCCCACCCCTGCAGGTAGAGATTGGTGATGGGCAGCGAGATGATGCCCATGTCGCTGGCAAGCACCTCGGTGATGACTTCCGCAAGTTCGGACGGCTCGAGCGTGCCGAGTCGCACGCAGTGGCCGGCGGAGATCGAACGGTCCTTCGGCCAGTTGCGAACGATCCGCGCGAACTCGATGATTGTCGGCTCGCCCTCCAGCGCCTCATCGGTGTGGATGTCGACACCGACACCGCGACGGTTGGCGATTGCCAGCAGGCGAGTGAGGTCAGCAATCGGATCGGTGGCCAGGTGGGGTGCACCACCCACGAGGTCGATACCAAGGTCGATCGCCATCTCGATTCGGTCGTCCGGAACATCCGGACCGGCGAGGGCGACGAGTTCGATGTCCATCAATTCGCGCAGCTCATCGCGAACCTGCAACAGGGCCTGCACTCCCCGCAGGGGTTCGTCGCCGACAAGGATGTCGACGTGGCAGCGAATTGCGGTAATCCCGTTGGCAAGCATGGCGAGGGCCTGCCGGCGGGCACGATCGGCGATCGATTCGACGGTCATCACCGCCGAGTAGTCCCGCCAGGACGCGATGGCCAGGCCGAGGTCGCCCATGGGCGGGTTGATGAGATCCCAGGACAGGGCCTTGTCGAGGTGAGCGTGCGGCTCGGCCGGCGCGGTGAGCAGGACGAAGCCGTCCAGGTCGAGGGTTGCGTCCGCAGATTCGGCGGAGCCTTCGCCTGCGGGAAGCACGGCAACCACGGTGTCGCCGAGGATCTCGACATCACGGCGGCTGCCGTCGGCGAGCTGCACGTTCTGCAGGAGCGAGATCTGGCGGGGAAGGGTGGTCACTGGTTGCGAACTCCGGAGTGTTGTAGTGCAGGATGTCTACGCCACCACCGCGTCGCCGCGATGATTTGTGAGAATGTTGATGTGATCAACATGTTCGAATCTATGGATGTTGCGTTTCCAACGTGTAACGCGGTCATTTCCACGTATTAATTTGTGGCGAGCGGTCCCATGATTTTTTGGTGGCACCGTGATACTAATTCACAGGCAGCATCCCCGAAGGAGGACCCCGTCACCGCGCTCAGTGCCGCCATCGACCAGCAAGCCGAACGTGTCGGCGGTCGTATTCGCAAACTTCGTCGCGCCCGCGGGTTGACCCTTGTACAGCTGGCTGCGCTCGCCGAGCTGTCGCATCCGTTCCTCAGCCAACTGGAGCGCGGACTTGCCCGCCCGAGCATGCTGTCGCTGGAAAAAATCGCCAGGGCGCTCGGCAGCAGCCAGCTCGAATTGATGGAAGCGGCCGACGACAGCGCCGACGATCCCGACCAGCCATCCGTGGTTCTTGTGCGGGCGAACGAAGGAACCGTTGGCCCGTTCGGGAACGGCCACGCGCGACTGCTTGTGCATGGAAAACGTCGATTCCACCCGATGGAATTCACCGCGAACAACCTCGACGCCGGCGAATACTACGTGCACGAGGAAGACGAGTTCATCCACGTCCTGGCCGGTACCGTAGTGATCGACCTCCTCGGGCAGGGCACCAGCACACTGAACGAGGGCGACTCGTTGTACTACGCCGGGGGCACCCCGCACCGCTGGTGCGCCGTGGACACCGCCGGCTACCGCATGTTTGTTGTTAAAGAGAAACCCGAGATTTTATGAGTCCCCTGCACGACACCGAGTTCGACACGGTTGTAGTCGGTCGGTCACGCGCCGCGGAGGGTGTCGAATTTTTCGACCTCGCCCAGCCAGGTGGCGGCGCCCTTCCCGACTGGACCCCGGGCGCGCACATCGATGTCCTGCTGCCCTCGGGCGAGGAACGCCAGTACTCGCTGTGCGGTGAGGTCGGTTCGGACACCTGGCGGATCGGGGTGCTTCACGAGAGCGCCGGCCGCGGCGGATCGACCTGGCTGCACAACGAACTGACCGTCGGTGCCGTGCTTCGAGTGCGCGGCCCGCGCAATCATTTCTCTTTTGTACCCACGGCGGGAACGCCCTACCTGTTCATCGCCGGCGGCATCGGGGTGACACCGTTGATCCCGATGGTCGCCGCAGCCTCCAGCGCCGGGGTGGAGTACGCCGTGCACTACGCCGGCCGTTCCCGCACCACCATGGCCATGGTCGACAACCTCGCCGAAACGCACCCCGGGCGACTCGAAGTGCACGCCGGCGATGAAGGCCACAGGCTCGACCTCCCCGCCCTGTTCGCCGGGCTCGACCCGGCGACGGAGGTGTACTGCTGCGGCCCCGCGCGGTTGATCGACGCTGTCGAGCAGGCAGCATCCGGCCACACCCTGCACGTGGAGCGCTTCGAAGCACGCGAGCTCGGCGAACCGATCCGCAACGAATCCTTCGAGGTGGAACTGGCGCTGACCGGCATCACCGTCACGGTGCCGCCCGATCGCAGCATCCTCGAAGTGGTCGAAGAAAACGGTGTGCTTGTGCTGTCCAGCTGCCAGGAAGGAACCTGCGGCACCTGCGAGACTCCCATCCTCGAAGGAGAGGTCGAGCATCGCGACTCGATCCTCACCCCGGAGGAACAGGGCCACAACGAAGTGATGTTCATCTGTGTCTCGCGGGCGGCCTGCCCACGCCTGGTGCTTGAGCTCTAGCACTCCACCACCGCATTTTTTAGGATGCTGCCATGAAGTTTCTCGAACTGCGCCACGTTGAACCGGAGGGCGCCGCGGCGTACCTCGGACCGCTCGAGGAGTATGGGGAACTGACCGTGGCGCGGCTGTGGCGCGAAAGCGTCCCGACGGCGACGGACTGGGACGCCGTTATCGTGATGGGCGGCCCGATGGGTGCGAACGACGGTGCGACAGTGCCGTGGATCGACGAGGAGATCACGCTGCTGCGCCAGCTGCTCGCGGCCGGGGTGCCGATCTGGGGAGTCTGCCTCGGTGCCCAATTGCTGGCGGCAGCCCTCGACGCCCCGGTGTGGACCGGGGAGACTCCCGAAGTGGGTGTCCGCGACGTCAGCCTGACGGGCGCCGGGCAGGCGGATCCCGTCTGGGGTGACCTGCCCGCCCAGTTTCCCGCGCTGCACTGGCACGCCGACAGTTTCGACCTCCCCGCGGGGGCCGAGCTGCTCGCCTCGACCGAGGCGTATCCCAACCAGGTGTTCCGTCACGGTCGGTCGTATGGTGTGCAGTTCCACTTCGAGGCGGATGCGGCGCTGGCAGGCGAGTGGTTCGAGATCGGGGAATACCAGGTGGCGCTCGAAGCCAGCCTCGGCGCCGGCGCCGTCGAACCGCTGCTGGCAGACGTCGCGGCGATATCCGACCGGACTGCACCCTGGGCGGAGCAGGTTATGACGCGATGGTTGGATTCCCTGGCCTGAGTTTGTCCAGCTGGGTTCGTTCAGTTGAGCGGGTCAAGGCGCATTCGGAGTGACTGCACGATGTCCTGCTCTTCGGCGTTGACCAGCTGGTAGTCGCGGACGACAACTTTTCCGGCCACAATCACGTGTTTCGGCCGGCGACCGGGGGAGCCCCAGAGCAGGCCGGCGACGGGGTCGGCGACCCCGGCATCAGCGACCCCCGACACATCCCAGACGCAGAGGTCGGCGGCGGCACCCGGCGCGAGGTGGCCGAGTTCGGCGCGGCCGAGGCCGGCCGCGGAGCCGGCCATTGCCATGGCGAGCACCTCGCGGGCGGACAGCGGCCGGCCGACCAGGGGCGCCACCTGCATGGCCAGGCGGGCGTCGGCCAGGAGGTGGCCGGCATCGTTGCTGCCGCCGCCGCTGGTGCCGAGGCCCACGGTGATGCCTGCCTGCTTGAGGGCGGCGACGGGGGCGATGCCCCACCCCATCGGTAGGTCGCAGCCGGGGGCGTGGGTGGCGGTGATGCCGCGGGTGGCAAGGAGTGCGATCTCCTCCGCGGTGACGTCGCAGAGGTGCGCGAGGGTCACGTCCGGCGCCAGCCAACCCCATTCGTCGAGAAGCTCGAGTGGGCGCTTGCCGTACTTCTCCAGGGCGATCGCCACGTCGACCTGCTCGTTCGCCTGGGTGCGACGGCGGAGGCCGTGGGTGGCGGCGACTTCGCCCAACAACTCGAAGGTCTCGCGGCTGTCGCTGTGCACCCCGGCCGGCCCGACGGCCAGCTGCAGCATCCCGTCAGCGCTGATGCCGTTGGTGGTGCCGGGCAGCAGGGCTCCAACGATGCTATCGGCGGAACGGGCAGCTTCCTGGGGGTCGTCACGCGCGGAGCCGCGCACAAAAACGAGTCGGGAACCCAGTTGCCGGGCCGCGGCCGCCGTGGCCTCCGCGATCGCGACGGTGTCGGCGCCGGAGGGCCAGGTGAGGTGGTGGTCTGCGACGGTGGTGACCCCGCAGAGCAGGCCCTCGGCGACTCCGACGGAGGCCGCTGCGGACGCGAGGTCGGCATCTATGCCCGCACGGGCATATGCGGCAGCCATAGTGGGCAGCCAGTCGGACATGGCGACACCGCGGGTGCCAGGCAGGGTGCGGAATGCGCTCTGCAGCAGGTGGTGGTGGGCGTTGACCAGGCCGGGAGTGACCACACAGCCCGCAGCGTCGAGGATCTCGCCGGCGGTAGGTGCAGCATCCACTATCTGGCCGTCGCGCATCGAGATGTCGCCGCTACTGGTTGTTGTTTCGTTGATGAGGATGCTGGTGGCGCCGGTGATCGTGAGCATGCTCCGTTTCTACCAGCGTTGTGTGTCGATCTGATGTCGGGGTCAGGGCGTGGGGTGCTCGGCGTCGTAATGGAGGAAGGAACGGTGGGTCTGCACAATCACAAAAACCAGGACCATGATGAGGATGCCGCCGAGCAGGGAGGGCAGCCAGAGCAGCGCGACCATCGAGGCAAGGCCGATGTAGGCATCGCCGACGCGGGGACCGCCGGTCACCACCACGATGTTCAGGCCCTGGGTCCGGCCGCGCATGGAGTCGGGGACCGCGGCCTGCAGCATGGTGCTGCGGAACACCATACTCACGTTGTCCGCGGCTCCCGCGCCGGCGAGGGCCAGGGTGGCCAGGGCGAGGGCGGGGAGGTTCGCCGTTGAGAACGGTTCGGTGATCGAGCCCCCGGTTCGGGTACCGAGGGGCAGGAGCACGGCACCGAAAGCGGCCATGCAGGCACCGTAGGTGATGATCGCGTTGCGGATCGCGACCCCCTGCCAGCGCACCCCGCCGAGTCGTCCGGAGAACAGGGAACTGAGCAGCACACCGGCGGCGAGGGCGCCGGAGAGGATACCCACGGTGACCGCACCGCCACCGATCAGCAGCGCACCGACCGCGGGGAACAGCACCCGCGCGGTTCCGAAGGTCATCGCGATGATGTCGAGCAGAAAAGTCAGCCGGATGTTGGGCGCGTGGCGCACAAACGCGAGTCCCTGGCGAACCGCGGCGAAACCGGGGCGGCGGCTCTCGCCCTCCGGGAGGATCTTTGGCAGGGTGAGGATGCCGGTGAAGGCGGCTAGGAACAGGATCGCGTCGATGGTGTAGGTCCACTGCACCCCGACCCCGGCGACGAGGATGCCCGCCAGTGCCGGCCCCACCGTGACCTGCAGGCCAACACTGATACCGCTGAGGGCGGAGGCCGCCGGCAACAGTTCCCTGTCGAGAAGGCGGGGGATGATGGCGGCGCGGGTGGTGCCGATGATGGTGGCGGCCACCGCGTTCAGGGTCGCGAGGCCGTAGTACAGCCAGAGGGTGTCGACGTGTAGCCAGGCGAGGGCGGCGAGGCTCAGGGTGGAGAACCAGGCGACCACCGCCGCAATAAACGCGACGGTGCGGCGGTCGAAGGAATCGGCGAGCAGCCCACCGTAGATCCCGGCGAGGATCATCGGGACGAGTCCGACCACGCCGACAAGGGCGACCGCTGCGGTGGAGCCGGTGAGGGCGTAGACATGCAGGCCGATCGCGATGATCGTCATCTGGCTGCCGATCCCGGCGATCCCGGATCCGAGCCAGAGGCGCAAAAACGCCGGGCTGCGTCGGAACGGGGTGAGGTCAACGAAGTGGCTGCGCCGAGGTGCCGGCGGCTGGCTGGTGGGAAGGCTCACGTGGTGGGGGATCCGATCGATAAGCCTCCATACTGGCACCAGGACCGAGGCCATCGCAGGGTTTATGTCAGGCTTGGACCATGTTCGAAATCGCCGACCGCCTGCTCGCCAGCCTCGAGGGTACTGGCCGCATAGCGCTTGCCACCGCGGTATCCATCACGGGGAGCGCGCCGCGCACCGTCGGCACCTCCATGGCATTCGACGGCACTGCCGTCATCGGGTCGATCGCCGGGGGCTGCGTCGAGGCTGCGGTGGTCGAAGTCTGCCAGCAGGTGCTCGCCGACGGGGCATCCCGCACCGTCGAATACGGCCTGAGTGATGAGACAGCCTTCGGGGTCGGGCTGACCTGCGGTGGCCAGCTGCGAATCCACGTACAGGCGGTCAGCGCCGACTCTGCGCTTGCCGCCCAGCTGCGCGCGTCCGGCAAGGGCGAGCCGGCCGGGATTGCCGCTGTTATCCACTCGTCGGATGCTGTTGGGCCGGCATCATCGGACCCGGCCGGGTACACACACCGGATCGAGGCGGAGTTGCAGGCGAGGATCCGGAGCGGGAACGGCGGGCTCACCACGATCGACTGCGGCGGAGAACTCCTCGAGGTATTTTTCGAGGTCTCGGCAACGGCGCCCCGCCTGATCATCTTCGGCGCCATGGAGTTCGCTGCCGCGCTCGCTGCCGCGGCACGACTGCTCGGTTATCGGGTCACCGTCTGCGACCCCCGCTCACTTTTTGCCACGCCGGAGCGATTCCCCGATGCCGAGGTCGTTGTGCAGTGGCCAACCAGTTACCTGCCCTCGACCGAGGTTGATACGCGCACGGTGATCTGTGTGCTCAGCCACGACACCCGCTTCGATACGCAGGTCATCGAGCAGGCCCTCGCCCTGCCCGTCGCGTTTGTGGGAGCGATGGGATCCCGGCGAACGTCGGACACCCGATTCGCCGAGTTGCGCCGCCGGGGAGTAACCGAGGAGTCGCTGGCACGCCTGCATTCACCCATCGGGCTCGACCTCGGCGCGAGCACCCCGGAAGAGACCGCCATTTCGATCCTTGCCCAGGTGCTGGCGGAACGATCGGCGAAGGCCGCTGCGCCGCTGCGTGACACAAGCGGGTCGATCCACCAGGACCTGATGTCAATAAGTTCTTGACAAATTGGGTTGTCAATATATTATTGACACCATGGTCAAACGATTAGTTATCTATAACTCTCCCTTCCCTCGGGTTTTGTTCATTCCGGCGGCGGCCCTGTTAGTCGGTGTTATCGCCTCCCTGTTTTTGCCACAGACCGACATCTTCGACTTCATTCGCGGATGCTTCCTCGGTATGTTCGGCGTTGTCACAATCGCCACCGTCGGGGGTGTGGTCGGCTGGCGCCGTCAACGGAGGATCCTCGCGGAGAATGCAGCCCTCGAGAATCTCGAGCCGCTCCGCCCGAGTACCGAATTTGGGGAGCGATGACCTCCAGTCCCGAAATTCTTCCCGCGGCGGAAGCCGCCGCTATCCGCGAAGCCGTCGCTGAAGCGGTGATCGGCATCCCGGAGGGGCTGCGCGGAGGTCTGGAAACGGACCCCCAGGAGTACCTCCGGTTGGTTGTCGCCTCCCGAACGGCCGCCGAGGAAACCAGCAGGCTGCTGCGCAACTCCATTGCCGGCGCCCGCGCCGCCGGCCAGAGCTGGGACACGCTTGGCAAAATCCTGGGTGTCAGCCGGCAGGCCGCGCAGCAGCGGTTCGGACCGGCACCCGTTCCCCAGGAACCCGCATCGGACGGATTCCGCGGGTTCGAGCGCCGCGTCCTCACCCCGCTGACCTCATTCGACGAAATGGCAGTCCTTGCCGACGAAGGTCGGCGCGGCTGGCACAGTGTTGGCTACGGCTCATTTTTCCACCTCGTTGAGGCCTCAGACCGTCAGTGGGAGCACCGTCGACTGGTCTGGTCGCCGCGCAACATGGAACGGATCCGCGAATTCGAGGACGCCGGGTGGGGCGTTGTGGGAACCTCCACCTTCCCCTGGGCCTATTTCGCGCGCGAACGGGACCTACCCGCCGAGGTCGACTGACCCGGCTCGTGGCACGTTAGCGTTGGAGTACCCCGATGTGGGGGTGTGACCACCCAGAAAGATCGCCGTGACCGTCAGCGTTTTCGATTTGTTCAGTATCGGTATTGGGCCCTCGAGTTCCCATACCGTTGGCCCGATGCGCGCCGCGGCGCAGTTCGCGGGTGAGCTACGCGACTGCGGGGCTCTTGCCGACACCGCCGCCGTCCGAGTCGAACTGTTCGGGTCGCTCGCCGCCACCGGCCACGGGCATGGCACCCTGACGGCCGTCGCGATCGGCCTCGAGGGTACCGCCCCGGAAAACATCGAACCCAATGACCTCGAAGAGTCCCTCGCCCGCATCATCGAGACCGGGCGGCTGAAGCTTGCCGGGGAAAAAGTAATCACTTTCAGCCTCGACGGAATTGTGCTTCGTCCCCTGACTATCCTCGCCCGCCACACCAACGGGATGAAATTCACGGCCCTGGATGCTGGGGGCGGCGAGCTGCACACCGACACGTTCTTCTCGATCGGTGGTGGGTTCATCGTGCGGAACGAACCCGAACGATCCGGGTCCGGCGACTCGCTGGCCGCCGCCGTCGCCTCGAACCCAACATCAACCGTGCCGTACCCCTTCACCTCGGCGGAGGAACTCCTGGCCCTGTGCGCGGTCACCGGGCTGCCCATCAGCGCACTGATGCTCGCGAACGAACTGGTGTCACGCCCCGAATCGGAAGTGCGGGACGGGCTCCTCAGGATCCACCGGGTGATGGAATCCAGCGTCGAACGCAGCATCACCCGTGAGGGTGTGCTTCCCGGCGGACTCAACGTGCGCCGCCGCGCCAAAACCTGGTACACCACCCTGAAAGCCGAAGACCCCAACACCGACGCCTTTTTCGCCCTCGACTGGGTGAACCTGGTCGCACTCGCGGTCAACGAGGAGAATGCCTCCGGCGGACGGGTGGTCACCGCCCCGACCAACGGGGCAGCGGGCATCATCCCGGCCGTCCTGTTCTACGCCCTCCGGTACATCCCCGCCTTGGCGGCAGCATCCGCGGAGGTTCGCAACGATGCCATCGTGCGGTTCCTCCTCACCGCAGGAGCGATCGGGGTGCTCTACAAGGAGCGCGCCTCGATCTCCGGTGCCGAGGTCGGCTGCCAGGGCGAGGTGGGGTCCGCCGCGTCGATGGCCGCCGGCGGGCTCGCGGAACTGCTCGGCGGATCCCCGGAGCAGGTCGAGAACTCTGCGGAGATCGCGATGGAGCACAACCTCGGCCTCACCTGCGACCCGATTGGCGGGCTGGTGCAGATTCCCTGCATCGAACGCAACGCGATCGCCTCGAATAAAGCAATCAACGCTGCTCGGATGGCGCTGCGCGGCGACGGCCAACACCACGTCAGCCTCGACCAGGTCATCGAGACGATGCGCCAGACCGGGGCAGACATGAGCTCGAAGTACAAGGAGACCGCGATGGGCGGCCTCGCAGTCAACGTGCCGCTGTGTTGAAAGAAGCTGTGTTGGGGGAAGCTGTGTCGACGCCCGCTAGTTAGCCGAGACGAGGCGCCAGAGGCGGTCGCGGGACATCGGCAGTTCGTAGGGCCGCTGGCCCAGAGCATCCCGCACCGCATTGGCCAGCGCGGGTGCCACCGGGTTGTATGGCGCCTCGCTCATCGACTTGGCGCCGAGCGGGCCGAGGTCGTCGTGGGTGTCCGCGAAGTAGACCTCGGTGTTCGGGATGTCGGCCATCTGGGGCACGTGGTAATTGCGGAACGCGGTGGTGAGCACACGGCCCTCACCGTCGAGCAGCATCTCCTCATAGAGGGCGGTGCCGATGGCCTGGGCGGTACCGCCCTCGATCTGGCCGCGCAGCTGCTCGGGATTCATCACGGTGCCGGCGTCGGCGGTCTGGATCGACTGCAGGATGCGTACCTCGCCGGAGTCCGGGTTCACCGCGACGCGGAAAGCGTGCACGTTGAAGGCGATCGAGCGCGGTGTGCCGTCGTGTTTGCCGGCCGCAGCCAGCGGGCCGGACGCGAGGAGTTCGGCGGCAGGAATGAACCGGTCGTCGGAGCGCACCCCGCCGGAGACGATAACAGCGCCAGGATGGCCGAGTTGCGCCGCGCGCTCGAGGATAAGCGCGGCCAGGGTGTTGCTCGCCGCGTACAACGCCTTGCCGGCGACCACAACACCGGCGGACCCGAACGCCCCGGTGTCGTAACCGACCACGTCGGTGTCGGACTGGCGGATGTGCACCCGGTCGACGGTTGTCGCCAGCGCCGTGGCGGCCAGCTGGGCGTGCACGGTGGTTGTGCCGTTGCCGAATTCGGCGGTGCCCACGGCCACGTCGTAGTCGCCGGTGGGCAGAAGAGTGATCGCGGTATCGGCGTAGTGGCCGCGCGGGGGCATCGAGGCGATCATCGCGATCGCCATCCCGGTACCGACCGGCCAGCCCTCCGGTGGCTGCGGCAGCGTCGGGTCGGTCGCACCGCGGGCGAGGGCACCCTCGGCGATGTCGAGGCACTGGTCGAGGCCGTAACTGCCGTAGAGCAGGTCGCTTTTTTCGTGCGGGTCGGTGACCAGGATCGGGTCGCCGGGCACAATCGCGTTGCGGCGGCGCAGTTCGAAGGGATCGATGCCGAGCTTTATCGCCAACTCGTCCATGGCGCACTCGACGGCGAAAATGACCTGGCCAAGGCCGTACCCGCGGAACGCACCGGAGGGCAGGTTGTTGGTGTACACCGACTGGGCGTCGACCCGTTTGTTGTCGCAGCGGTATACCGCGACGGATTCGCCGACGCTGTGGAACATCACACCGATGCCGTGGTTGCCATACGCGCCGGTGTCCATCAGCTGGTCGACGGCCATGGCCGTCAGGGTGCCGTCGCTGCTCGCGCCGAGGGTGACCGAGACGGTCATCGGGTGGCGGGTCGGCGCGATGGTGAACTCGTCTTCGCGGCTGAATTCGTACTGCACGGCGCGGCCGGTGCGCAGCACCGCGAGGGTGACGAGGTCTTCGGTGATCAGTTCCTGCTTACCGCCGAAACCGCCGCCGACACGGGCGGTGAATACGCGGACGCCCTCCCGGTCGAGGCCGAAGATGTGGCAGAGCTCATCACGAACGAGATACGGGACCTGGCTGGAGGTGCGCAGTACAAGGCGGCCCTGTTTGTCGAGCCAGCCGCGAGTCGCGTGCGTTTCCAGGGCGGCATGGCTGACCCGCTGGGTCTGCCAGGTACCGCTGACCACGGCGGCAGCCTCGGCCAGCGCAGCATCCACGTCTCCCATCTCCCCGTGCATCTCGGCGACGGTGTTGCGCGACGGATCGGCGATGCGCGACTCGACCCCTTTTTCCGGATGCACCAGCGGGGAACCGGGGCGGCGGGCGACCTGTGGGTCGAAAACCGCGGGCAGCAGCTCGTAATCGACCTCGATGAGCTCGAGGGCGCGCTGGGCGATGGCGGCGGAGTCCGCGACCACGGCGGCGACCCGCTGGCCGCGGAAGCGCAGCACCGGGTCGAGCACAAGGGAATCGTCCGGGTCGTCGGTGCGGTGCTCGTGGCGGCCGGTCGAGAACAGGGTCGCGGGGGAATCGTGGTGGGTGAGCACGGCGGCGACCCCGTCGAGGGCTTCGGCGGCTGCGGTGTCGATTGACAGGATGCGGGCGTGCGGATGCGGGCTGCCGAGCACGGCGAGGTGCAGCAGCGCGGTGGTGGTGAGGTCGAGGGTGTATGCCTCCGTGCCGGTCGCGACGCGCATCCCGGCGGGGGCGCGTACGGAGGTGCCGATCGCTTTGCCGTCCGCGGGATGCTCCGTGTTGGCGACGCCGCAGATCGCGTCCTTGATCGAGCGGTAGCCGGTGCAGCGGCAGAGGTTTCCCTTGAGCAACCGGGGCAGGTCCGCGTGGTCGTGTTCGGTGAACGTCGAGGCCGTCACGATCATGCCGGCGGTGCAGAAGCCGCACTGGAAGCCCGCAGCATCCACAAAAGACTGTTGGAGCGGATGCGGCTTCTCGGGGGTTCCGAGACCGGAGACCGTGGTGACTCTCGCGCCCTCGAGGCGGTGCGCCGGGTAGATGCAGGAGTGGATGGGAGCACCGTCGAGCAGCACGGAACAGGCGCCGCAGTCCCCGGCGTCGCAGCCCTTTTTGACCTCGAAGTGGTCGAGGTCGCGCAGCAGGGTGCGCAGCACCTGGCCGGGCTGGGGGGTCGCGTCGACCGGTTCGCCGTTGATCTCGAATCTCACAACACTCCTCCGAGTTCGATACGGAGTTCTTCGGCGAATTGGCCACTCATGTGCCTGCGCCAGTCGGCGGCGCCGTGCGGGTCGGTGTACCAGGCATCGATCTCGCGGATGCCCTTCGCGAGGTCTGCGGCGCTTGGCAGGGTGTCGAAGCGCAGCTGGCGCGGCCGCGGGGTTCCGCCGGTGATGGTGAAAACGGTCT
>Ga0247735_1000384_pt1 | contig 17416 bp, 14 predicted proteins | sample UWRJL178409R2_FD_180934 | JGI IMG/M metagenome (GOLD analysis project Ga0247735, IMG submission 180934) | Plant litter microbial communities from Arlington Agricultural Research Station in Wisconsin, United States - UWRJ-L178-409R-2 | ecosystem: Environmental > Terrestrial > Plant litter >... | reverse complement strand
CCGGCCGTCGCGGCTGAGCGCGCCGCCGCGCGTGCGGTCAAGGAAGCCGCCGAAGCGCAGAAGCGCGCCGACAAGAAGGCCGCGATCGAGCAGGCCAAGCTCGACAAGATCGCCAAGGCCGAGGCTGCCAAGGCCGAGGAAGCGCAGAAGTCGGTCCGCGCAGAGTTGAGCGAAGCCGAGAAGAAGGCGGCGCGTGACGCGCGCTACGCCGCGCGGAAGAAGCGCAAGTAAACGAACCGGCCGCCTCAGGCGGCCCGCTTTTCCCCTTTTCTCCTCTCCCCAAGGAGAGGAAAATTCACGGCAGATTCTTCGACAGCTCGTCCAGCCACGGCTTCGCCGTGCCGTCCGAAGGCGCGCGCCAGTCGCCCCGCGGGGATAGCGCGCCGCCTGCCGAAACCTTGGGCCCATTCGGGATGGCCGAGCGCTTGAACTGGCTCGTCACGAAGAAGCGGATGAGGAATTTCTCCAGCCATCCGCGGATCGTCGGCAGATCATAGTCACGACGCGAGGCCGGCGGAAAATCGCGCGGCCAGCGGCCAGCCGCCGCGTCGCGCCAGGCGTGCAGCGCTAGGAACGCGATCTTTGACGGCGCCATGCCGTGCCGCACGACGTAATGCAGGAAAAAATCGTTGAGCGCGTACGGCCCGATCCGCGCCTCGGTGCTCTGCATTGCGCCATCGGCGCCCGGCGGCACCAGTTCGGGCGAGATCTCGGTCGACAGGATCGCCTCGAGGATCGCATCGGTCTCGCGGTCATATTGGTCGGTACGGATGCACCAGCGGATCAGGAACTGGATCAGCGTCTTGGGCACGCCGGCATTCACCGCATAATGACTCATCTGGTCGCCGACGCCATAGGTACACCAGCCCAGCGCCAGCTCCGACAGGTCGCCGGTGCCGACCACCAGCCCGCCGCGCTGGTTGGCCAGGCGAAAAAGATAATCAGTGCGCAGGCCGGCTTGGACGTTCTCGAACGTCACGTCATAGACCGGCTCGCCGCTGGCGAAGGGATGGCCCATATCGCCGAGCATCTGGCGCGCGGCGGGACGAATATCGATCTCGTCGCCATCGACGCCCAGCGCGCGCATCAGCGCCCATGCATTGCCCTTGGTGTGCTCGCTGGTGGCGAAGCCGGGCATGGTGAAGGCGAGGATGCGGCTGCGGGGCAGACCGAGCCGGTCCATCGCCTTGGCCGCGACGATCAGCGCGTGAGTCGAATCGAGCCCGCCCGAAACCCCGATCACGAGGCGTTCGGCCCTGGCCGCCTCGAAACGCTTTATCAGTGCCTCCACCTGGATGTTGAACGCCTCGTAGCAATCGGCGTCGAGCTTTTCCGGCGTGTTGGGCACGAAGGGGAAGCGGCGGATGTCGCGCTGCAGCCCGATATCGGCATAGTCGGGCTTGTGGTCGAACGAGACGCGGCGGAAGCGCGTTTCCGGGTGACCGGCGAACACGGCGGAATCGTTGAACGTGCCGGTGCGCATCCGCTCCTGCCGGATGCGGCCGCAATCCACATCGGCGATGAGCATGCCCGGTTCCTGCGGGAACCGCGCCGATTCCGCGAGTAGTTCGCCCAGTTCATGGACCATGCCCTGGCCGTCCCAGGACAGGTCGGTGGTGCTTTCTCCCGGCCCGGCGGCCGAGAAAACATAGGCGCACACTGCCCGTGCGCTTTGCGAGGCGCAGAGCAGCGCCCGCTCGCGCGCCTTGCCAACGACGATGTTGGACGCGGAGAGATTGCAGCACAGCAGCGCCCCGGCGAGCGCGCCCATGGTCGAGGGCGGGGTAGGGGCCCAGAAATCCTCGCAGATCTCGGCATGGAAGATGAAGTGCGGCAGGTCGCTTGCCGCGAAGATCAGGTCCGGCCCGAACGGCACCGTCTGGCCAGCCACCGCGATCTCGCCGCTCTGGCCGGCGCCGCTCGCGAACCAGCGCTTCTCGTAATATTCGCGGTAGTTCGGCAGGAAGGTCTTGGGCACCACCCCCAATATCCGGCCGCGGGCGATGATCACGGCGCAATTATAGAGCCGGCCGTTGCGCGGCAGGGCCGCACCGACCAGCAGCACCGGCCGCAGTTTCGCGCTGGCCGCGGCCACGGACGCGATAGCCTCCTGGGTCGCGCGCTGCAGCGCATCCTGCAGATGGAGGTCGTCGATCGCGTAGGAACTGATGTTGAGTTCGGGAAAGACCAGCAGGTCAGCGCCGCTTTTGTGCCCTTGCTTTGCCAGAGCGATCACGGCCTCGGCATTGGCGGCGGGGTCGCCGACCGTCGCGCGCGGTGTGCACGCGCTGACGCGGATCAGCTCATGGCTGTGGATCGAGTGGAAAGGATGTGCCTTCGCCATGGGCAAGCGCTTAGCGAGCTTTGGTTACCAATGCCATGATGGCGGTTCAGGGCAGTCTGGCGATGAGCAGGCCCGCCACCGCATCCTTGCCGCCTTCGATCTGCAGCACGTAATTGCCGGGGGTCAGTGCAAAATCGACCATCTTGCGGATTCCGGTGCAGCTCAGCTTGTGAGTGTGGGCAGTGGACGAGACGAATTTCCCATCATGCGCGATGTTGATCCAGGCACTTGTGCCAAGTGCCACGCGATAGGTGCCGGCAGCCTCGATGGCGAAGATCGCCATGCCGCTGTGAGTCCCCGGGGCGGGGACCTTGTTTGGCGTGGTCGCGAAGCTGACCTCGCCAGTGGGCGCCAGCGTCAGATCGGTGCGACGGCCGATTTTCACCAGCGCCTTGGACAGGCCGGTTGGCGTCGTCGCGGCGGCGAGGGGCGTTCTGGTCGCCCAGCCGGCCAGCTCGGTCGGCAGCGCGGGGCAGGCGGGTGCCGCTTCCTGCGCGCTGGCAGGGGGCGCCGCGAAGGACAGGGTCAGCGCGAACAGGGCGGCAATTTTCACGGGGCACCTCGCAATCGATCGATCGGCGTCATAGCGCTCCGCCGCCCGCTTGACGACCCGGAGCGCGCCGTTACGCACGTGTTTCAAGCAATTGGAGTCGGGTCATGAAAAAAATGCGGGCGGCAGCGGTATTGGCACTGGGCACTGCCTGCATTTCGGCAACCGGCGCAGCGGCGAAGACCGTGGCACATCCCCAGGCCGAGGCGCAGGCGCTCGATCTGGCGAAGAAGGCGATCGCGCTGCGCTCCGTGCGCGGGCCTGGCAACGAGACCGACAAGGTCGCCGCGCTCTACAAGGCAGCTTTGGTAGAAGGGGGCTTTGCCGACGGTGATGTCGAGATCACCCCGGTCGACGACACCGTCTATCTGATCGGGCGCTGGCGCGGGACCGATCCCAAGGCCAAGCCTCTGGTGATTTCCGGCCATATGGACGTGGTCGAGGCAAAGCCGGCGGACTGGCAGCGCGATCCATTCACCCCCGTCGTCGAGAACGGCTATCTGTTCGGGCGCGGCGCCAGCGACATGAAGCTTGACGGCACGATGGCGATCGCTGCGCTGATCGAACTCAAGCGCTCCGGCTACAAGCCGAAGCGCGACATCGTCATCGAATTTTCGGGTGACGAGGAAACGACGATGAAGACGTCCGGCATCATCGCCGACAAGCTCTCCAACGCCAATATCGTGCTCAACATCGATGGCGGTGGCGGGCTGCTCGACGAGAAGAGCGGCGAACCGGTACTGTGGACCTGGCAGGGCGCGGAAAAGACCTATGCCGATTTCGAGCTGACCGTGACCAATCCGGGCGGCCACAGCTCGGCACCGCGCAAGGCGAACGCGATCAACCAGCTGTCGGCGGCTCTGGTGCGGATCGGCGATTACCAGTTCAAGCCCGAGGTCAGCGACCTGACCCGCGCCTATTTCGTCGAGGCGGCGAAATATGAGGATGCGGAGACTGCGGCCGCGATGCGCGCCTTTGCCGCCGACCCGACCGACAAGGCGGCGATCGCCACCCTGACCGCCAATCCGGCGACGATCGGCAAGATCGGCACGACCTGCGTCTCGACCATGGTCAATGGCGGGCATGCGATCAACGCGCTGCCGCAACGCGCGACCGCCAACATCAACTGCCGCATCTTTCCCGGCCACAAGCCCGCCGACATCATGGCAGAGCTGCAAAGGGTCGCTGCCGAACCTGCGGTGACGCTGAAGGATGTGACCGAAGGCTCCATCCCCAACGACGCATCGCCGATGCGGCCCGATTTCATCGCTGCGGTGAACAAGGCGATGAAGGCGGTCTATCCCGGCGTGCCTGTATTCCCGTCCATGTCCTCGGGCGCGAGTGACAATATGTGGTTCCGCTCAAAGGGCGTCGCGAGCTATGGCGCAAGCCCGACCTTCAGCAAGGATTCGGACGATTTCAGCCACGGCCTGAACGAGCGGGCGCAAGTGTCGAACATCGCGCCGGGGATCAATTATTACCTGTCGCTGTTCACGGATTTGTCGAAATAGGGGCGTCGCGTCGATAGGCCAGGATGCGGTGATGATCCGGTCGTCGCACGGCACCTTCGCCAACCGTTCGGTCCAGGCGAACGGACCGGCTGGCGACTCTCGAAACCACAGCATTGGAACGGCCATGAAACTCTTCATTCTTCCCATGTTGGCGCTGCTTGGCGCCGCCCCCGCGCCCGAGGGCAAGTGGCAATCCATCTTCGACGGCAAGACGCTCGCCGGCTGGACGCCCAAGATCACCGGTCGCGCCCTTGGCGAGGACCCGCTGGGCATGTTCACCGTGCGCCAGGGCGCGATCCGCGTATCGCACGCCAACTACAAGAAGTTCGGCGGCGAGTTTGGTCACCTCTTCTGGAAAATGCCGCTAAAGGCGTATCGTATCCGTTTCGAATACCGGCTGTTCGGCGATTCGTTGCCGGGCATCCAGGTCTGGCAGGCCAGCAACTCCGGGCTGATGTTCCATGCGCAGCCGCCGGAGACGATGGCGCGCGATCAGAAATTCCCGGTGAGCCTGGAGATGCAGCTGCTGGGTGTCCCGCGTCCCGAGCGGGAGCCGACCGGCAACGTCTGCACCCCCGGCACGACCGTGGCGATCGACGGCAAGCGCGATCCGCGCCATTGCGTCCTGTCCTCCTCGCCATTGTTGTCGAACGGCCAATGGGTGAAGACCGAGCTGGAGGTGCTGCCGAGTGGCGAGATCACGCATTTCATCAACGGCAAAGCGGTGCTCCATTATACTGCGCCCGAGCTCGATCCCGCGGACCCCGACGCAAAGCCGCTGATCGCCGCGGCGGGCGGCAAGGTGCAACTGGGCCAGGGTTATATCGCGCTGCAAAGCGAGGGCCATCAGATCGAGTTCCGCAAGATCCAGCTGCAAGTGATCGATTGAAACGTCGAGCTTGGTGGCTAGTCCGCGCAGGCAACTAACGCCGCGCAATCTCGCAGGCCGGGCCAGTACTTTCGCGCTCCAGCAACTCGTGCGGCAGGGTCACTTGCCACGCCGTGATGTCGCTGCCGCGCAAGATATCGACCAGCAGCTCGACGGCCCTGCGCCCGATCAGACCTTTGGGTTGGGCGATGGTCGTGAGCGCAGGCTGGAAAAACGGGGCGAGAGGGAGATCGTCGAAACCGATGACCGAAACCTGGCCAGGGCACGAAAGGCCGGCCTGGCGGATGGCGCTGAGCGCGCCCATGGCCAATTCGTCGCTGAAGCAGAATATCGCCGTGACGTTGTGAGCGAGGAGGTCGAGCGTCTGGTCGAAGCCTGACCGCGCTGAATAATCGGCGGTTCGCACCTGCAGACGGTCCTGCAGCCCGTGGAGCTTGGCGGCGTTGATTGCTCCGGACAGACGGTCGCGCGTAATCGGGCTGAGCGGCGGCCCGGTGATGACTCCGATCTCGTGGTGGCCGAGGGCAATCAGGTGCCCGATGGCGTCGTTGGCCGCTGCGGCATTGTTGATATGTACGCTGGGCACGCCGATGTCCGGGCTATATTCGCAGCCGTTCACGATCGGTGCGGACGCGCCTTGCCGCGACAGCAGCGCTCCAAGGCTTTCCGGCAGCCGATGCCCGAGGAAGATGAGCCCGTCGACTTCGCGACGCGACAGCATCTCGGCATATTGGTCTTCGACTTGCGGGTCGTGGCGCGTGTCCCCGACCACGATCGCATAGCCTGCGTCACGCGCCGCTTCCGCGGCACCGCGGATCACGCTCGCGAAGAAAGGGTTGGAAATGTCGGGCACCGTCAGGAGGATTTTGGCGGCGCGCAACGTCCGCAAAGTCCGCGCAGCGACGTTCGGCGCGTAGCCCGACGAGCGGATGACTTGGAGGACACGAAGTCGCGTCGGCTCCGCCACCCGATCCGGCTGGCTCAGCACGCGCGATACGGTGGCAGTGGAGACCCCGGCAATCGCGGCAACGTCGATGATCGTCGGCATTTGCGCTTCATGTCCCGTCACACGCGGCCTGTCGACGCAATTCGATGTAATCCTTTACACCGACATTTGCCCTGCCTAGGCTAACGTAGGACAAGCGGAAAACCGCATGAAGGAGGGTTGCCGCATGCCCGTGGCGGAAGGTGGATTCGAAGCTTCCGGACGACCGGCGCCGGCAATGCTGACCGGGCGGCTCAGCCTGCTCATGTTCATGCAATTCTTCGTCTGGGGCGCCTGGAACGTCACGCTTGGGCTGGTCATGCAGACCGTCGGGATCGGCAGCCTGATTGGCAACGCCTTTTCGGTCGGCCCGATCGCTTCGATCGTCGGATCCTTCCTGCTCGGCATGGCCGCAGCACGCTATCTCAGCCCGAAGATGCTGATGGTGATCCTGCATCTGGTCGGGGGCGTGATCCTGCTGGTGCTGCCGTCGCTGGTAACGCCGGAAAACGGCACGCGCTTCGTCTGGCTGCTGCTAGGCTACATGATCCTCTATATGCCGACGGTAGGGCTGGCCAACACGATCGCGCTCAAGAGCTTTGGCGATCGCGTCGATAATTTTCCGTTCGTGCGCGCATTCGGCACGCTGGGCTGGATCGTCGCGGGGCTGATCATCGGCTGGCTTGGCCTGTCCGCCAGCCCGCAGATCTTTCACGTCGCGGCGATCGTATCGATCGCGCTCGGGCTCTACAGCGTCACGTTGCCCAACGTCGAACAGGATGCGCCGCGCGGCGAGGGGGTGATCCGGCAAGTGCTGTGCATCGAGGCGTTCGGCCTGCTGCGGCAGCGCTCCTTCCTCATCTTCATCGTCTGCGCGACGCTGATCTCGATCCCGCTGGCGATGTATTATGCCTATGCCTCGCCCTATGTCGGCGCGGCGGGGATTTCCAACGTCAGCGGCACCCTGGCGATCGGGCAAATGTCCGAACTCGCCTTCATGTTCTCGATGCCCTGGCTGTACCGGCGCTTCGGGGTCAAGCCGCTGCTGCTGGTCGGCATGGCGGCTTGGGCGCTGCGGTATGCGTTGTTCGCGATTGGTGACGGCGGCGATTCGCTCTGGGCGATCTATCTCGGCGTGGCGCTCCACGGTGTGTGCTACGATTTCTTCTTCGTCGCCGGCGCGATCTATACCGGAAGCATCGCCTCGCCCAAGGGCGTGAATGCCCAGGCGCAGGGCATGCTGACCCTGTTCACCTACGGCGTCGGCATGCTGCTCGGATCGCAGATCGGCGCCTGGCTCTACGCACAGCTGCCAGCCGCGCCGACCATCGCCGACTGGCAGCATATGTGGTGGTATCCGGCGATCGCGGCAGCGTTCATCGCGATCCTGTTCCAGTTCACCTTCCGCGACGACAGCAGGGCGGAGACCACGGCATGAGCGTGTCGCGCCGAACCCTGCTCGCCGCGGGCGCCGCGTCGATGCTGGCGCCGACCGCCTCGGGCGCCAGGGAGCGCACCTCGAACGCGGCGCGCTTCTCGCTCGGCTATGCGCCGCACCAGGGCAGCTTCGCCAGCCGCGGTGGGCTGATCGAGCAGATCGCCTTTGCCGCCGACCAGGGCTTCACCGCCTGGGAGGACAATGAGGCGTCCGGCCGCCCGGTCGCCGAGCAGGAACAAATGGCCAAGGCGCTCGGCAGCCGCGGCATGACGATGGGCGTCTTCGTCGCCAGCATGCCCAAATGGGCGCAGTCGCGGCCATGGCTCGGCGCCAATGACGATGCCGATCGCACGGCGTTCCTGGCCGATATCCGCGGCGCGATCGAGGTCGCGAAGCGCCTCGACGCCAAATACATGACGGTCGTCACCGGCTTTCTCGATCCGAAGGTGCCGCAGGACATCCAGATGGCGCGCGTCATCGATGTGATGCGCCGCGCGGGTGATCTCGTCGCGCCCCACGGCATCGCAATGGTGATGGAACCGCTCAACACTCACACTGATCATCCGGCCGTGTTCATGCAGACCATTGCGCAGGGCTTCGCGGTCGCGCGCGGGGCGAACAGCCCCGCCGTGAAGATCCTCGCCGACCTCTATCACGCGCAGATCCAGTCCGGGAACCTCATCCCGACTCTGGAGCTGTGCTGGAGCGAGATCGCCTATCTCCAGTTCGGGGACAATCCGGGCCGCAAGGAGCCGGGTACAGGCGAGATCCATTACGCCAACATCGTCAAATGGCTGCGGGCGCGTCGCTATGGCGGCGTCATCGGCATGGAGCATGGCAATTCGGTGTCGGGGCGCGCGGGCGAGGAGCGCCTGATTGCCGCCTATCGCGCGATCGACGTTCAATGAGGAGAGGAAGGATGACCGCCATCCGCACGAATGCGGCTTTGCTCGCGAGCCTGATTGCGATGGCCTCGCTTCCCGCTGCCGCCCAGGAAAAGCCGGGCTTCAAGGACACACCGATGCTGCCCGACGGCAAATGGCATGTCCATGATTCGGACCGGCCGGCACCGGTGGTGGTCACGCCGGCCGCGCTTCCCGGCGGCGCGCCTGCCGATGCGATCATCCTGTTCGACGGCAAATCGACCGATGCTTGGCGCGCGGAACGCAGCGCCTGGCCGGTCGCGAACGGCGCGATGACAGTTCCGCCGCGGGTTGCGGGCGCCGAGAGCAACCTCGTCTCGAAGCAAAGCTTTGGCGACGTCCAGCTCCATCTCGAATTCCGCTCGCCCAATCCGCCGACCAAGAGCTCGCAGGATCGCGGCAACAGCGGCATCTGGTTCATGCAACGTTACGAGGTGCAGATCCTCGACGGCTATCAGAACCCGACCTATGCCGATGGCACCGTGGGCGCGGTCTATGGCTGGAAACCGCCGCTGGCCAATGCAGCGCGTCGGCCCGGGGAATGGCAAAGCTATGACATCATATTCGAGCGGCCACGCTTCGCCGCCGACGGCAAGCTGACCCGCCCGGCCTATGTAACGGCCTTCCTGAACGGCATCCTCGTCCAGAACCATCAGGCAATGCTCGGCACCACTGTGTGGCGCCAGGTCGCCAGCTACACGGCGCATCCCGACGCGGCGCCGATTCAGCTGCAGGACCATGATTCGCCCGTTTCGTTCCGCAACATCTGGGTTCGTCCGCTCGCCGAGGCGGCGATCGAACCGGCAGGAGAAGGCAAGTGATCGATCGTAGAACGGCGCTCGCCGGCGTGGTCGGCCTGTTCGGCACCGCGCTCTTCCCGCCGATCGCCCGCGCGGCGCGCGTGGTGCCCGGCTCGAAGGTGCCGGTGATCAGCGAGGGCCCGCCGAGCATCGCAGTGTTTACCGCACCGCAGCGCGCGCTGATGACCGCGCTGAGCGAACGTGTCGTCCCAACGACCGATACGCCCGGCGCGATTGCTGCGGGTGTACCCGCCTATATCGAGAAATTGCTGGCCGACTGGGCGGAACCGAAAGACCGGGTGCCGATCCTCGCCGGGCTCGACGCGATCGAGGCGCGCAGCCTCCAGGACTTCAAGATCTCGGCGGCGCAAGCGACGCCGGAGCAGCAGGACGCGCTACTCACGCTCGCAATGAACGATCAGCTGCCGTCGGGCGGCCAGTTCTTCTGGGCATTCAGGCAGCTCGTCGTCACCGGCTATTACACGTCGGAGATCGGCATGACGCAGGAACGCGAATATCTGCCGGTCCCGGGGGAGTATAATGGCGAGTTCCTCTATTCGAAGATCAACAAGGTGTATTGCGCATGATCCTCAGTCGAAGGAATCTGCTGGTGGGCGCAGGCGGTACCGCCGCACTTGCCCTCGCCGAATTTCCCATCATGGCCGCGGTCGCGCAGCGCAGGAAGATCGGGATCCAGCTCTACACCGTTCGCGACATCTTCGCGAAGGACCCGGTGGGCACGCTCGGGAAGATCGCGCGCATTGGCTATCGCGAGGTCGAATTTGGCGGTGGCGGCTATGACGCGATGGACCATGCGATGCTGCGCGGGGCGATGGACCGGCTCGGCCTCCGCGCGCCCTCGGTACACATCGGCTATGACGCGCTGCTCGGGAAATTCGATCAATCGGTGACGATGGCCAAAGCGCTCGGCGCCGACACGGTCGTGCTGCCTTACATGACCAACGAGCATCGGACCGAACAGGGCTGGCAGGCGGCGCTTCCCAACTTCAATCGCTTCGCTGCGGATCTGAAGAAGGCGGGACTTGGCTTCGCCTACCACAACCATGATTTCGAATTCACCGGCAAGCCCGGCGGCACCAGCCTCTATGATCGTTTCCTGAAGGAGACCGACCCGACGTTGGTGAAGATCGAGCTCGATCTCTATTGGGTGATTTATGCCGGTGAGAACCCGGCTGCCCTGATCGACCGGCTCGCGGGGCGGATCTACGCCTATCACGTCAAGGACATGCGCGCCGATCGCGCCATGGCCGCGGTCGGCCAGGGTACGATCGACTTCGCGGCGCTCTTCAGGCTGAAGGGCAGTGCCGGGGTCCGGCATTTCTACGTCGAGAATGATCAGGCGCCCGCGCCCTATCTTCCCGACGTTACCACGAGTTTCCAGACGCTGCGCGCGCTGCGGTTCTGACCGGTCATTGGGGAGGAAGATCATGGCTTCGACCAACAGGTTCGACGCAATCGTCATCGGATCGGGCATAAGCGGAGGCTTTGCCGCAAAGGAACTCACCGAAAAGGGGCTGCGCGTCCTCATGCTCGATCGCGGCGTGATGGTCGAACATGGCGAGGGTTACACCTATGACGGCAAGCCGGCCTATGAGGTGCCGGCGCGCAACATCATGCCCAAGGCGGTGGTCGAAAGCGATTATTTCATCGCGAAACACGGCTATATCTCGCCCAGCAACCAGCAATTCTACAATGACGATCGGTTGAATCCGTATGCCTTTGACGAAGGCAGCAAATTCTACTGGATCCGGCCCGCGGCCGTGGGCGGCAAGTCGCTTATCTGGGGGCGCTGGAGCTTCCGGTGGAGCCCGGAGGACTTCGAGGCCAACAAGCGCGACGGCATCGATGGCGACTGGCCGATCCGCTATGACGATATCGCGCCGTGGTATAGCTATGTCGAAAAGTACATCGGCGTCTCGGGCTCGCGCGAGAACCTCCCCTATCTCCCTGACAGCGAGTTCCAACCGCCGATCCCGATGAACATCGCGGAGAAGTGGCTCAAGCAGCGTCTTGAGGGCGCGTTCCCGGGCCGCAAGCTGATCAACACACGCCTGTCCAACATGACCGAGGACAAGCCCGATCAGAACCGCACCAAATGTCAGTTCCGTGACCAGTGCAGCAACGGCTGTTCGTTCGGCGCCTATTTCTCGACTCAAGCGGTGACGCTGCCGGCCGCGCGCGCGACAGGTCGGCTGACCCTCAGGTCCGATGCGGTCGTCACCAACCTCGACTATGATCCTGTGAAGAAACGCGTGACCGGCGTCCGCTTCATCAATGCAAAAACCGGGCAGGCTGAAACGGTCAGTGCCGATCTCGTCTTCCTGTGCGCCTCTGCCATGGCATCGACCCAGATCCTGATGAACTCTCGCGCGCCGGGCAGCGGCCGCAGCCATTTCGATTCCAGCGGGACGCTCGGCAAATATGTGATGGATCACATCTTCCGCGTCGGGATCAACGGCGAGATTCCCGGGATGAGCGAATATATCGAATATGGCCGCCGGCCCGGCGCCGTCTATATCCCGCGTTTCCGCAACATCGGCGGCGACGAGGGAGTCGGCTTCAAGCGCGGCTATGGCTATCAGGGCGGCGCCAGGCGGGATCCCGCGTCTCCTGTCGGGTTCGGCGCGTCGATGAAGCAGGGCATGCGCCAATATGGGCCCTGGAAGTTCGGCATGGGCGCGTTCGGCGAATGCCTTCCCTACAAGGACAACACCGTCTCGCTCCACTCGGACAAGGTCGATCGGTTCGGTGTACCGCTGATGCGCTTCGATGTGCGCTTCCGCGAGAACGAACTGCGCATGATGGCCGATGCGCGGACCCAGGGCGAAGCCATGCTCAAGGCCGCCGGCCTCGTGAACGTCAAGAGCAGCGAGGGCGAACATGTTCCCGGCGACGCCATCCACGAAATGGGCGGCGCGCGCATGGGCTCGGATCCGAAAACCTCGGTTCTCAACCGCTGGGGCCAGGCGCATGACGCCTCGAACCTGTACGTGACCGATGGCGCGCAGATGGCGTCGGTATCGTGCGTGAACCCATCGCTTACCTTCATGGCGCTAACCGTCCGCGCGGCAGATCATGCGGTGAGGACGATGCGCGGCGAAACGGGGTAAGGCGGCGCGTCGCAACGGTGCGAGTGCGCGGGCAGAGCGGATGGACATGCGGTGTCAGTGGGTCAGCCGGGTGCAGGGGAACGATCTGATCGACGCCGACGCGGTGATGGCGCGCTTTGCGCGAGGTTCTGGCGCGAGCGACAGCATGTGGTTCCGCTACAAAGGCGCCGACAGCTACCGCGCGACGGACCTTCAGCAAGGATGTGCACGGTTTCAGTCACGGCCTGAACGAAGCCGGCTATAGTGTTGGGCGGGCAAGCGGCAGGCGAGGCTTCGATAGAAGAAACCTCGCCCGCCGTTCGCCCCTCGCTACAGGGTCAGTAAGCGGCCGACAGCGTCAGGAACCACTGGCGCGGCGCGATCGGATAGGCCGAGTAGCTGTTGGTCGCCGATCCGATCGACAGGGTCGATACGCCCTTTTTGTCGGTCAGGTTGGTGATGTTGAGCGCAAGCTCCACCTTGCGCAGCGGTACGATGTTTTCCGGAAGCCGAGCGGCGACACGCAGCGACGTCAGGAAATAGGACTTAACGCTGGCGTCGTTGGTGAAGGTGCTGAAGCGGCGGCCGACATAGTCGCCGATCAGTTGCGCCTCGATCGGCCCGACCGCCACGGTCGCGACCGTCTTGTTCATCCATTTCGGCGTGCCGGGCAATTGCTTGCCGCAGGTCGGCACCACGCCGTTGGTGACGAGATAGCCGCCGATGCAGCTATTGGTGGCATTGCCGATGCCGAGTGCCACCGACGTATAATCGCTCTGATATTTCGACAGGTTGTACGAGGTCGCGTTGTAGAGCGAGAAGACGCGCCCGACGCGGAGCGTGAAGGCGGCATCGACACCGTCCGTCTTGACGTCGCCGACATTGACCAGGATCGAGGTGCCGCCGGTGATGTTGCCACCCGCGATGCCGCCCGGGTTCGTCGAGATTGCCAGCAGGCGGTCGTTGAACACGACGTGATAATAGTTGATCTGTGCGTCGAACCCGATGTCGCCACCGAAATTGCGACGCGTGCGCAGGCCGCCTTCATAGGTCCAGCTGCTCTCCGGCTTGCCCTGGTCGGCGAAGGCGTCGAACGCCGCCTGGCTTCCCGTGAACCATGGGCCACCACCGCCGGCCAGATAGGCCTGATATTGCCGCAGGTTCTTCTGGACGTTGAAATAAACCTCTTCATGGCCGTTGAAGTCATAGGTCGCGCCGATCGCCGGCAGGAACCAGCGCAGCGTGTTGATCTTGCCCTGCGGCAGGCCGCCGGACAGGCCCGACAGTGATCCGGCCTTGGGCTGGACCGGGAAACGCCCGTCCGCCCATTGCGCGCTGGTCTTGACGCCGCCCTGGACGATCAGCCGGTCGGTGACCTGCCAGGTATCCTGGATATGGAGCTGCAGCTGGTTGATCGACGCGTCGCCCTGATATTGCGTGAACAGCGGCGCCGCGACCGAGAGCGGGCGGATATAGGGTGAGCTCGACGCGGGGTTGTTGACGTCGACGCCGTACCACCGGCGCCACTGAGTGGTGCTGTTGTGTTCGAACCAGCCGCCCAGCTCGATCTTGTGGTTGCCGACTTCGAGGTTGAGCGCCGAGATCACGCCTTCGCGGTCGATGCGGTATTCCGTGGTGCGGGTGATCAGGCCTGAGCCACCCGTCGCCTTGACCAGCGCGGCACCGGCCGCGGCCGCCTGGGCATCGGTCAGCGCCGTGCAGGCGGTCGGCCGGATTCCGTTGGCGTTGGCGCCGAAGCGGCAATTGGCCGGGAGCGTCGCGTAATTGGGGTCGAGATAGGGCTGGGCCGTCGTGATCGACTGGCCGAGCGGACCGGCAACGACGCCGACGCCGTCGTTGTGATGGAAATAGGCGGTCGTCGACCAGGCGACATGGTCGGAGAATTTCGCGTCATAGCGAAGATAGCCGAGATAGTCGGTCCGCTGCGCATCCGAATAATAATTGCGATAATTGCTGCCTTGGCCGGCCGGCGAATTCCCCGGCGCGCTCAGATAGGACGTCCGATATCCGCTGAAATCCGGGTAGAAGAACGGCTTGGTATATGGCGTATAGAGCTGGGCCGCGCTCGCCGTGCCGCCGGCGGAGGGCTTGAAGAAGACGGTCGCGTCTTCGTTCGGCTGAGTCATGTCGTTATAGTCGAAATAGAGCGTCAGCTTGCCGATCGAGCTGTCGTGCACGAACTTGGCGTTGGCCTGATAGCCGCCCTGAGTGCCGTTAAAGTCCCACGCCTTGGCATGCTGGCGCGCCGCCGAGATATAGCCCGACGTGGTGCCGCCGCCGAAGGCGCCGGTGTCGATGCGGACAAAGGTGCGCGAGGTATCGTAGCTGCCGACGGTCTGCGCGGCCTGGACGCCGAACCGATCCAGCGGGCTCGACGAGAAGGTCTCGACGGTGCCGCCGAGATTGCTGTTCGATGCCGTGGCGAGATCGCCGGCGCCGGTCGACACGACGACTCGGCCGACATTCTCCGAAATCACCGCACGCTGTGGCGAGAGCCCGTTGTAATTGCCATAGCTCTGATCGCCCAGCGGGATGCCATCCATCGTATAGCCGAGCTGGTTGGCGGCGAAGCCATGGATGAAGATCTGGGCGTTCTGCTCGTTGTAACCCCAGGGGTCGGCGGTGATGTAAAGCACGCCGGGCAGCGTCTGGATCGCCTTCAGCGGCGAGACACCGGGCAGGATCTTCTGAATCTCGCTCTGGGGGATCGCGGTCGACGAACGCGTCGATTTGGCGGCGGTGACGACGATTGTCGAGGCGTCGTCGGGCTGGCTTTCGCTCGCATTGGCGTCGGCCGCCTGCGCACAGGCTGCGTTGGCATAGAAAAGCGCGCCGGCGAGCGCGAGCAGGCTGGAAGTATATCGGATCACGTCAGGGCCCCTTTGGTGCGGTCGTTGCTGCAATGCAGCGACGCGCCCTGTGCGCCCGCACCATGCCAGTTTCGCGACGTTTCGGTTGCGATGGCGTGACAGTCGCCGATCTGTCCTTATCTGCCCGCCTGACTCAGTCGCTCCAGATACGCGCACAACATGTCCGCCAGCGCATCCGCATAGGCATGGATTTCGTCAGGGGTGCGCGGCGTGGCCGAAAAGCTGCTCCCGACTTCGCTCAAAGTCGTCTCGACGAGATCTCCCGCGAGCGATCGCCCGCGCTCGGTGGCGTTGGGGAGTAACTCACGCAGGAATGACCGGAAGGCCTCTGCGCTGGCGGCATGCACGTTGATTGCCTCCGGCGCATCGCGATAGAGCGGTGCCGCGTCGTTGAGGGCGCCGCGAATGGCTGCTTCCTCGCATTCCGAGCGGATGAACATGTGCACCAAGGTGCGCACGCGTTCGAGGGGCGGCTTTGTGAGATCCTCCAGAATGTCGCGCATCAGATTGCCGGTCGCTCGCCACTCGTCGCTCTGCAGCCGGAACAGGATCGCGGCCTTGTTGGGGAAATATTGGTAGAGCGACCCGACGCTCACCCCGGCGCGCTCGGCGACTCGGGCAGTGGTGAATCGCTGTGCTCCCTCCGTCGTCAAAACCTGAACAGCGGCATCGAGAACCGCCGCGACCAGGTCGTTCGAGCGGGCCTGTTTGGGCTGTTTGAGCAAGGAAACGCGGGCGCTTCGTCGGGTCGTCATCTCTTGTTCGGCCAATGCGAATAGGAAAGGCGACGAATTAGTCGTATTTTTGAGGGCGAGCAAATAGCTGCTCGAAACCGGAGAAAATCGATGACTATCCTGACCAGCGCGCCTGTGGCGCCGCTGCTTGATCGGCTGTTCGCTGAGGCCGAGGCGGCAACCCCGATGGCCAACCCCGCCTTTGCGACCGTCTCGCCCGAGGAGCGCTACCGCCTCATGTCGAGCAAGACAGACTATCGCGCACTTTACGACCAGTTGAAGGACTTCGCGCTCCCCGTCTCGCGCGAGACCGGCAAGCTTCTCTACCTGCTCGCGCGGGTGGGCAATGCGCGGTCCATTGTCGAATTCGGCACCTCGTTCGGCCTGTCGACGCTTCACCTCGCCGCCGCCCTGCGCGAAAATGGCGGCGGGCGGCTGATCACCAGCGAATTCGAACCCTCGAAGCTGGCCAGGGCCAGGGAGAATCTCGCCGCGGGCGGCCTGTCGGATTTGGTCGAGTTCCGCGAAGGCGACGCGCTGGAGACCCTGGCATCCGATCTGCCCGAAACGATCGATCTGTTGCTGCTCGATGGCGCCAAGTCACTGTATCTCGATGTGCTGGCACTGGTCGAAAGCCGCTTGCGGCCGGGGGCGGTGATCATCGCCGACAACACCGATTATTGCCCCGACTATCTCGACCGCGTCGGCTCGGCGGCGAACGGCTATTGGTCGATGTCGTTCACCGACGATGTCGAACTGTCGATCCGGCTCGCCTGAGCCGGGTCGATACGACCGGGGGGTCACTAGATCGCATGACCACTGACATTCTGTCAGTGTTCATGCGATCGGCATGCTGAGTTAACTATTTGTAATTAAATGAATATATAAGCTTGGCTGAGTGGCAAAACGCAAAATGTCAGCGACCCTCATGACATTTTGAACGGACGCGTAAGCGCTGGACTTCGATTCAATCATCATATGGTGCGGGCTATCAGCGCGTTTGTGGCGGCGGGAGACCGTCGTGTCTTTCTCATGGCCGGGTTTCGAGCAGCGCATCGATATGGCGCTCGGCGATGGCGCTGGCTTCGGCCGGCGTGAACGCGTCGGGCGCGAGACAGAGTTCGAGCCACAGGCCGTCCACGATCGCGCTGATGCCGATCGCGGCGAGGCGGCGGTCGTTTTCCGCCATCCCGCAGGCGGCGAGCAGCGTTTCCAGGTCGCGCCTATATACCGCATAGAGA
>Ga0247735_1000382_pt1 | contig 17477 bp, 20 predicted proteins | sample UWRJL178409R2_FD_180934 | JGI IMG/M metagenome (GOLD analysis project Ga0247735, IMG submission 180934) | Plant litter microbial communities from Arlington Agricultural Research Station in Wisconsin, United States - UWRJ-L178-409R-2 | ecosystem: Environmental > Terrestrial > Plant litter >... | reverse complement strand
ACGCACCGGACGTCGCGCCGAAGTTCGACGTCGCCGCTCGCGATATCGCCGACGAGGTGTTCGACAAGCTGACGGGCCGTGCGGCCACGGCTTCGTCGTCGACGCTGCCGGAATACTTGACGCCGATCACCCGCGGCCCCTTGAAGGACCGGACCTTCAACATTCCCGACGAGCTTGTCGAAGAGTTCCTAGACAGCAACGTCCGCAGCGTGAGCGAGCGCTACGGCCGCACGATGGCGAGCGAGATCGAACTGACACGCCGGTTCGGCCGGGCCGATATGCGCGATCAAATCCAGACGATCCGCGACGAGTATCGCACGCTGCGCGCCGCCGACAACCTCACCGAAGCAGACCGTGCGGCGCTGGCGAAAGACGAGAAGGGCGCAATCACCGATCTCGAAGCGATGCGCGATCTCATCCGCGGCACCTATAAGTCCGCCGAGAACGCCTCGAACTACGGTCGCACGGTACGCGGGCTGATGGCGTTCAACTATATCCGCACGATGGGCGGTGCCGTCGTGGCGAACATCGCCGAGATTTATCGGCCCGCTATGGTGCATGGGCTCGGCCGCTACATGACGCAGGGCATCGCGCCGTTGCTGACGAACATGGCGGCGATCAAGCTGTCCGTGAAGGAAGCGAAGCTCGCGGGCCAGGTGACGGAGCGCGTGCTGCAATCGCGGATGATGAGCCTTGGCGAGATCGGCGATCCGTACCGCAGCGGCACGGCAGTCGAGCGCTGGCTGACGAACGGATCGCGGCTCGGCTCGAAGTGGAACGGCCTCGTCTATTGGACCGATGGGATGAAAGCGATCTCGTCGGTGCTGTCGCAGAACCGTATCGTCGAGGCGGCGATCGGCGGCAAGGATCAACGCCTGCTCGCCTATCTCGGGATCGACGGCGGCATGGCAGAGCGGATCGCGAAGCAGTTCGCCGAGCACGGTGACGATCTCGAAGGCGTCAAGGTGGCGAACACGCAATCGTGGACCGACGCCAACGCCGTGCGCGCTTATCGCTCTGCGGTATCGAAGGACGTCGACAGCATCATCGTGACGAAGAGCGTCGGCGACGTGCCGCTCTTCGCCAACACCCCCACGGGGCGGCTGATCCTCCAGTTCCGCAACTATACCTTCGCGGCGCATCAGCGGATCACGCTGCGCGCCATGCAGGAAGACAAGGCGCAGATGCTCTCCGGCATGCTCGGCATGGCGGCGCTCGGCATGCTCGGCGCAGCGCTTCGCTCGTGGCGCGGCGGGTCCGATCGCTTCGAGAAGTTCAAGGAGAGCGCCAGCAATCCGGGCTTCCTGATCGGCGAAGGGCTTGATCTGTCGGGCATGTTCGCGCTGCCGATCGAGTTCGGCAACACCGTCGAGAAGCTGACGCAGCCCACCGGCTTCAGCTTCAACCCCGTGAAGACGCCGCTCCTGGCCGCCGGCACGCTCGTCAATCCCGAAGCGTCAATGCAAGGGCAGAGCACGCGCTTCTCGTCGCGCGATCCGCTCGGCGCGGTGCTCGGCCCCACGGCAGGCTTGCCGGCCACGGTGGCGAAAGCAGCGGGCGCCCCGGCGAACTATCTCACCGGCGGCGAGGTGTCGGGGAGCCAAGGAAACGCGGCCGCGAGCCTGATCCCGTTCGGCTCTTACCTCGGAATGCGCGAGATGCTACAGGTTCTCTCCGAAGACAGCCCCTATCAAGGATCGCCCGATGGCCGTTGAGCTTACCGACACGAGCGCCAATTTCGTCGGCACGGGTGTCTTGTCGACGTATGCGGCCCCGATCTATGCGAACGATGACGATCAGATCGTCGTCATGGTGGACGGCGTAAGGAAGACGCTCGGCGACGACTATGTGCTGAACGGGCTCGGCGCGGCCGCCGGCATCAGTATCGACGCGACCTTCACGGTTGGCGCGGCGATCTATGTCGAGCGCGTCACGCCGATCAAGCAGGAAGTCGACACGCAGAACAACGAGACGATCCTTGAAGACGTGCTCGACGGGCAGTTCGACAAGCTCACGATGATGATCCAAGAGCGCGCCGGCGAGACGGGCCGTGCGCTGCTCGTGCCGAAAGGCGAGACGGGCTATGTGCTTCCCGACGCCGGCGATCGAGCGGAACGTCTGCTCGCCGGCTCGGCGCTCGGGGCGATCATCGCGTCGAGCTTCACCACTGCTCAACTCGAACAGATCATCGGCAACGTCTTCGGCCCCGCGCTGGCGCAGCTTGCCGGCAACATCGCCTTCACCGGCCGGAACAGCATCATCGCCCGCGACGTCAACTCGCGGCTCGGCGACACGATCAACGCGCTCGACTATATCCCGGTCAACCTGCACGCCGCGATCCGCAACTACACGTCGACGGTCGACGTCACCGCCTATGTGCAGGCCGCGTGCGTGGCCGCCAATGCCGGCATCGTCGCGGGAGCCGGGCCGGGCGGCACGGTGTATTTCCCCAACGGCCGCTACAACATCACGAAGGTCGGCATTCGCGACACCCGGATCGAGGGGCAGAGCCGCGACGGTGTGATCTTCCGCGGCGTCGCCGGCGGCAACGCGGCGATCTTCATGCTCGACGCTTGTCTCGACCGCGACGGTGTGACGGTCAACACGGTCGGCAACGGCAACGCCGAGCATATCAAGATCGATGCGACGGGCTCGAACCGCTCCGGCCTGCGCACCTTTGGCGGCGGCCAGTTCATCCGTGACGTTTGGGTCTATGCGGCGCAGACGGGCTTCAAGCTCGGCTTGCCGATCCGCTCCTGCTACGACGGCCTGCGCGCCGAGAACTGTCAGGTCGTCGGTATCGAAACCTACTCGAACCCCGGCGATACGGCCACCTCGGCGACCTTCAACGCCTGTCTCGCGACCGGGTGCTATCGCGGCATCCATATCACGCAGCTTGGCTATTCGAGCTTCGTCAACTGCGTCGCCGAAATCTCGCAAGAGACTAACTGGTATATCGACGGCTCGGTCGTGCCGCTCTATTCGCTGACGTTCATCGTCCCTGCGACGGAGGGCAGCGGATACCCGTTCCTCTTCAAGACCTGTCGCGATATCACGATCATCGGCCCGCGCGTCATCTCTCCCGATGGCACCGGCGATCTGATGCAACTCGACAACTTCCAAGGCACGATCGTCAACTACTCGACGCCCGGCGCGGTGCCGGGCGGGCACGCGCACCTGAACATCATCAACGCGCCGGCGGACGGTCTTGTCGGCCTCGTCGGCTGCACCGTGGGCTTCGCCAACTATGCGACGATGCGCCGCGCCTGCACGGTCTTCGGCACCGATCCGTCGACCGGCGTCGTCACCACTTCGGGCAAGCGGTTCGAGATCGACACGCAGCAGAACACGGAACGCACGATCTTCGAGATTGCGAACGTCGATGGGTTCAGCGGCACGAAGCATGCAGCCGGCGACGGCACGCGGCTATGGGCGGCCCGCCGTCTAGGCGGCGTGATCCTGTCGTCCGCCGGCGGCATGGGCGGCGGCGGCGCGACGTTCCAAGCGGGCGATCTGCACCTCTACACGACGAACACGAACAAGCTCATGCTCGAAGGCAAGCGGCCTGACGGCACTCGACTACTGGCCGAAGTTACCCTCGCCAGCGTCACCAACCCGGCGTAAAGGAAGAACGATGTTCAAGCTCGGAGCCAAGTCGCTCGCCAATCTCAACGGCGTGCATCCCGTTCTCGTCGGGATCGTCAAGCGCGCGATCGAGATCAGCGCGCAGGACTTCACGGTCTTCGAGGGACTGCGCACGCTGGAGCGGCAGAAGAAGCTCGTCGCGAGCGGCGCGTCGAAGACGCTGAACTCCATGCACATTGCCGGCAAGGACCGGATCAACCCGCTCGGCGCGGCCGCTTACGGCCATGCGGTCGACCTCGTGCCGTGGATCGACGGGCAGGCACGTTGGGAGTGGGGCGCGATCTACCCCATCGCCGTCGCGATGCGCGCCGCAGCCGCCGAGCAGGGACACGCCGGCGTCCTGAATTGGGGCGGGGTGTGGGATCGGTGGATGAGCGAGCTTCAGCCGAGCGGCGCGGGGGTCAAGCAGGCCGTGCAGGATTATCAGGTGCGGCACCCTGGCCCCGACTTCCTTGACGGGCCGCACTTCCAGATCGGGCGGAAGGGCTGACATGCCCAACATCACGAACGCGCTGAAGGGGATCGGCGGGCAGTACGAACTCAACCGTCTTGTCGGTGCGTTCGGCGGCACGGTGTTCATCATCAGCACCGTCGCCTTCATGGCGTGGGACGTCATGTGGAAAGGCCGGGACTTCGACGTCGTTGCGTATTGCCTCGCCTTTCCGGGGGGCATCGGCGCGGTCGTCGCGGCTATCGCCGGCGCGGTAGCGTGGAAGGACAAGGCCGTCGCCACCGCTAAGGTGATCGAGACGACAGGAGCGCAACCCGGTGCGGCCGCACCGGGCGTCGCGCCGGAGCCGGGCAAGTGAACTACCTGCGGCTCGGCCTCGCCATTGGCGTCCTGCTCGCGCTGATCGGCACGTTCTTCTACGGGCAGCACGTCGGCAAGCAGCGGTGCGAAGCCGCTTATGCCAAGGCGGCCGAAGCCGATCGGAAGAAACGCGAGACGCAAATCGCCGCCGCGCAGGAACAGGACACCGCCGGGGCGGTTGCCAACGTGCAGCGCGAGACAGTCGTGAGGGAGATCACCCGTGAAGTTCCAAAGATCATTGACCGCCCTGTCTATCGCAACGTCTGCGTTGATGCTGACGGGGTGCGCCTCATTGACCGGGCGGTCGACGCCGCGAACGGCCGGGGAGCGCCCGGCGGCGGAACTGCTGGTGCGGCCAGGGGAGTTCAGTCGCCCGCCGGTGACGGTAGCCGCTGAGGGATCGACGGCGCTTGCCGGCAAGGACGCGCTGCCGTGGGCGCTTGACACGCTTGATCTCGGCGGCGACATTCGCGGCAAGCTGATCCGGCTTCAGGATTGGGTGAAGGCGCTGCTCGGCGATCCCCCGCCCAAGCCCGATCAGTGACGCTTCCTGTCGATATACAGGCTATCCGCCATCAGCGCGTCGACGTAGGGGATCAGCGACGGCCGGCCGGCTGCGCGATCTTCGTCGATCCAGCAACGAACGATAACGGTCAACTCGCGCATCGCCCTGGCCGATACGGGGTTGACGCCGCTATGGCCGCCGCCCTTCCCCTCGATCCACGCCATGAGGAAGGGCTGCGCTATCGCGCCACGCGAGAGACGCCGGTTGTTGAAGCGGCGGTGATGTGCCGGCGAACAGAAGGCCGCTTTGCGGGCATTAAGGAAAACAGCCCCGCATTCAGCGCAGGTGCGCTCAACAGGCGTTATCTTGGCTCGGCCCATGTCGTGATACTCTCCGTTAGCATGTGCGCTTACATGCAATACGGAAACGCACCTGTCAACTCCGTTGCGGTCGCCCTCGTGGATAGGCTACAGAGGCTCATGGGAAACACGGATAATCTGCATGATGCACTGACGCGCCCGGCCGGGCCGTCGAGCGAAGCATTGACTGTTCAAATCCTTGGACAAATCCGCGACAACCTGTCGGCGATCAACCGCAAGCAGGACACCATCGACGGCAAGGTGTCCGACGTGGTGATCCGCGTCGTCAAGCTCGAAGAGCAGGACGCTCGGCTGAAGCGGCTGGAGGAAGCCGACAAGGCGATGGACGCGAAGATCGACGTGCTGATGCGAGATAAGGATCAGCGCGCCGGCGCGAGCAGTGTCTTCGTCGGAGTGCGCGGATGGACGCCGGTCGTGATCGCGATCCTGTCGGCTATCGCCTCGATCGCAACGGCGCTCTACCTCACCGGCCGGGCCGCCGGCGTCGTTCCTGCGCCGCCGGGCTACATCGCCCAAGCGCCGCAGAAGCCGCACTAGTCGAACGACGGTAGCGCCACATAGCGGCGGCCGCCGAACGGGATCATCGTCACCGCGCCGCTCTCCATCGCGAACTGAAGCACCTGATCCCACTTGCGCTTGAAGTTCGAGACGTCCTTCGAGCCGTCATAGCGATCCTTGAAGACATTCTTGGCGATCTCGATATCGACGCACACCCGGCCTTCGATGCTCTCCGGCTCTTCGACGAGCGCCCATTCGATGCTCTGCACAAGAAGTTCGACGTGCTTCGGTGTCTTCGTGAGATCGCGTTGCGACGGCGGCGCATCGGACACATAGCAGGACGTCACCGTGCGGCCGCGGCTGTCGCGGCCGAGTTCCTTGGGGATCAGCGTGAACACGCCGAGCGAGCGCTGCTGCGCGTCGCGTGCCTTCGTGACACTCAACTCGCGGATACTGTTCGTCTTCTCGCGGGTGATCTCGATCACGACGTCGACGTCGTTGAAGATCGCGCCTGCGCCCCGCTGGCCTTTACCGTCCTTTGGCGGGTGGTGCGTCACGAGCACGAAGGCGTTCAGCATCTCCGAGAGCTTCGACAGCGCCTTCATTACGATGCCCGCTTCGGAGTTGTCATTCTCATCCTTCAGCAGCCCCGACGCCGACAGGGTGTCGATCGCGATCATCCGTACCGGCAAGCCGAACTGCGCCTCCATGAGCGCCATCTGCTGCTTCAGGTCTTCGGCCAGGGCTTGAAGCGCGCCGGGCGCGGCGAGGTTGTTGATATCGCCGGCGACGATCGGCAGGCGATCCGTTTCGCCTAGCGCCTCCATGCGGTTCAGCACCGATCGGCGGCCCTCGCCGGTGAGCAGGATCGACCCGCCGCGATCGTCGGGCTCGATACCGAAGAAGCCTTTGCCCGTTGCGAGGCTACGCGCGAGGTGCATCAGCACGAACGTCTTGCCGCCTTGGCTCGGGCCGGAGAGCACCCCGACGCCTGTCTGCGGCAGAAGCTCGTAGAAGAGCCACGTCGCGTCGAAGTCGATGGCGTCGCCGTGTGCCTGCCAGCGGCGATCTACGGGCGCTGGAGCGACGTAGCGGGGCGCAGGCATATCTTCGGTGCCCGCCATGTCGACGGCCGGTGTCTGCCCTCCTGCGGCCGACAGGGCGTAGAGGAAGGCGTTGTCGACCTTCTGCTTCAGTTCGTCCAAATCCCACGGCGGCGAGCAGCGATCGTTCCAGCGGGACGCCAGCAGATCGAACGCCGCTTCGGCCGAGAGCCCCATGTCCTTGACGATGCAGGCGACACGGAACGTCTGATCGTCGCCGCCCATACCTTCGATCGCGAGCGGCGCTTCGGTGTCGAGATACTTGGCGGCGCGGGCCAGGGCGAACTCCGTGTCGAGTTCCGTCGCGGCCGTCGCGCCGCTGCGCTCGCGCGGCTCGTCGAGCTTGGCGATCAGGAACGCCGGCGCGGCCGCCATCGCCGCGTCGTTGTCGACCTCATAGACGCCTTCAGGGACGATCGAGCCCGGCGCAATGACATAGCCGTGCGCGCTGCGGATATCCAAGCCCTCGCCGATCTTGCCGGCGCTAAGGCTCTTCGACGGGCCGGAGAGATAGGCGTGGCGGCCGCCTGTCGGGGTGCGCACCATCAGCGTATCGAGCGGAAGATCAAGGGCCATATAGGACGCCATGCCGTCCTTGCCCTTCTTCATGTCGATATCGACGACGATCATCTCGTCGGTGGCGACGCCGATGTTGTGATCGAGCGGCCAGCCGGTGACGGGATCGGTCCACATCGCAGCTACAGCGTCGGGGTCCGACGTCGCAATATCGTAGAACGCCTTGACGCGCGGCTCCTTCGCGCCGGGGATACACGGGAAGACCCGGAACCCCCTGGCCGCCCAAGCTACAGCATGATCGCGCAATGAAAGCACCCCTCCCGGCCCCGATCTATATCAAAGGGCTTGGAGGCAATAGGTGCCTTTGATGCGACCCGGCCGAACAATGCGGCGGTGCTCGCGCAGCCGGCGGTTCAGCTTCGTGATGTACGGGCCGAGATACTGCTGCGCCTCGCGAAGCGGCTTGCCTTCGCGCGGATCGACGATCGTCGTGTAGATTTCGAGGATATCGACGTCGCCCTTGCCATCGAGGAACCGGTATAGCTCGCCGAGTTTGGGGGGCAGTTCGAGTTGCTTAGGTGCTGCGGACGCCATGTGTCTCTCCGTTCAAGGCGATAAGGGATAACGGGTTATGTCGTCGGCAGCAAGGGGCGAACTCCCTGATAGTCAACGATAAGGGGTGGATGCTCGGGGTCGACGGCAATCCAGCCGCAACCGGGGATCGGATGCAAGCAGAGTACGTAGCCGGCCGGTATGGTGCCGAGCAGCACCGCGCCGTCGACGAGTTTCGGCTTCTGCGGATCATTTGACATAGCGAATATCCTCCCATGCGCTGACGGCGACGGGCATGTCGGCGCACCACGGATCGGGCTGCGCCATGATGCCGCGATATTCATCGGCCGAGCCGAACAGCAGATCGACTTCGCTGACGTTCTCGTCGTGGACAGTGAGCACGAGCGGATAGCCGGCCGCTTCGAGGCGGAACATGCTGCTGACGAGTTTGTCGCGGGCGAGCCCCTGCACGATGTTGTTGAACTGGAGCCCGCCATAGAGGCGGTGCGCTTCCCAACGCTTCGTGTAGCTGTTCACCGCGTCGTATTCGACCGCATATTTGTAGCGGCCGGGCGTCGCCTCCACCCAAATCTTCTCGCCGCCGATGCCGATAATCTCGTGCGCCTTCTTCGGCGCTTCGATCTGCTGGCGCACCATGCGCGGCATCGCGTAACAGATCACGCGGCCGCTCGGGAGGCGGCAATAGAGGAAGCCGTTCGCCGCGAGATACATGACGCGGTTGTTCAGGACCGGCACCTTCAGCCCCGGCGTGCCAACGGCCGCGATGGCTGCATCCTGCAAATCCCACCACGCCTGCACGATGTTCGGGTGCGCGGCGCGCCATGCGTTGACGACGCACTTCACGCCGGTCCACGTTTCCTGATCCAGCCCGCGGCTATCCTCGTCGGAGTAATACATCGACACCCGATGCCACTCTTCGGGATCGACGGCGTTCTTCGCGACAGCGGCCACCTGCGCAGGCTTGATCCCGTAGCCGGCCGCCATCGTGATGTACGCGCCGACGCTACCCTGATAGCCGAGCGCGAGTTCCTGCACCTTGCCGATCTGGCGCTCGGCCTTCGTCACCTGCTCGACGTCCTGGCCGAACGACCGGGCATAGGACAGCTTGTAGAGATCAGCGCCCTCGCCGCGATCATAGGCGCGGAAGGCTTCGAGTTTCCAATGCTCGTCGGCGATCCACGCCGCGCCGCGCCCCTCGATATTCGAGAAGTCGCCCGACACGAACTTGCGGCCGGGCGGGACAACGAGCATGGCGCGCATGCACTTCGCGACGGCCTCCAGCGGCGGCCCGATAATCGCCTCGATCGCGTCGACAACCTCCTTGGCGGTGCGCTGGAGCGACAGAAGGTCGATCACCATCATCACGTCGGGAAGGTCTTCGGCGTCGAAGCGAAGGAAGTTCTGCGGCTGCATGATGCGTCCGGCCCATCGCCCCGTGGCCGCACCGTGATAGGCGAGCGTTCCGCGCACGCGGCCGTCGCTGCACACGCTGTTGAGCATCGCCTTGAACTTGGCGGTTGACGTCTTCGCGGCGGCGCGGCGCAGGCGGATCGCCTCTTCGGCCGTCTCGTCGCCCATGATCGACGTCGCCAGCACGATCTCTTCGACTTCGCCCTTCGCGACACTCGTGCAGGGGATGCCGCGATCGTTGAGCCACTTCACGAGCTTCGCCGCTTCGGAGCACTTGCGCACCGCGCCGTCCGTCAGCCACCACATGCGATCGTCGGCACGCTTCAGCGCCTCTTCGACGACGGCCAGGGCGCGCTCTACCGACTTGACGTCGATCATCACGCCGCGATCGTTGATCGTCTGATCCAGTTCCCACACGCGCCGCTCTTCGGGGGAGAGCGCGGGGATCGAACGGTCGACGTCCGTCTCTGTCTCAACGTCCTGATCGCAATAATCCATGAGGCGGCCGACGCGCTCTTCGTCATCCCACCAAACCACCGTGCCGTCTGCGTCGACGCGGCGAGGCTTGCACATGCGCATCATCAGCGCGTGCCCCTCCTTGTCCTTCTGCATTGGCGTCTTCAGCGCCCGGCCGAGTTGATCGAGCGAGGCAGGGAGGGCGAGCGCAAGCCCGCGGGCCATCGTGCATTCGCTTTGAGCTATCGAGATGCGCGGCCAGTGGCTCGGCATCTTGGCGTTCCAACCGTTGCGGTCGAACCCCTGATTATGCCCCGTCATTTTCCCGCCGGCTTCGACGTGCGCCAACAGCGGATAAGGGTCTTCATCACCCGGCCGCCACTGCTGCACGATCCCGTGATCGCCGATGCGCCACGACATGCAGATGATCTGCGTCAGCGGGTGCTCGAAATAGCGATACGCGCCGGACTTTTTCAGGTCGACAGGTGAGCGGGTTTCCAGATCGAAATGCGCTGCTTCAGACATGCGCCCAAACCTTCCGCCGGCGGATTAGTGATATGAGCGAGAAGTGGACACCGTAGTCGGCCGCCACGGCTTTGAGCGTCCGACCGTCCGCACGGATCGCCCGCACCTTATCGGCATCGAGCTTTGCACCACCGACGCGCTCACCGATCGCTGTCGTTCCGTGCGCGTCGCGATCCGCGGCGTTTTCTTGTTTCGTGCCATAAGCGAGGTTCGATAGCCGCGGATCGTCGCGCTTACCGTTCAGGTGCCGCCCCTCTTCGCCTTCAGGGCCGGGGCCGACAAAGATTTCGAGCACGAGCAGGTGAACAAGCCGCTTCGCTCTCGTGCTGCCAAGCGCCACCATCGGATAGCCGTTCACGAGCCACGGCTTCAGAGGACGGCGCAGATGGGCGCTCCAGACCCGGCCTTGATCCGATACCGCATGGGCCGGGAAACCGGGAATGGAGCGCCACTCTTCGCTCATGCGCACTGCTCCGGCGCATCTTCGTCGGTGCCCCAACGCTTGTTGCAACGCGAGCAGACATACTCGTCGCCCTCACGCCGGGCGAGGTGCTGGCCGGCAAGGGGATCGTGCTCATTGGGGAAGCGCTCGAAGTCGTCATGAACGTCCGCGCCCAAGAGGGGCAACTGCGGCGCGCTATGATCGACGCACCGGTCTTCCGCCAGCTTGGCGTAGCCCTGAATGTCGTGCCAGTTGTCGGTGTAGTCGGGATCGCCCGAGAGGATGCGTGCGATCTTGTCGGCGATGACGGTGAGCGCCTGCCGCTTCACACTGTCGAGCTTCGGCCAGGGGTGGATGATCTCTCCGGCCGGGCCGGGCTTGCGGAAGCCCTGCATGATCCGCTGAAGCTCCTGCGCCAGTTCGGCGTGATCGGTAAAATCACCGTAGCGGTTGCCGCGCTCGGCGAGGGTAGAGGTGACGTCTGCCATATCGGTTCTCCGTTGAAGTGACGATCGGGCGGGACCGTCATAGAATACCCCGCCCGATCGCTCCCTTGCGGGATTAGAACAGGCTCGCCGGGTTGACCGCGGCCGCCTGCGCGCTCGTATCGATCGACACGCCCGCGAAGTCCGCAGCGGGGTTGCTCCCGCCACCGCCGAAGGTGCGATCCTTGGCGATCATCATCAGGCCGTTGAGCCCGAAGCTGACGCCCTTCTTCAAGCCGCTGTCGAAGACGAACGGCCGGAGCACCATCAGATACCAGAAGCCGCTCTGCGCTTCGTCCTGATTGACGATAGGCGCGCCGCGCGCATCGACAATGTAGGGCTGACGCTGATCGGCCACGCCGACGACGAACACGCCGCCGGGCGTGTAGCCTTCGATATTCGCCTTGTCGGCCTGCTGGCGGAACGGGGTGTGCAGCGTCGGGCCGCCCACCTGGCCGGCCGTGGGCCACTTCGCGAGCGCCGCTTCGGTCGCCGCGCCCTTCAGCACGGACAGATCGGCGGCGGGCGGGAAGAGGGCCGTGGCGGTGAACTTGCCCTGCGTCGCCGGGGGCACGGGCTTGCCGCGCGCAAAGACGTTGAGGAAGCTGCCGCGCACCGGGCCGGTGCGGTAGTTGCCGTTGGGCTGTCCGTTGGCGTCGATCACCTTCTGGCAAGGGAACTTCGCCCACATTTCCTCGATCCATTTCGGGTCCATGTCGGAAGCGTTCATTTCGTAGCTCATAGTCTCGGTCCTCTGTCTCGGTTCGGTTTCAGTTTCGGTGCCTAGCTGTCGATGTTGACGCCCGCGAAGTCCGCGGCCGCCCCGGCGGTGACAGCATCCCGCCGATCGGTGTCCGGTGCCATAGTCTGCCCGGAGCTATCCTTCAGGGTGAAGCGCAGCGACAGATCGTCGAGCGCTTCCTTGCGCCCCGCCTTTTCGGCGGCGGGGATGCGAGCTTTGATGAGCCGTTCGGCTTCGGTGATCGTCACGAGCTTGCGGGGATAGACGTCATCCGCCTCCACGCCATAGACCATCTCCAGATAGCCGGCGATCTCGCTCTCGTTGTCGATCCACCTGCGGCGGCCGATCTTGTCGACGAGCTTGAAGCCCGGCACCGGCACGCCCTGCTGAAGCAGGCCGAACGCGAACTCGCGCACCTGCGCCGCCCATGCGTCGAGCACGGCAAGCCCGTTGAGCAACTGCCCGATCCGCGCCGTGTCCATGTCGGCCGGCTTCGGCAACGCCTTTGGGCTGATCCCCGCGATATCGCTGAAGTCGATGCCGATCGAAGCCGTCACCTCTTCCTGCTTGGCGGGGCAGACAGCCGCGGCATCGCACCACCGGCACCACGAGCCGGGGTTGAGCGCGTCGCGGATCGCCAGCGGGCCGCTCTCGACGAGACGGGCTTCGACGGCCTTGGCGGCCGCTACGGCCTGCTCGACTTCGGCGACGAACTCCAGAAGCTCAAAGGTGTCCATCGGCCAGGGCTTCACCCCCGGAATGTCCTGCTCGTCTGCGTCGCGGGCACGAGGCTGCACGATGACGAGCACGAGTTCGGCGATGGCCCAATCCGGGTGTGTCAGCGCTGCGCCGGCGGCGTAGAACTTCAACTGCGCGTTGTCTTCGGCGCTGACGCTCACCCCCTGGCCGTGCTTGTAATCGAATACGACGAGGCGGCCGAGCGAGGGGTGATAGACGAGACAGTCGTTCGCGCCGAACACCTCGCCGTTCTCGGCCGATGCGATCGGGAGGGCGAAGCGCTGCTCGATCTCCATGATGGCGTCGGGGCTGCGGCCGAGTTCTTCCTGCACGGCGTCGAGATAGACCTGCACGGCGGCCGCCATCTCGTCGGTGACGATCTTCTTCGAGGCGAGCTTCGGGCTTGTGATCTCGTCGCCGATCCGCTGCGAAGCGTCGAAGATACGGGCGGTAAGGCACTCTTCGCCGAGTTGGTGCGCGAAGGTGCCCTCGTCGGCATAGCTGCTGGAGCCCCGTTCAGGGACCGTTGCGCAGAGCGCCGGCGAACCGGAGCAGGCGATGACACGCCCGATCACCGATCCGCCGAACCGGCTATGCGCTTTGTTGGCGTGTTCGCTCATGACACTTCGACCTCCGTTTCGGTCCACTCGATCGTGATCGGGTGCGCCGCCTCGACGTCGAGCGTGCAGTTAGACCAGTCTCCGCCGCCCGGCAGGTTGATCGAGACGCGGGCGTTATCCGGTATGCCGCTCACGATCGCACTGACGAGACGACGGATCGCCTTGTCGTCGAGCGTCACCGTCTTCGTGATGACCGCCCTAGTTGTGCGAACCGCTACGGTATCGAGTTCGTCTGCCATATAAAGTCTCCGTTATATGACGATCAGGCCGCAGTCTTGGCGGCGACGAGGGCGTCGAGCGTGCGCCGCAGAATGCCCGGATCGTCCTTCGCCTTCTCGACGACGGACGGCGAGCCCGACGTGAGGCTCTTGCACCCCGTCGCGTCTTCGAGCGTCTTCATGGCAAACGACGCCGACTTGGCCTTCAGCAGATCGGCCATCGCGTCCTTGAGGTTCTGCACCGTCACCTCGCCGCCCGCTGCGGCCGCGGTGTCCGCCGGGCTCGTCGCGGCCGGAGTGGCCGCGACGGTTTCAGCAGGGGCACCCGCTGAAGCTGCACCGGCCGAAGCTGCGGTATCCGCAGCGGGTGCAGCGAAAGGGTCGACGGCGGCCGCCTGATTGGGCGGGATGCTCTCGGCGGGCGGGGCGTCCGTTCCGCCCGGCGTGGGCTGCGGCTCGGGAGTGTGAACCGGCGCGATCGGCGTGCCATCGGGGTTCTGCGTCGGCGCAGCGGCAATAGCGGCCTCGATCGCCGAGATGGCACCGGTGCGCTTCTTGCCGGCCTGCTCTTCGGCGAGCATGCGATCCAACGTGGCGCGGTCGGCGCTGGCCGCTGCGGTCTTGACGTCCGCGACGCTCATCGCACCGACGCCGGTGTCGCTCGAAGCGGCAGGCTGCGCAGCAGGAGCAGAGGAAGGGGCCGGCGCGGGTGCGGCGGCGATAGCGGTGTCGCCGGAACGGCTGAACCGGGCGATGAGCTTGTCGAACTCTTCGACGCTCTCGGCTTCGATGTTAAGACGAATTGGCATGGCGGTGATCTCCGGTGTTGAGGATTAACTTGTTATGCGTCTGTTCGCACGACGTCAATAGCGATATTGCGGCTAGGGGGCCGCGTCGACGGTTTCTTCGGCTGGATTGCAAGCAAGCGCAACACCTCGCCGGAAGGCCCGGATAATGCCGTTCGAACTCGCTGCTCTTGTGTCATTTCTGCTCTCCGTAGGTTTCGTGTCGGCGCGCTCGACTGATCGTCGCCTTCGAGACGCCGTGCTTAGCGGCCGCCTCCCGGCACGACAGCGGCGACGATCGAATATCGGCCAGGGCGTCGGGCGACAGCGCCGAGAGATAGTGCGCGTGCCCGCGTTTCGTGCGCCCGTGCCGATCGCGATCCGCTGCGTTGCCCTTGGCGGTCTTCCACGACAGGTTCGTTTCGGCGTTGTGGGTTCGCACGCCGTCGCGGTGCGCCACCTGCGCGCCCGGAAAGGGCGGCTCGCCGTGAAAAGTGCGACAGACAAGCCGGTGCAAGCTGCGCGCCGCGCGTTGATCGCCGATGCGGATCGTCACCCATAGATACCCGTCCTTGCGCAGATAGCCCGGCTGCTCAACGCCCGGCGCGGTGTTCCGGCCGGCGGTGGCGCGACGCAGCCGCCCATCAGAAGATATTTCGTAATCCGGGGCCTCCCGTAGCGGGAGCCACCGGACGAGGCTGTTGCTCTGTTTCGCCATAGTGCTCGATCGATGCGATTGCGGCCGTCTTCCTTGCTACAGTTTCCGCAACAACCTCGTCAATACTATTCGCCAGAGAGATGAAGCGGGCGCGAACGGCTCGCCCCTGGCCGATGCGGTGGACGCGCATGAGCGCCTGCGCATTGTCGGCCGGAGCCCAACTGCTCTCGAACATGTCGAGATCGCTGGCGGCGGTGAGCGTCAACCCCGTGCCGGCGGCGCGGATATTGCCGACGAAGATGCGGTGATCCGGGTCTTCCTGAAACGACTTCACATGCGCCATGCGATCCGTCTCTTTGGTCTTCCCGTCGACGAGCGTCGTGTGCAGCCCCTCGCCGGCAAGATAGGACGTGATGATCTCGGCGGCGCGGGTGTGCCATGTGAAGATCACCTGCTTCTCGCGGCCGTTCTTCATCTCTTCGGCGATCAGCTTGGCGTAAGCGGGTGCCTTAGCCTCGCCGACGAGCCGGCGCAGCGTCGCTATATGCTGCGCCTCTATGAACGACAGGCCGCCTTGCTCGATCGCGTCGATGATCGCCTGCTCCAGCCCCGGCCACTCGCGCAGCAGCGCCACGATCTCGCCCGTGTCGCCGTCCACCGTCGTCGTCGTGAGGTGGATCGGCGGCAGGTTGAGCCCGGCGTCCTTCTTCGTGCGCTTCAGCCGAAAGGCGTCGAGCGCGATCTTCAGTTCGGGGATCATCTCGTCGCGGGGCGTCTGCTTGGCGCTGAACGTCCCCATCCGGCTCTTGAAGTAGCGGGCCGTGAAGGGGGTGAGCCCGAGAGGGGTGCCGCCCACGAAGCGCAACCACGGCCAGATATCGACGGGATCGTTCGGCATCGGCGTGCCGGTAAGGAACCACACATGCGCCGCCCATCGCGCCAGCCCGCCCGCTCCGTCGCAATGCGTGCCGAGCATGGAGCGGGTGCGCTGCGACGTCGGCGTCTTCAGGTAGTGCGCCTCGTCGAAGATCAGCGCGTCGAAGATATCGCCCTCGATCTTGTCGGCCCATTTGGCGGCAAGCTCGTAGGACAGCAGCATGACGTCGGCGCGGCCCTTCAGCCACACGCCGAGATCGTGGATGCTCTTCGCCTTCAGCACCTTGCGCGGGATGATGGCGAACTTCTTGATCTCGCCGTGCCACACCTCGCGGACAGCCGCCGGGCACACGATGATGACACGCCGAGCGCCGATGCGGTCGAGCGCGCCGATCGCCTGCGCCGTCTTGCCGACGCCCATCTCGTCGTGAAGGCCGGCGCGGTCCTTCGACGCTAGGAACTCCGCGCCTTTGACCTGATAGGGCATGAGGGTGAGTGTCATCGTCAGCCGTCCAACATGCAGCCGCAGCCGCTCGATCCGGGTTCGTATTCAATTTTCTCCGCAAGCCCCCTGGCCGCAAAGGCGTCAAGCGACATAGGCTTCGTTTTCCCGCCGCGACGGTCGCGCAGGATCGTCGCCTTTCCGGTTGCGTCGTTCATGACTGCCTCGCTTTGTTCGCCGCCACGCGATCCGCCTTCTCGGCCGCTGCGGCCTCACGACTGCGCCGAGCCTCGTCGACGTCGCGTTGCTCGTCTGGCGTCCGCTTCGTGAATACGCCCTTGATCCAGCGCTCGCCGTAGAGGGCGAGCAGAGCCGCTTCGGCCAGCCCGTCGTCCTTCGCCATGCCCCATAGGTGCTTGTGCGTCGGGATCATCTCGCTCGCCCGGTGACGTGCCGCGTGCTTGTCCTTCGGCACCTTGAGCGCCTGCTTCCACACGGCGGGCGGTATCGCCTCCAGCGCCAGCCCTGCGGCCAGGGCGGCCATGCGGACGGCTCCGTAGCCGTGGCCGAAGTTGAACGCCGCCGGCGCGGATTGACCGGGCAGGCCGCCTACCGCTTCGATGAACAGGTGCGTCGCGCCCATCGCCGAGAAGGCTTGGAGCGTCGATAGCACCTCGCCCTCGTCGATCACGGTGCGCAGCTTCCGGCCGGCAATGTGTTTCTGCTGCACGGGCATGCGCACGACGTCGAGCCGGCCTGTCTGCCAGCACCAAAGGGCGATGGCTCCTGACAGGCCGGGATCGCACGCAATAATCATTTCGAAGCGCTGCTCTCGGCGATGGCGAGTTCAACGTCGATAATTTGGAAAAGGGTTTCGGCTAGGGTCTTATATGCGCTTGATCGCGCCGCCGCCGCCCACCGCGCCGCCTCCGCCGCCGCCTCCGCCTCCGCCTCCGCCGCCGCCGCCGCCGAGAGGCCGTGGCCCGTTTCGAGAGCGGTGATAACGCCGTTGCACGCATCGACGACCTTCTGCCAGTAAGCGGGCTTCG
>Ga0247735_1000381_pt1 | contig 17516 bp, 14 predicted proteins | sample UWRJL178409R2_FD_180934 | JGI IMG/M metagenome (GOLD analysis project Ga0247735, IMG submission 180934) | Plant litter microbial communities from Arlington Agricultural Research Station in Wisconsin, United States - UWRJ-L178-409R-2 | ecosystem: Environmental > Terrestrial > Plant litter >... | reverse complement strand
CCCCAGGTGACGCTGATGCAGCTGACCTACTTCATCGAGGCCGCCAACCAGCTCAGCATGAGCGCCGCCGCCGACGAGCTGCGGGTCGCGCAGTCGGCGGTGTCCGCCTCCATCGCCCAGCTCGAGAGCCTCGTTGGCGCCCAACTGTTTATTCGCCGTCGTTCCAAGGGCCTAGTACTCACCGGTGCGGGGGAGCGGCTGCTGTTAGATTCCACCGGCTTGCTCTCGCAGCTCGATGAAGCCCTGGATGCTGCGCGCGGGGTCGACTCGCAGGTGCGCGGTGTTGTGCGCATCGCCTGTTTCGTGACGCTCGCCCCGTTTATCCTGCCGGGGCTGCTCTCCGAAGTTGCGGAGCGTTTCCCGAGGCTCATTGTCGACGTGGTCGAGGTCGACGCAGAAGGCGCTCGCGACGAACTGCGCCGCGGCGGTGTGGAGATGGCGATCACCTACGGATTCGCCCTCGGCAGCGACATCACCACCGAGGTGGTCTCCGCCGCGAAGCCCTACGCGGTGCTGCCGGCGCAGCATCCGCTCGCGCAGCAATCGTCCGTGGCGCTGCACCAGCTCGCGCACGAGAAACTGGTACTACTCGACCTGCCACACAGTCGCGAATACTTTCTGGGCATCCTCGCCTCGGCCGGGATCGAGCCGAACATCCGCTACCGCTCGAGCAGTTACGAGACCGTGCGGGCTCTGGTCGCGCGCGGCCACGGCTACTCGATTTTGAACCAGCGGCCGGTTCCGCACGAAACCTACGACGGTGGGCAGGTCGCGATGATCGAGATTTCCGACGCGATCGAACCGTTGCCGATCATGCTGGCCTCGCTGGCCTCCGTGCGCTCGACGGCCAGGGCGCGGGCGGTGGCGGACTGCCTGCGCGACGTGCTGCCGGCATCGCAGCATCCCTGAGTCCGGCTGACACCAGCCCGTCGAACCACTGCTCGACAGCTGAGCCGCGGGGATGCGACTCTTCACGCCACCAGGGTGAGGGGGCCCGCAATCACGAGCGTTATCCCCCGATAGTCCGTGCCCCATCTGCGTGCCGGGTGGAGGAAATCATTCGACACCCTCCGTTCGGATTACCGCGCACTGTGATGAGGCCATAGCCCTGCCGCCCCGGCGTGGGACGGCGGGACTATCGATCGCGAGCCCCCACTCGAGGCAACACTGTGACGGGGGCAGGGAGAAAGACCCCCATTGTGGGGATACCGCTCGCGGGACTGTCTATGGCAATTACGGGATGCTTCGTGTGGTGCGTGTGGTCGATTTCACCGCACGGCAGTATCGCCATCAGCGGTCGGGGGCAGCTGGCTGCGGAGCACCTGGATACGCCGGCGCCGGGATCGGGAATCGAACGGTGTATAAATCGCGAGTGCCACAAACCCGATGAAACCGGCCCAGCCCCACCAGCCGGACACTCCATACCCGCCGTGCAACGTCGCAAGCAGGTAGAGCACGGCGGCGGTCGAAAAAAATGCGGTGTAGAGCACGGTTCGCCTGGTGTCCCTCTCCTGTCGGTCCAGCAGAATCGCCCAGAGGTGAGGGTCTGCGTCTGCCGGTAGTTTGCGGGAGCTCATGGCTCGCTGCATCGCGATGCCATTCGACATTCCGCCAGCCCACTGCCATACCCGGTCGACGAGCCAGGTGGTGCCAAGCCCGAAGAGAGCACCGGCGAGGGTTCCCAGGGTCACCGCAATCCCCGTCGGCAGCGCGCCGAGGAAGGCCGGTGCGAGGATACCGAATCCTCCCCCGAAAGTAACGGTGGTGAGGATCGCCAGGGTGAGGAGCAACCGTCGTTCGCTCCGCGTCAGGGGAAATCGCATCGCTGGAGCCATAACCACACCGTAGAACCCGAGGAAATCCCAGCACCAGGGCAGGAATCGCAGTGGCCGAAGACGCTACACTCCCTGGTCGACCCTGGCGTCCTTTCCCTGAAGGGGACGGGACTGGATTCCGCCCGACGGCGGTAACCTACCGAGCATGACAGAACTGACCTCGGCACTGGGCGATCCCAGCGCGCCGATCGCCTTGACCACGGCTCCCGGGTCCTCCGCGTACACCCTGCACCGGGACGGGGATGTTTTGGTGTGCCAGGTCGGCTCAACCAAACTCATCTACCGGGTCAGCGCCGTCGACGACCTTTACGCCTGGCTTCGCGAACGGGCGGACTGGGTCGATCTCGGCGGTGCCGACGAGAACAAACCCGCCCCGGCGGGCAGCGTCGAGGCGTGGGGCCGCGACGAAGGCAATCCGGTCGGCGGGTGGTACGGGCTCCGCAAGGGATACCGCGGTCGTTTCGGTGTGTACCTGCCGCCGCTGCTCGAACACCTTGGCCTTGTTGAGCTCGAGCACAATGCCCGCAACAACCGGGTGCGCGCTCTGCCGCTCGCCTGATCCGCACGGGCTGCAGTCCTTGGGTGTTGCCGGTAGCCGGCGGTGGAAGATGTCGGAGATGTGGTCGGTTCGGGCCTCGCCGCGCACTGCCGGGACGGTGCGGGCAGCGGTCAGTCCCAGGTAACGCCGGCGAGGAGTTCGTCGCGGGCATCGCCCGGGGTGTACCCCGTTGTTTGTGTGATTCGTGCTGCGTAGCGCTGGGCGGTATCGATTCTGTCGGTGACCAACCCATCAACGCCGTCGCGGAGCAGCGAGCGCATTGTCAGGCTGTTGTTGACGGTCCAGACGTACACCTCACGGCCCAGCGCATGCGCGGTGGTGAGGAATTCGCTACTGTACGACGCCTGCTCCAGGGTGTAAAAATCACAGTCGACAGTCGGGGCCCCACCGCGGAGCATCCCGATGGTGAATCCCACTCGCAACTCAGGATGAAGCCGCTTGATCTCGGCAACCACCAGTGCGCTGGTCGATTGGTAGGTGTTGGTGGACAGCGCGCCGAGAGCATCGAGCTCTGCAAGCGCATCGCCGACAAAACCGGGTTTCTCGTGCCCGTTGAGTTTGAACTCGATCAGCAGCGGCATCTCCAGCTGCGCCGCGCGCGTCACAAAGGCGGCCATGGTCGGGATCGTGCCGCTGTTGCCTTTCATCCGTACCGTGGTGGCGGTGACCTCGGCGGTAGTCATCTCGTAAATGTTGGTGTTGATCCCGGCGAGGACGAGCAGGTTGGTGTCGTGGCTTGCAATAAACCCGCCGTCCCCGGCCTGTTGCACGTCGACTTCGACAAAGTCGGGGGCGAACGCCACCGCAGCTTCGAGGGCGCCAATGGTGTTCTCGACCCCACCGGAGTCGTAACCGCGATGTCCGAACACGAGTGCGTCGCCAGGGTTACTCGCGTACGCCGCCGAGGTGTTAACCACGGTGGCGCCGGCGATCGCCATAACAGCCGCGGCGGCCAGGCCGATAAATGCGGGATGCCGGGCAACACGGGTTCCGCGCCGGATGCTGGCGCGGGTGTGCCGGGTGACAGCACCGAACGGCGCCGGGCGTGAGGCGACGCCGGAAAGCTCCCGGGCATGTTCCACAAGCAGAAATGCGACAAACACGGCACCGAGAAGCGAGAGCAGCGTCAGCGTGAGGGATGCCACGGCGATGGCCAGCTCGATGTCCGGAAGGACGGGTGCCGCAGCATCCACCACGTGGCCCAAAATCTCGGCCAGCACCCGGGAGGCCGCCCAGAGCGCACCGAACGATGCCGCCAGGAGGAGAGCGAGGGAGGTGCCCTGCCGACCCGTCGCCCCGATGCTGGTGCGGAGACTACGGCCCGGTCGGGTGCCCGCGACGACGGTCAGCGGTAGCGCGAGGGCAGTGCGGAACGTGACGTAGAGCAGCGCCACAATCACCAGTGTCCAGCCCACTGCGCCCGGGATCGTTTTGACGAGTTCGCGGACGATAAACGGGGGAAGCGCCAGGCTCGCGGTGAGGGGCGAGAAGAGTCCGACGCCGGCAACGGGTGTGACAACCACAAGGAGGAGCGCGGTCAGGGTTGACCCGGGGCGGCAAAGGGTTTTTAAGGACATCAGGGTGCGGTGCAGAAGTGTCCGGTTGGATGGCGCGGCGCCCGACAATTGCAGTTCCGCGACCGCAAGAATGATCGTTGTGTAGGCGAGGGTGGACACGGCCACAATCACGATGACGCCGATCATCAGTGCAACGGCGGCGGGCGACTGTGCCAGATCGATCACGGTGACTTCGGTGAGTCCGGAGATCCCCGCTGCGGTCATCGCAGCATCCACCATCGCATTGACCACTGCGCCAAGGCCAAGAACCACAGCGGTATGGACAGCGACGATAGCCGCGAGGTAGCGGGCGGGAAGCGCGCGGAGATGCCGGGCAGAGCCGTGGAGCTGGTGGATCAGGGACATGCTCCCGTGCTTTCTGTTGTGTGCGGCAAGGTTTCTGCGGTGGTGTGATGGCAGCCGGCCGAAGGAGAAAGGCCCCAGCGCTTGTACCCCGGCGCCGCGGATCGATGGGCCGGCGTCGCGTAGAGCCGGGAAGGGCAGTCGGGTCAGCCCATCCAGAGAACAACGAGGCCGGCACCGAGAACGGCGAACATTAGGCCGGCAACGGCAACAGCCACGGAAGTCAACGCTGCGGGAAGACCCACCGCGTCGTTGGGCCGGCCGATGAGCTCCTGTGCCTCGCGCAGGGTTGCGCAGGAATCGAGCTGCGCTCCGAGTCCATCGGTGACGGCGTAGTGGCCCTCGCGGAATTCCACAAAGCCGGCAAAATCCGCACCGCGGGTGGCGACCCAGAGTGTCGCCTCGGGGGAGGCCCACCGGATCTCGGGAACGTCCAAGGCCGGAGGTGACGCCGGGGCGTTTTGGGCGAGCATCTGTGTGGCGGTCATGGGATCGGCCCTGTCTGTCTCTGCGTGGTCGTCAGTGTGAGGAACGCGATGTTGATGATTACTTAAGTCTTGCGATTGACGCCCTCGGTCGCGTCAGCCGCATGGATGATATGGCTGTAGTTCGTTCGGTGTAGCAGCGCCCGGTTTGTGAAGTGCCGATCACGGCCGACAAGACCATCACTCCACTGGCAACCGACAACCCACTGCCTCCGACGGCGCAGCGCTGGTCGGGTCGTGTGCCGGGCACAACTTCCGGGTACGAGGAACAGCGAATGCCTGGCGAATGTCGGGGTGGGTGTTACCCGGTCCTGTGGCAATGGCCGGGAGCAAGGACAAAACACGACTTCGTCCGCCCGGAAGCAGAGGCGCTGACGGCCGTCGAGGACCCTCCCGAGCCAGTGACGGGCGCGGAATCGGCCGATCCCACCCGACCGGACAACACCCGAAATCCGGTGAACCAGCTGGGCTGCCACATCCCCGACCCACCAGGAGCCGATTGTCGCGTGTGAGGGCAGCGCCGCCTATCCGGGCGTCGAAGTTCGCAGCGAGCTGGCCGCAGGGTGTTGGGTGAGGCTCGTTGCGATGGTCCTGATCTGCGACAAGACCGTTTTCACGTTGGCCCGTTCGAGGGTTTCCGGCCGGGCGAGGCAATCGATGTAGCGGCCGAGCCCCGGATGCGACAGCGGGCGCAGCACCAGCTCTGGATGGTTGTGAAGGTCGGTGGTGTAGCGCGGCATCAAGGCGATACAGCCACTCGCGGCGACAATGGCGGCGGCAACAAGAAACTCGTTGATCCGGTGCAGGATCCGTGCGTCGCTGCCGCCGATACCCGCGATGACTGTGATGGCCTGCTCAAGCGGGAATCCCTCGTGTACCGCCACCCACTCCTCGTTGTGGAGGTCCGCGGGTTCGATTGAGGTCTTTGCGGCGAGGGGATGGTCGCGCCGGACGGCGATGTCCAGGGGTTCGAAGAGGAGCGGTTCGACCCGCACCGAGCCCGGCCACGGCGGGCTGCCGATAAGCCGATGTGCAAGGACAAGGTCGTGGTTGGAGGTCAGTGGCGGAAAATCCTCCTGCGCCACGTCAAAATCGCTCAGCCGGACCCCCGGCATGTCCGGACCGTTCACGGAGCGGATCAGCGGGCCGAACACCGCGAGGCCCGCGCTGTGGAACGCCGCGACAGAGACGGTGCCAGACTCGTTGCCCTGGAAACGCGCCACCGCCTGTTCGGCTCGTTCGAGCGCTACTTCCACACCAATTGCGGCCTCCGCCAACGCCCGCCCAGCATCGGTAAGCGCCGTTCGTCGCCCATCCTTGAACGTTAAGGGGGCCGGGGACTGACGCTGCAGCGCGCTGATCTGCTGCGAAACCGAGGATGGTGTCACGTGCAGCGCGGCCGCGACGGCGGCAATGCTGCCGCGGTCGCCTAACTCCCTCAACGCCCGAAGCTGCCCCAGTTCCATAAGTTCAAACTAAACCATCCATCGACAAACTGCTGTCTTGTCTTACGGGTTCCTTAGCTGGACCATGGAGCAATGACCGCTCTCCTCACTCGATTCCGCGTAGACCTGCTCCTGCTGGTGGTGGCCGCATCGTGGGGGTCGACCTACCTCGTGGCGAAGGAACTGGTCACGCCAAATTCTGTGGTGGCGTTGATGGCGGTGCGGATGCTGCTTGCGGCCGCGGTAATGGCGGCGATTGTGGCTGCTCGGCGCCGGCGGGTAACTCCAGCGGAGCTGCGGGTGGGGGTAATCCTCGGTGTCCTGCTGGCGGCGGTCTTCGCTTTCGAAACCTTCGGGATCGCCCACACCTCCGCCACAAACGCCGGACTCATCATCAGCCTGACCATCGTGTTCACCCCCATCCTCGAGTCCGCCCTCACCGGACGGCGACTGCCCGCGCGGTTTTTCCTCGCCGCTGGGCTCGCCGTTGTGGGGGTGGTCCTCCTCGCTGGCAACGGCGCACTGCGACCGCCGACACTCGGAGACCTGCTCATCCTGATCGCCGCGATCGTTCGTGCCGTCCACGTCACGTCGATGCAGAAACTCTCTTCCGGCCGGCCGATGGACTCGTTTCACCTCACAACGGTGCAGCTGGCCACCGGCGCGGTCCTCTTCTCGGCAGCATCCCTGTTTTATGGCGATTCGATTCCCCAGTTCGTGGCGCAGCTCGATCCTGCGGGGTGGATGCTTTTCCTCTACCTTGTGTTGGCCTGCACGATCTTCGCCTTTGTGGTCCAGACTTGGGCAGTTCGGCGCACCTCACCCTCGAGGGTCAGCTTGCTCCTCGGCACCGAACCCATTTGGGCCGCGCTCATCGGGATCACGATCGCCCGGGACAGCGTCAGCCTCGCCGGGTATTTCGGCATCGTCCTTATCCTCGCCGGGACAGCCTGGGGGCGATCCGTCGAGCAACATCATCGCCTCGCTGGCCAGTCGACCGTCGGCGTCGCCCAGCCGTTGCTGCAGGGCGCGAGCGACCGAGTGTGAAGGCCATCGGCAGAAATCGTCGACCACTATTCTGTTGTGCCTCTGCGACAAGGGAAGACATTCCGCGATCCGAGCGGCCTATGCCAGTATCGAGCCCGGTTGGGCGACTTATCAGCCGACACTCCCGGTCACCTCGAAGAATCAAACCGCGTGCACGATCGTGTCCCGCCCCGGAATCATCGGTCTGGCGCCTGCCGATTACCCCAGGTTTCGCATCCAGGCTCGAAGGTTGTCCAGGGCAGCCAGCGCGATGGTCGCATGGTCGGCATCCGGGTAGAGATGCGAGGTGACCGCGGTGCCATCGGATTGTCGGGCCGCAACATAGGCGGCAGTAATCTCCGGCTTGATCAGGGTGTCTTTGGCACCCTGGGCCACAAAGAGCGGAACGGTGAGGTGCGCCGTCGGCGAGTTCTCCGCCAGAAGATCGCTCCAGGCGGGCGCGGTGGCGGGATCAGCGATCGTGAAATTACCGATCAGGGGAGTCGCAATCTTGTGCAATTCACCGTTTTGTCCGAGCAGGCACAGCTGTGCCATCCGGGGAACCTCAGCAACGCCCGCCGTGCTCAGGATGCTCGCCAATGGGTCATCCGGCAATCGCGAAGAATACGCGCGAGCGTAGGCATCAAAAGCGTACGCACCAATCGTCACCCCCGAGACGTCCCCGATATCGGCATTAAGCAGGCTCGTCAGATCGGTTGCCGGCGCCGCAACCGCGACACCAAGCAGTTCCAGTTCGGGGGCGTAGTCTGCGGCGCGTTCCGCCGCGAACAGGGCCGCGTGTCCGCCCTGGGAATGTCCCCAGAGCAGGAGTTGGTTGCCGGCATCAACGTCTGACATCGTGCGAGCGGCGCGGGCGATGTCGAGGACGTTCGCCGCTTCGGTTTCTCCGATGAGGAACGAGGGTGCCCCGGCAATTCCCATACCGGCATAGTCGGTGGCGACAACAACGTACCCGTCCGCGAGAAGATCGGTGAGCCCCTCAACGAGGGCAAACGGCGCGATACCACTGGAGGGGGCGCACCGAGGTGCGGTGCCGGTGGTCGGATGCGCCCACGACACGATGATGCGCCCTTCCTGCGGAGCGGGCCCATCGGGCACAACCACAAGACCAGACACGATTGTGTCATCCCCGGCGGCATCAGTGGAGTGGTACAGCACCCGGCTCGCGCGGGCTCCGGGCGGCGCGCCAACTACGGACTCGGCTCGCACCACTGTTCCAGGGGGTGCTGATGCCATCGGCGTCGGGCTTGCATAAAATGTTTCCACTGCAGGTTCGGCGAGTGCACCCTCGCCAACCCGCGCCGCAAAATCGACCAGCCGCCATCCCGCACCCAGAACAACAATCGTGGTGAGGAGCGCGACGACGACGATAACCCGCCGCACTATCGGGCGACGCGGTGAGTGGGCCCGCACGTGCTGGGGTGATCTGCCAGGATGTGCCGCCACGATGGTCCTCCAACGTCGCAACCGGCCGGATCAGTGGCCGATCGCTCGCAACCGCCCACCCATCCAACTTTTGGTCGTTGTTGCCCCAAGATAGGGCAACCGCCGCCGCCGCGCCATCACGTTGCGCCTGCGGTCCACTTCGCGTTACGACTCCCGGCACGGTCGCTCCTGGTGCCTGTGCTGGGGCGACCGCTCTGCGTCAGGTCGGGGCGGAGTCTTCGGCTGGCCCAATAAGTTGGCGCATCAGGGTCGCATCGTCGCGGACAGCCCAGTGCTCGGCGCCTTTGCCCTCAACGATCCGGATGATGTGCATCTGCTCATACGCGAATTCGCGGCCGGTGGCGGGAAGGTCGAAGAACGGTCCTGTGTGGCGTCCGCTGTGGGTGCAATAGACGACGGCGGTGTCGTCTTCCGCGATCACCCGGTGGATGCTCCAGCGTTGGTCACTGAACGCGCGGGCGAGGACATGCATGGAGAAGATTGCGCCGCCGGGTCCGGGCGGCGTGCCGGGTGGAGCTTCGTGGTTGACAAAATCGGGCGTGAGCGCCGCGACCAGCGCCTCCTCGTCATCGGCGGGGAAGATGACTTCCAGTACCCGGCGAGCTGCATCTTTGACGTCAATTGTTGTGGTCATGGCTGCTCCCTCAGCGGAAGGTGCCGGGCGTGGAATGCGCCCGTCGTGATGCCAGTATTTTTCTTCCGACGCGCGGGCAGCGCAAGGGGCGACCGGGGCTTCGCGCGACAACCCCGTGCGAATGGATTCCTGGGTTGCAGCCACTGCTGTCTGGCGGTCGAGGCTCAGCGCGCGGGAACCTCCAGGGCCACGTCGATCGCGGTCCAGGCCATCGCAACCGATCCGTCGTAGATCGCGCTTTCGGCGAGGGCCCCAACACAGGCATCCGCGAACGCTTTCTGGTGGTTCGACGCGGGCAGCGACCCTATAGAGAGGTACGGGTGGATCGACGGGGCGATGCGGGACACGTTGCCCATGTCGGTGGAGGCGCGGTTCATCGCGGAGTCGCCCTCTGAGGGGGTGAAGTCCCGACCGAGCTCGGTGGCGTTGCGCTTGAAATGGGCCAGCGCGCCCTCTGCGGTGGTGAACTCGGCGTATGGCTGGCTTTCCGGCGTGAATTCGAGGGTACAGCCGGTGGCCAAAGCACCCGCCTCGAAGCAGGCGAGCACCCTCGCTTCGATCTCGACGAGCTGGGCGAGGGATTCGGCGCGCACATACCAACGCCCCTCGGTCACCTCGGGGATCGCGTTCGGGGCTTCGCCGCCGTTGGTCATCACACCGTGCACCCGCACCCCGGCGGGCAACTGTTGGCGCAGCAGGCCGAGGGCGACCTGCGCGACGATGAACGCGTCGTTCGCGTTGATGCCGCGCTCGGGATAGGCGCCGGCGTGCGCGGCCTTGCCGGTGTACCGCACGTGGGAGTGCGAGACGGCGAAGGGACGGGCTTCGGCGATATTGACAGGGGACGGATGCACCATCATGGCGAGGTCCAGGTTCTGGAAGGCGCCGCGGTCGAGCAGTTCGATCTTTCCGCCACCGCCCTCTTCCGCCGGGGTGCCGTACACCTCGATAGTCAGGCCGGCTCGGTCGGCGACCGCGGCGAGGCCGGCGGCGGCTCCGACCGCGGAGGCCGCGATGATGTTGTGCCCACAGGCGTGGCCGAGCCCCGGAAGGGCGTCGTATTCGGCCATGATGCCGATACGCACCGGGCCGCTGCCGAACGTGGCGAGGAAAGCGGTGTCGAAACCGAGGTAATCGCGGGTGACGGCGAAGCCGAGCTTCTGCAGGGCATCGGCCACGGCAGCACTGGAGCGGTGTTCCTGCCAGGCGACCTCGGGGTCGGCGTGCAGGGCGTTGGACAGCGCGACCAGGTCACCGAACGCGGCATCAACCGCCCGTTTGGCGTCGGCTTTGGCCGGGGAGGTGGGATGGGTGGTCATCACTCGTCGCCCGGAACGCCGTAGGCGGGGGAGGACGCGGGGTCGAGCCCGCGGGTGACGTAATTGTTGCGCTGGGGCATCCACACCTCGAGCAGGGCCTCGAGGGCGTCGATCGGGTTCTCCGTCCAGTCGACGCGCAGGTCGGTCTCGCGCCAGCCGGCGCTGCGCACCACGGACAGCCCGGCCGAGTAGACCGGTCCGGCTTCGCCACCGGCGGTGAGGCCAGCGCGCAGCGCTGTCACGAGGCGCTCTTCGAGTTCGCCCTCGGAGGCTTCGAATGCGGCGACCATCGCGGCGGGCACCTGGTCGGTGGAGAGCATGTTGCCCGCGGCGGCAACCGAAAAACCGGTGGCCTCGCCGTGGATGCCGAGGGTGCGGGCGCCGCTGTGTACGGCGACTCCGCCCGCAGCATCCACCACCACAAGTTGGCGGTATTCGGCGGTCGGCTCGGACGCCGTCAACCCGGCCAACGCCTGCTCGGCGCCGAGCCCGGAGGCCAGCGCGTCAAGTAGCCGGGTGCCGAGCCGGGGGTCGGTGATGTTCTGCGATGACGCAGCCCCGACCCCGTCGCGCAGGTGCACGCAGCGGGCAGCGACCGCGGGGGAGGACGAGGAGACGGCCATACCGAAGGCGCCGGATGTGTCGCGGGCGACGATGGAAAAGGTCACGATGCGCCTCCGCAGGCGAGGGAGTGCGCGGCAGCAGTGGCCTCCGCGGTGGTGAGAACAGTCACGCCTGGTCCTTCCGGAGTCCGTGGTAATCCGTGGTCGGGGAACACTGGTCAGGATTGTCGATCCGGGAGGGCCGGTCAAAGAAGTAAAAGGGAACTTCTTTATCGAAAAATCAGATACAACGTGCGGTGGATGCGCGATGAATGCCCGGTGGCATCGGAGACGCCCGAATCCCGGTGCCCGCCGCGATTAGGATAGGGCAATCCTGCGGGAGTGTTACATCGACGTTTCGAAAATCGCGACTTCTGAAATGCTGATGCACTGCATCAGGCGTCGCTATTGGAAGTGACCGAGCGGTGGCCCCTAGCGTTCAGGGAAACGACTGCACGGTGAACGCGCGTACGTGCACGGACTTTGGAGGACACCCCAATGGAACAGCAGGCCGGCAACATCACTCCCGGGCTTCCCCAGTTTGACGGCCGCGCCGTGATTGCGGGGGTTCGCCAGGACGCCGAGGGCGGGGCCACCCTGCCCAGCATCTCGCCGGCGACCGGGCAGGTCATCGCGCAGGTCGCCCAGTCCTCGGCCGCCGATGTCGACCGTGCCGTGACCGGTGCGGCCGAGGCATTTTCCTCCGGGGTGTGGAGCAACGCCGACGCCACCGAGCGCAAACGGGTGCTCCTCGCGATCGCCGACGGGATGGAAGCCGAAGCCGACTCCCTGGCGCGGATGGAATCCTTCGACATGGGCAAGCCGCTGTCGCAGGCCCGCGCCGTGGATGTTGACGGGGCGATCGCCACGTTCCGCTGGTATGCCGAACTGGTCGACAAACTGCACGACGAGGTTCCGGCGACCCCAGCGGGGTCAATGGCCCTGGTCGAGCGGGTTCCGCTCGGTGTGGTCGGCGCAATCGTGCCGTGGAACTACCCGCTGGAAATCGCGGCGTGGAAACTGGCGCCGGCGCTCGCCATGGGTAACAGCGTTGTGTTGAAACCGGCAGAGCTGTCGAGCCTCACCGCGCTGCGCCTCGGCGATATCGCCGCCGCTGCCGGACTACCGGCCGGAGTGCTGCACGTCATCCCGGGCAGCGGTGCCGTGGCCGGCGATGCCCTCGCCCGGCACCTGCGGGTTGACGCCCTCACCTTCACCGGCTCCACCGCCACCGCCCAGAAGCTGATGGTCGCTGCCGGGCAGTCGAGCCTCAAGCGGCTCGCCCTCGAGGCCGGGGGCAAAAGCGCGAACCTCGTTTTCGCCGATGCCGACGACATTGTGCTCGCAGCGCAGAAGGCCGCCTTCGGTGCCTTCTACAACCAGGGTGAGGTGTGCTCGGCGAACTCCACCATCCTGGTTGAGGAGTCGATCCTCGACGAGTTCACCGCCGCGTTCCTCGAAGCCACGAAGGACTACGAGCCCGGTGACCCGTTCGACGTCCGCTCCGGCAACGGTGCGCTGGTCAGTTCCTCCCACGCGGATTCCGTGCTTGCCGCCATCGCCGAGGGCGCAGCATCCGGAACCATCCTTGCCGGCGGCATGCGCCAGACCATCACCGGGTCGGATGCCTACGTTTCGCCCACGGTCATCGCCGGCCTCGATGAGCGGCATCCGATTCACCGCAAGGAAATCTTCGGACCGGTGGTCACCATCACGGCGTTCGCCTCCGAAGACGAGGCGATCCGGCGGGCGAACGCGACCTCGTACGGCCTCGCCGCTTCGGTCTGGACCGGCAGCCTCGCCCGCGCGCACCGCGTCTCCCGGAAGCTCATCGCCGGCACGGTGTCGGTGAACACGGTCGACGCGATCGGCCTCACCACCCCGTTCGGTGGATTCAAGCAGTCCGGTTTCGGCCGCGACCTGTCTGTGCATGCCCTCGACAACTACTCGGGCCTGAAAACGACCTGGTTCCAGCACGGCTGACCGTCCAGCCCCGTTGGCCACGCGCCATTTATCCGGCATCCGCCCCCAGCAGGAGTACGCACGCATCATGACCAGCCTCGCAACCGACAGCAGCCAGCCCTTCGCCGACTATCTTGTGATCGGCGGTGGGACGGCGGGCTGTATCGTCGCCGCTCGCCTCAGCGAGGATCCGACCGTCACCGTTGCCGTCATCGAGGCGGGGCCGAGCGATGCGAACGAGCCGCGTGCCCACTCGATCCGCCGCTGGGCGGAGATGCTCGAGGGCCAGTACGACCTGGACTACCGCAGTGTGCCGCAGGAGCGCGGCAACTCCGACATCCGGATGGCCCGCCTGCAGATCCTGGGGGGATGCTCCACCGCCAACACGATGATCACCTGGAAACCATTGCGCGGCGACCTCGACGAATGGGTCGCGCTCGGTGCCGAGGGCTGGAACCCGGAAAATTTGTGGCCGGCCTATGACCGGCTGCTCGCCCCGATCTCGGTGATCCCGGCCGCCGACCAGAACCCCTATTTGCAGGACGTGATCGATTCTGCCTCTGCTGCCCTCGACGTGCCGGTGCAGAAGCGCTGGAACGACAAAGAGTTCAGCGCCGGCGCCGGCTACTTCGAGATCGGCTACTCCCCGGACACCAACCAGCGTTCCTCGGCCTCGCTCAGTTATATCCACCCTGTTCTGGCCGACCGGCCAAACCTTCAGCTGCTGCTGGAGACCCGCACCCTGCGTGTGCTGGTCGAGGACGGCACCGCGGTGGGTGTGCTTGTCCGCGACGCCGACGGCGGCGAACGGATCCTGCGCGCCGGCAAAGAAGTCATTGTGAGCTGCGGCGCCATCGATACCCCGCGCCTGCTGCAGCTGTCCGGCATCGGTCCGCGTGCCGTGCTCGAGGCTGCCGGCGTCGAGTGCTTCATCGACCTTCCCGGGGTCGGCGAGAACCTGCAGGACCACGCCGAAGGCCTCGTGGTCTGGGAGACCGAGGCGGAACTCTCGCCCGTCTGCGCCACCGGCTGGGACGCAGGTTACGTCGTCACCCTCGATCCGAGCGACAACCTGCCCGATGTGTCTACACACATCCCGCTGGAGACCTGGGGTGTACACGTCGAAAACTTCGGCGTCCCGCTGCCCGTGAAAACCCTGTCGCTCGCCCCGAACGTCTGTAAACCGCGCAGCCGGGGCCGGGTCTGGATCACCAGCACTGATTCGGATGCTGCACCATCGATCGACTACCGCTACTTCACCGATGCCGAAGGCCACGATGAGGCGATGCTGATCGCCGGGATCCGCATCGCGCGCACCGTCGCCGAGCAGGAACCCTTCAAGTCCTACCTCGGCGCAGAACTGTTCCCGGGCCCCGATGCCCAGAGCGACGAAGAAATCTCCCGCCGTGCGCGGGCCACCCACCAGACGGTGTACCACGTGAGCGGCACCTGCAAGATTGGGGCGGACTCCGACCCGCTCGCCGTAGTCGATCCGCAGCTGCGGGTGCGCGGCGTTGCCGGGCTGCGCATTGTGGACACCTCGGTGTTTCCCACCGTGACCGCGTTGAATCCCGTCGGAACCCTGATGGCCGTCGCCGAGCACGCCGCGACGATTATCAGCGCCGACCGGTAGGACTTAGCCGACAGGCAGGCGCAGCCCTGCTGGGTTTCGCGCGGTTTGTGCCGCCCGGATCCACTTCCGCCACGGATTTGTGCTGTGCTGGCGAAGATTTTCGCGTGCTCGACGGCGACGTCGGCGCAGCGCGGGAATGACTATCGGGACCGCTTTTGCGCGCCATTTTCCTGGCGAAAACAGGAGGTGTCCGAAGTTTCAGATATCGACGCCCGCGGAGAACCCACCCAAATTTAATAACTCCGAAACATGCGCGAAATTTTGACCCCCGGCATGCGGCTATTGGGGGTTTCTCGCCCATCGGCGGGTCATCCATGTTTCGGGCATGTTAACCGGCTTTGGGAGCAGGGCTGGTATCGCTGTTTCTGATGCAGATCAACAGATATTGGGGTGCGCTCTGACGGCATTTGGTGACCTACGATTTCACGTGCAGCGCTGCCGAAGTCTCATCACCGGGACAGGGACGATCCAGGGGCATCAATCACCGATCGCGACGGTCGCCGGTCCTGCTGCACTTATCCGCTACTTCCCATAGGAGTTGTTTCATGGCCACCAAGAGAAACATCGCAATCGCCGGCACAGCAATCGCCGCAATGCTCGCCCTCAGCGCATGCTCCAGCAGCGGTGAGGCCGGCAGCGACGGCGAACTCACCGAGTTCACCCTCGGAACCAACTCGTGGGTCGGCTACGGGCCCTGGTACATCGCCCAGGAGAACGGCTACTTCGAAGAGGAGGGAATCGATGTCAACATCCTCAACTACGACGAAGCCGACTATGTCGCCCTCGCCACCACCGGAACGGTCGACGGTATCAACCACTCCATCAACGACTGGCTGATCAACTACGACCAGCACAAGTTCCAGATGGTACTGATGGAGGACGTCAGCCTCACCGCGGACGCCATGATCGGCGGCGCCGGCATCGACTCTGTCAGCGACCTCGTCGGAACCGAGGTTGCCTTCGGTGAAGGCGGCGTGAGCGCCCTCGTCTACTTCGACGCACTCGCGAAGAACGACGTCGACCCGGCGGACGTCACAACCATCAACCTCGAACCGGCCGACGCCGGTAACGCACTGATTGCCGGCCAGGTCGACAGCGCCGTCACCTACGAGCCCTACGTTTCGGCAGCACTGGCCGGAAACCCCGACTCCAAGGTCATCTGGACCGCTGGCGAAACCCCCGGCCTGATCAGCGACGCGCTGTTCGTCTCGCCCGAGTACGCCGAAGAGCACCCCGAGGTCATCGAGGGACTCGCAGCAGCCTGGGACCGCGGCGTCGAATTCCTCCAGGAAGACCCCGAGGGCGCCCAGGCGATCATCGGTGAGGCCACCGGAATTCCCGAAGACCAGCGCGCCACCATGTTCGAGGGCCTCGAGTTCTACACCCTCGCCAACAGCTCGGAGATGCTCGCCGACGGTGGATCGTTCGAGACCGAAACCCTTCCCTCGATCCAGGCGGCCATGATCGCCGCGGGTATCATCGACAGCGAAATCACCATCGGTGACGACGCCATCAACCTTTCCTTCATCGACGCGGTCACCGCGCGCTAACGAAAAGCAGTCACATGAGCACCAGCACTTCTCCCGCACCACGCGTTGTGGCGCCGGCAGTGGCAACCGCTCCGAAGCGGGGTAAGCGCAAGCCTGCCCCGCTTCGTCTGGACGGAACCATCACGCGGTCGTCCGCCCTCATCCTTTCCCTCGCCGGATTTGCCGCCATCGGCTTGATCTGGACGGTCTTCTCGGCCACCGGCATCCTCAACGATGCCCTTCTCCCCACCCCATTCGCAGTCGTTGGTCGTCTCGCCGAGCAGGTTGCGAACGGGCAGATCTGGGGCGACATCGGCGTTTCGTTCCTGCGCATCATCGCCGCCTTCCTGCTCGCGGCCGTTATGGCGATTCCGCTGGGAATCCTGATGGCCCGCATCCGCTTCTTCGAAGCGCTGCTTGTCCCGCTATCCGAATTCATCCGCTACATGCCGGTAGTCGCCTTCGTGCCGCTGTCGATCGTCTGGTTCGGCGTGGATGAAGCCCAGAAGCTTTTCATTATTTGGATGGGAACCTTTTTCGCCCTCGTTTTGATGGTGGTGGATGATGTTCGACGGGTTCCGCGTGAGCTCGTCGAGATCGGCCGCACCTTCGGCATGAGCGACGGCCGCGTGCTCTCCCGCATCGTCTGGCGCGGCGCATTCCCTGGAATCTGGGACTCGCTCCGTCTCGCGATGGGCTGGTGCTGGACCTGGCTGCTGGTCAGCGAAGTTGTCGCCGCAAGCTCAGGCCTCGGCTACCGCATCAACCTCGCCAAACGGTTCCTCGACACCGAGCTCATCATCGGCTACATCATTGTGCTCGGACTCCTCGGCCTCATCCTTGACCAGGCCCTCCGCTTCGCCGGAAGAAAAATGTTCAGCTACCTCGGGAAGGGTCGATCATGACCGTAGAGTTCAAAAACCTCGGTGTGCAGTTCGGCAGCAAATCCGACCCGTTCTGGGCACTGCGCGGTGCCGACCTCACCATCGGGGACAACGAGTTCCTCTCCGTTGTCGGAACCTCCGGCTGTGGAAAAAGTACCCTGCTCTCGGTAGCCGCCGGCCTCCAGGAGAAGAGCGAAGGCGATGTGCTCATCAACGG
>Ga0247735_1000380_pt1 | contig 17569 bp, 8 predicted proteins | sample UWRJL178409R2_FD_180934 | JGI IMG/M metagenome (GOLD analysis project Ga0247735, IMG submission 180934) | Plant litter microbial communities from Arlington Agricultural Research Station in Wisconsin, United States - UWRJ-L178-409R-2 | ecosystem: Environmental > Terrestrial > Plant litter >... | reverse complement strand
CCAAGAAAATTATACGCAGATGATAAAACATAGGCTATCATACTGGTAATATAATGTGCATGTGATGCATTTATCAACATGGCATGTTGCAAAAACATTGTAGACTTAGAGAATCTATTTAGGTTTGCTAATTGTGCAAGATAAGTCTTGTCTAAAGAAATTGGTGTGGTCTATATACATAAATATGATTAATAAGCACTTATAGATAATAAATGATTACTTACCAGAAGCCACCAAGTTATTAAAACAATGGAAAGTGGCTAAAATAAGAAAACATAATTAGACTAATGGAAAAAGATAAAGTGTTTAAACACTATTTACTTGAATTGCTACTCAGTCCACTGATGTTTTGAGTAGCTAGGCCATAGCCTAGACCCACTATAATACAAAATGAATAGAAATAATTAGTTATAAGTCAGAAAAATATCTAATATAGACTGTATGATGTATATTGATTGAATACTCACTTTTTTGGATTCTAGATAGAGTATAGAAAGCTAGAACAGCAGTGTCTAGTCCAGAAGTTCTAGAATAAGGCTAGTTGTACTCAGAAAACACCAGATCAGTAAGATCTAGATAAGAATCAGCAGTATTGCTGATTTTCTGAGATAACTGAGGCCCCAAGAGATTAGATAAGATCCTCAGATGGTAGCAGAGGGTAATCAGAGGCCATTGCAAAAAAAAGCAGATGAATAGGTGCATTGGTAATAGAGGTGGGAGAGAAAGAAGTTTTCAGCAAATGATAGGAAAAGACAATGGAGCAGAATATGTAAGCCAGCATGTGATCTGCAACAGTTAATCTTATCTTATCTCATAAAATATTGTGATTTTATGATAATTTTAAGAATAAAGAAGAGAGTCAAGTGACTGTGGGAAAAACCTTCTAAAAATGGACTTATAGAGAATCTTATCTTGATCATAGATCAGTTGAAATCATATGATTTGGATGCTTATTCAGCAAGAAAACCCTAAAAAAACACTTTTAAATGCAACACTTTTGTAGATTTTCAACTTAAAACAGCTATATCTCAATCAGGAATAAAGCAAATCACATGATTTTTGTAGATTTGTAATCAGCCAAGCCAAATCTACAACTTTGATTTTGATTTTCTTTTTGGGAAATATTTTGCCACAGTGCTGAGTGGTAATTAATCAATAAGTAAATGAAAATTTTGCCTAAGTCCTGGGTTTATAAGAATGTGATCTTTATAACTCATAACTTGATGATATTTTTAGTAGAGATTTTACTGGACTCCCTGTGAACTCCATATGGACTTGGTAATATTTTTTATACTGAGTTTACTGGGGTCCCTGTGGACTTAGGGGCACTTGTCATTTTCTAAAAGGAAATTTTTGAGAAATGAAAGCCCTGACTTGTGGGATTATAAATATGGTTAAATTATATTGCTACTATGAGTTTTCAGTGAGTTATAGAGGTTTTAAGTTGAAAAATACAAATAGTGTTGTGTATTTTTCAGTATTTTGTGTTTTTCCCACCACATACTACTGCTAGTCACATGATTTTACCAGTTTTGTAAAGCTTACATAAGGGGGTATTTTTTGAATATTTTTATTGTATTTATTTGAATTAATTTGTATATCTGCAAAGTCCACATAGAGTCCACCTGGAGTCCCTGTGGAGTCTACTAGAGTCCTGGTGTCTCCAGTCTACATGAACTGAGGTGGACTCCAGTAGAGTCAAGGAAGAGTCCCTATAGAGTCCCTATAGAGTCCTGATATTACATCTAATGGATTTCTGATAAAACATTAGATTAAGAGTCTAGTCCAGTCCATGTAGAGTCTCTTTCAGTCCACTGGAGTCTACTGGAGTCTCTGTAGACTCCACATGGAATCCGTAGGGGAAGGTAAAGACCTCGCTTGGATGATGATGCTTTCTCTAATGCCTTTGCTGCAGCCTTCGTCTTCTCTCTTGCATCTTCCTCTGTCTTGTCCACACACCAAGCTTCAACACCTATCACCATAGCATTTTTCTTTAAACCTGAGTTCTCCTAGGGATCTGCCCCCTCAACCTCATTCAGCTATGCCTGTATATCTGGATACAAATGGACATGCTGAAAAGCTCTGATCCATTTGTATCAGAAGGCTTTGCTAATAAAGCAGATAGCAATCTGCTCATTAGATGGGTAGTTGGAAGAAGACTTTCAGTTGGCCTTAGCCTTCTGAGCATTGATAACTGCGACGTAGCGTTTGTAGGTCTCCTGAATGTTCAAAGGAATTGTACTGTTTCATACAAGATTCTGATCGACATTGAGATTGTTCATAATAGTAAGCTCATACTCGCTATACGCCCTCTTCTTGTTACTGGACTCTCCAAGAGTGGATTGTACTGGTAATGCTAAGCAATTCGAGTTGTTGGATAAAGAAACACTGCAAGACAGTGCAAATATAGGAGTGAGAGATGACTAAATTATATCAGCATATATATAATATTAAATTAAATCAGATAGACTTATAGTAAGAATATTGAAAATGTTATGTTTGTTGGCATCCAATATGAACTCAATAGGCATAGTGTAATTGAGAGCAAGTTCAAATGGTCCAATTAGCTTGCACTTCTCAAGATCAGCATCCCAGATATGAATGCATTCATCTAGAATATAAGTTAAGTGAGAAATTGAAGTATATGTAGTTATATAACACATACATTTGGTATTGGGATATTTTTGCTCCAAGAGTTTGAGAATAGGAGTAAGGGATGTAGGAGGACCAGTAACCTTGAAAAATGAGTTGATGTCCTTTATCTGATCCAAATGCTGAAGGGTGTGAGTTGTTGAGTGATATAGAAAGACAAATCCTATTTTTTTAGGACGGTCAACAATAGATGGTTCATCCTCTAGATCTGCTATATTAGCAGTATTGCCTTGAGCATTACAACAAATATAATCTCTAGTTGTGCATGAAGAACCAAAGGCAGATGGGTCTGAATTTTTATCTCAATATCCTGATCAATAAAATAATATAAGTCAATTAATTAAATAAGATCAAGGTAAAAGAAATGATTTATCATAATTTGTCTGTCTTGGAGGTGTGGTAGGTACATCAGGCTTCTCACTATCAGAGACAGAGGGTGAGGGATTTGGACTCTTGGACAGAACAGCTTTTTTCTTTTCCTTCTTCATAGAGCTCATAATGACTTCGAGTTTATCTTCATTGCAATGGGAATGTCCAGCTGGTGGCTCAGCAGATTTGGGAGTATTTGAGACAGTCTTTTGGCAAGGAGGTGGAGCAATTGAAATTTTGCTATTCTCCAACAGAATCTCAGTACTATAAGAGAATATTAATACTAATTATAAAATTATGTAAAATACATACTGAGTCTTGTGAGTTTTTTTATTAGCTGTGGTTTTTTTATGAGAACTATAAGTAAAATTATTATTAGAATATAATAGATATATACTTGGTCTTGGTGGATTTCTTTTTCTTATCCTCCTCAGATTCCTCCTTCTCAGATTCTTCTCTATCTTTCTCTGATGCTGCCTTTTTGGTAGATCTATACTCAGAACATATGTTAACAATATACAGAGATACTTAGCATTTAGAGCTAACCCAGTGGCTTCTTTCAAAGGATTAGGTGGAGCAAGCTTAGAAGAGGCTTTATATGACTTGCCTAAAGATAGTGATTGGTAAGTAGATTAGTATATAAAATAAAATCAACATATTCTTTGGTTTAGCAGTGGTTGCTGGTTGTCTTTTAGGCTTCTTGGGTGTAGCAGCAACATCATCCTCATTGACCTCTAAGATGATATATAAATATTAGATAAGATAGTAGAAAAAGATATTAAATACCTTCATTACCATCTCCATAGCCTCCTAGGTCATCACCTTCTTGTGTAGCTGGGCTAGGCCCAACGTGCTCGATCTCTGAGTCATCTGAGACATCATTTGTAGACCTACTACACTTTATACTGGCCTCTTTGGGAAGGGGGTGAAACAGAAGGAAGAGGCTAAGTAACAAATTCGATGTTGCTGTTCAAATTCAAGTAGAGTTCAAAAATTCTGATGGCCAATTGAAAGGTAGAATACATGGACCCGGAAATCCGCAGGTGCTTTTTCTGTTCTAAAAATAGGACAAGTGCCTGCTACCGTATGTTTGAAATATTTATCAAGCACCCATTTTTGACGCTATTGAAAATCTAAAACTGCTAGTAATATTTTTATAATTTATCAGATTTACTACCATTTTTATCCAAAAGAAATTGAGATTAGATTTCAAGATATAGATTAGATATCAAGGTATAGATTAGATAAATATATAAGTAGGGCATCTAACTGTAGGAAAATACTTCCAAAAATGAACTTGTAGAGAATCTCAAGCTGATTCCAAATATGTTTAAATTATGTGTTTTGGTAGCTTAGTCAGCAAGAAAAACCCAAAAAACACTTTTAAACACACCACTTTTTCCATAATAGATGGTCTTTAAATTAGACATACATTAGAAAGAGTCACATTGGATACAGATTAGATAAAGTAGATATAGATTAGATATAGATTAGATATAGTTATCAATATAAACATGATATATTAAACAAAATTCCAGGGTTCAATTCTTATAATGAGTTTTTTAGAAGCATTTAAAATCAGTACTAATAGGGCCTAGAGTCTAGATAGAGTCCAGATAAACTCCATCCAGACTCTAGGTCTGGCAGAGTCTGGCAAAGTCAAGCAGACTAGGTCTAGCTGGAGTCTCTCATTACTCTAGGTAGACAATACTGAGACTCTCATGAGACTCTATCCAGACCTAAAATATACAAAATATAATGATAAAATTACAAACACTACACTTAAATATAATGTCACAGACTCTGCCAGACTCTAGACTGAGTCTGCTAGAGTCTGTTAGGTTCTAGGTAAAATCCACAGAGGAGAGTAAAGATCTCAGAGCTTCATTGGTGTTTTTAAAATGAAGGTTTCAAGGTTAGAATATGACATTAGACAATCTTTCCAGTGTTCATCTAGCCAGGCATTTGTCCCAGTCTGAAACGAGTGGACTCTAATAAAGCACCTTTGTTAGCATTCTGTAACACATGAAAGAATAGATACTTGCATCCTCTGGTTCGTTCTCTAGTTCATCCTCTGATTCGTCCTCCAGTTCCCAGCTGTATACAATTTTGAGAAGCCTGAGCTTCAGCAAAGAAGAGGATGTGTTCTTTAGAAATGATAGGAAATCTGGAGGCGACGTTGAGTGATTATCATGATAGCCATGGATTGTTAATTTTCTGATTTCGTAGTTGAGAAGTTGGAGGATGCCCTTGATCATCTCCTGGTCTTGCAGGTTGAAAGGAAAGAGAAGATAAAGTTCATTAATGTCACCAAAAATACAAGGAGATCGATAGACAGCTGCGAATTGTCAGATGGTCATGTCTTTTTCCTTCAAGTCGTTATAGCCTGTGATATTCAGCGCAGTTGGGTCACGTTTGAGGAATTTTCATATAGAGGGACTAGAAAGTGAAAGATTTTGACATTCATTGTGTGCATTGGTCGCGTAGTAGAAACTTAATATCTCTAATAATCTCTAGAGAAACTGCAGTTACAGTTAGTAGTGAAATAGCTGTGGACAAACTAGACCTACAGGACTCTGTTGGCATGGTCTACATGGAGGATGTAGTTGCAGAAGAAGTGCTAATCTAGATCTCTATCTATTGTGATCTAAATTTGGAACAATTTGGGATACTATCTACATTTGGGATAATAAAGTCCACCTATCATATTGGTCAACAATGTCGCTATTGAATGATAAGGGCAGCATTATGGTGCTGAAAGAGAGAGGAGGGAATCCAATCCAAACAATAGGAGATTCCTTCAACTGTATACGGGATAGAGTTGAATAAAGAAGTTGAGAGGTTGGGAAGTTGATTGATTACCACATTGTTTTGATTGTTGGTCGCTAATGGCAGTAGTGAAGACTGTCAACAGTGGCACTGAAGTCCATGCACTAGAGGAAAGTATAGCTATCTGCACATGTGATCCAAAGCATTTCCCCTTGGAATTTATCTCTTAGAATGTTGCCTTTGAGGGTGTATTAGAACGATGACATCAATAACTGTAAGAATGATGGGCAGCTACAATTAGCAGACGGAAGTGGCAGAGGCCATTAAACTACGTAGAGTTCTTAACTAAGACTTGGCATAGGAATGTTAAACCCCCAACATTAAAGAGAGACTTTCCAAGGTACTCAAGATTAAGGGCAATTGCTAGTCTATAGTTTTGGAATGCATATTAAAGGTGTACTTTACTGTCCTCTACAGACTCCTATAGAATTCCTATAGAACTTGGATAGGAGTCAATAGAAGTCTGTAGGAGTCTGTAGAAGTGGTCAATATGGAATGTTATGAGTTCTTTTATAATTCTTATAATCCCACAGACTCCTATAGAATTCCTATAGAACTTGGATAGGAGTCAATAGAAGTCTGTAGGAGTCTGTAGAAGTGGTCAATGTGGAATGTTATGAGTTCTTTTATAATTCTTATAATCCCAGTACCTAGGCAGATTTACTTACTGACTTACTTACTTATTCATTCATTTCTATTGTGCACTGTGGTAAAATATTTCCCAAAAGGAAATTAAAATCATAGTTGTAGATTTTGCTTGGCTGATTATAAATCTGAAAGATCATGTGATTTGCTTCACTCCTTATTGAGATATAGCTGTTTTAAGTTAAAAATCTACAAAAGTGTCACGTTTAAAAGTGTTTTTTGGGTTTTTCTTGCTGAGTAAGTATTCAAATCCTGTTTTTCTAACTGATTTGTAATCAGCATAAGATTCTCTATAAGTCTTATTTTGGAAGGTTTTTCCCACGGTCATATATACTCTACTGATAAATCACTAAAATAGTGAATATCTCATAAGATAAGATAAGATTTGCCTCTGGAATCAATGCTAGATTATATAATCAGTGATTTAATATAATTTGTCGACTTTGATTTTTTGATTACATAATCCTTTATTTTCCCCCCCTTACACAGTAATTATAGTGAGACTCCTAACAGACTCCTAAGGAGTCCTAAGGAGTCTTAAGGAGTCTGATGATTAGGACTCCTACAGACTTGAGATGGACTCATATCAGACTCCTATAGGACTCCTATAGGACTCATTGTAGCCTAACAACTCACTAATGTAATGATTTCAATACAAATTATAATTTTTGTATTGACAACAAAATGTCTAGGACTCCTATAGGAATCCGTGGAGGAGAGTAAAGACCTCTATTGAAGGGACGTTAGTTCATCTATGAGCAGTTTTATTTGCTTCCTCTGAAACTAATGGGCAGAGAAGAATGGCAGAGAAGAACAGCATGTTAGAACTTGACTCTCAATGCAATGATCAGATAAAATGACCTTGGTTTTGCAGCTGCGCTACAGCATCTTGTTCTTGAAACTCGTGTGGAGCATGAGAAACCCCATAGAGGATAGCTATGCAGAGAGGTGAGTCAATGAAGGCTTATTATGAAAATTAGATTCATACTGCCAGTAGGTAAAGGGGCAAGATCGTAGTTGAAGTTATTAGCAAAACCGTTGAATGGAGAGGCATTCTGAGAACTGGATACTATCTGCATGTAGTGATTATTATGACTGGGAGCATTCATGGTTTGACGAAGAAGTTTGGGAGAAACAATGCGGCTCAACGCATTGACCTTGGTGGCACATCCAGGGTTGGTGGCTGAGCAGCCACTAAATGTCAAAATAACCCTTGTTTTGAACTTAAATGATTGTGTTGCTTTGTTCTATTGAATACACAGGTCATGCTTTACATCAATCTCCATACAAACCAAGGGCCAATACATTTTTGGTTGACTACATTATACTGCTGTATCCATCTGAAACTCTATTCTACTGGCTTCTGTTGTTTGGAAGATAGAGACTGGTTCTAGTATCTAAATTTCTTTGTAAGTGGCGAGTTTCATAATGTAAAGCATTCTTCATACATCTGGTAAATCAATGTTGTTGATGGGTTGAAGGGATTGAATTCTATCCAGGCCAATTGTTTTCAAATAGAAATTAGCTAGCCATCCAGAAGCTGGATTTGAATTTGTACTGTCCTTTGAGGCAAACCACTCATAGAGGAGTGGCTGGCTGCCTTTCTTTAAACCTCCACCCAATGCATTCTGATTATATGAAGAATCAATGAAATCCATAATCTGTTTTATTATCAGAAGCTAAGAAAACTGTAGGCTGAGATAACTCAACTTTGAGATTTGTGGGTTCACCCATGTCTTTCTGATACGTCTGCGTATTTTGGGAACACCAAATAACCCCTCAATATCAGTCTCATTAGAGGAGACATCGTCGATGGGAATCCAGGATAAAATGATTAAAATATTCTCCCACTTAGGCTTATCTACCTCCATGGCTATAGCTAGAGCCTCTTTGGCAATATTGTGTCGTCTGGGGGCCAGCTATTTGGTGATTAGATCAAGAGAACATAGAAAGACAAAAGATACTGCACTGTGCATTTTCTTTCCTGCCTACAGTGCTGTAGCCTAAGAGTATCTTGCTTCTTCTTCAGCCTTGCCTTTACTTCAGAAGCACTTACAGCCCAAGAGATCACCTGCTTCATTGTCATTTGAAGCCGACTTCTATATTGTTCTAGCCTTGATACCATACGGCCCTCAACTTCTTCTATATCTATGAAGGCCTTTTCAAGCTCCTTTATAGAGATGATTTGAGGCCCAAACACAGCTATGAGGTCTAAGAAGTGGTTTTCAAAAGCATAGAGAAGAAATTCATTCTTGAGATGCAAGATTGTCTGGACATTCCAGACATGGCTCATTGGTTCTCTTCAGTGAAGTATGGGCTTGTCAATCTTTGGGCCGCTACTCTGACGATCAAGGTACTTTTCGACTGCTTCCAAGTCTGCGGTAAGAGACATTTCTGAGATAGAAGTTTCAGCTTTTCCAGTGAGATAGTGTTTGGTTTTGAAAAAGCAATGCAAACATTTCTATCAACTTGTATGTGAGTAAATAGATGAAGATATATAATAGTTGTGTACTAAAATTGTAAAGATTATCTAAAGACATTTTGAACCCCTGTTAATCTCTTGCTTCATTCATCATCTCTGTCATAGCCATTGCTAGATAGAGCAGTACATTGGCATGCCAGTATACTAGTAGTTCACAACAATAACAGACCTTTGTTGCAAACTGAATAATGTTACACCAGGATCAGGTATTGCTCCCTGCTTCAATGTGAGTGGTGTTGGTGGCTGAGGGCCCAGGAGTCCTTGAACTTCAACTGGGATTACGTTTGAGGAACAAAGGTTCTCTAGCAGAAAGTCAGGAAATTTCTATAATATTTTATTAATCTGGATCAGTAATAGATGTGCTGAGCAGTCATCTTTGTTGATAGCCATACAAGATGTTGTTCTAAAAGCAAAAGCCTTGATTAATTATATAAGCAATAGGATTGTCAACTTCCTCCAAGCACCAAATACCGTTATGCTGTTTGGCTTACCCTGAGCCACTGATTTAGTTTGGTAGTCTACACAATAGAACTCAAACACCTTCTCCAATTTATGGCTACCAATTCTAGTATGGAGTAGTTATTGTTCTTTTCTGCATAAAGAAAGCCCTAGGAAAATGTTTGAAAACACACCATCATGCCCTCACCTGCAACTGATAGTGTGGCTTTTGCTTCTATCATCAGCAATCCTGGTTTTGGCTACATTGTAGCCTACTGCAGAACGCAGCCTTCAGGCATGTGGGCAAAATTTTTATTGTCAGCTATTAGAAGCAGACCATAGCATACCAATGCAAATATGTCTCTGGTTAGGCCTAGGCAAGTATTACCATCTGCTCACTTAGGTCGTTCTGACAAAGCGAGGGGTCTTGCTACTGTCAGAGAGATGCCAACTCTTATGCATCTTGCAAATACATTGCTGACAATACCAGCCTTTTCAACAAGCACAGATTGTGCATTTACTCAATTCCACCAGGTACTGATCATTTTTCTGATCTTGTCCATAATGCCATTATTCAAGATCTACTGTGCTTGAACCAGCAACTGTGCATCCTGGCTATACAATGGAGAGACAATACTGAAGCTATATTGGCTGAAGCACAAGACCTCCAAATACAGTCTGTACTGATCAGGTTTGTTGCACACCTCATATAGCATCTGGTTGCCTCAGAGCTTTTGGAAGGTGACATAGTGTGCTCATCTGCCCTCAATGATTGGTACTGTTTCTTTCACAAAGAGCTCTGCAAGACGCCAAAGTCACACTTTCTTTTTAATCCAACCAAACTGGCATCTGATCTTATTTAGCACCTGACATACACTCTGAAAACTGAAAACAAGTTTGATGTTAACCAGAAGCCAAAACCACTTATTCCTTTATCACACTTGAGGAATTGGGTAGAGAAACTACAGGTCAGAATCGATACTGGGACAATTGATAACATTATTGTTAGAATGCTCCAATAAATTGGTGTCTTCACATATTCCAGAAGAATAGACAGTAGCAAATGTAAAGAGTTGGAACATACAGTATAATCAAAGCCAGAGTGACACAGCATAGAGTACATTGTGTAGGAAGCATAAAGAATTGATAAAGCCTTGAATAACAAGAATTTAACTAAAAAAATGACTATGGGAGCCACACCAAGGACAAAATAAATAAAATGCACGTCTTTCCAACACCACATGGATAATGTTTCATCTGTTGAGCCTGCAGCAAGTGTGCAGGCTAAGGCCGAAGCCTGGATCCCAGATTTAGCTTAAATCAGGTATTGCAAAGATAGAAACTGACTGTTATAGCCCAATATACGCCTATTCATAACTGTGGGTTCTTCAGCACAGGATAATGCAAACCAGGATGGGTGACTAACCAGAGGGAGATGAGCATAGAAGATGCTTTATAAGGACTAAGATGGTAATATTGTACGTTCAGATCACACCTTTGTCCCCAGCAGTGACATATTCATCCTCAACAAACACGATACCAAGTGTGACATTAGTTTCATCGTAGACATCTTGCTTTATAGTGCCAAGGTGAGCTAGACCAGGCAAAGTGTAAATCTTGATGCTATCTAGGAGATTCATGAAACCAAAGTATTTGTGGCTTTTGCTAACGACTGAATGCCCCCTATAAACGATATGCAAGGGTCTGTGGTGTTAGAAAAAATATATGCTTACACTTGACAGTTGATAGAGATTATTCAAATTGGTTTAGAAGGTGAGAGTTGATGAATGACACTGTGAAGAATGATGAATCACTGTCAACAGATGAAATCATAATAAATCTCACACAATGCTAGCAACTCGAGATGAGTTCACTAGGAAGCCATCAAGGCACTAGCTTGGTGCGATCTATGTGATATAGATCACTGCAGCCTTCATGTTGAAAGCCTGCTTGATGCAACCCAAGCTTGCTTCTCACACATTGATTATCCCCAATGCATTAGGAGTTTTAATCCAAAGACAGTCCAAAGGGAAAATAAGTATGCATAATTGCTCTAAATTTACCATGGATTTACACGGCACTGTAAATCACAGCTCAGCCGACCTCACTACCCAGGGCATTGGTGCAAGAAATTGTTGTTAGCTTTCAAACAATGCTTTTGTGGGAACCATTTGGGGCGACCCTGGGAGGCCCAAACAAGTGGTCATATAATGTGTTTTTATCGAATATATACTGTATTAATGAAAATTTGCAGGTCCATTGGGCTTCAAGTCGTTTGAACACTATTAACTACTTTAGAGCTTGTAGTGGGAAATACACCTATGGAAGGACTCCTGAATAAGATATGAGTGTTTCTTAGCCTTCCTTAGCGGACAGCATCGCGCATCACCCTAAGCATGCTAGTATGTTCAGCTAAGTGCATCTGGCGTTCCTGCTGGTAAATCAGGCGTAAATCGAGCTGGTTCAGCTGGTAAAGCTGTAAATCATCAGAAATAAGTTGCTTAGCTCTACTTATGCGCCCAACCTTGCACTTAGTTCCTCTCCAGACGTGAAAACACTATGTGAAAACAGGACCCACTTGTATTAGCCATAACCAATGTATAGATTGATAAAATCCATTATATCATTCACCAATGTGTAAAAACATATATATAAGTGTCTACCGAAGCACCAGAGGGGATGGGCACCCAAGGGATGTGAAACGAAAGGTGCTGCAGGCTTAGGCGCGCAGGGTTTCAGCACTGGCGGAGCCTGAGCGCACCTTCCCAAACAGGCAGTTTGTCTATATTGGAGACTGATCACGAAGATTAATGGGATCAGCTTAAGCGAGCTTTGGCAGCTCAGCACCACCCAGTGCATGTAAATCATCCCACATAAGTAGTGTTATATACTGCCCGTAACCAAGTGTCTTCCATCTGGCGAAAGCACAAGAGCATGGAGGGATGTTGACTTGCTAGGCTTAAAAGCAATATCAACAGGGTAAAACCAGATCTTTGGCTTTCTGAAGGTCTGTGTTGCAAAGTTCATAGTGCGGGTTAGGATGACTTACCTCTAGCCCACATATTTATAGTAAACTTCAGTGAGATTCAGTAAAATTCAGTGAAGTTCTATTATTGTGGAAAGGTCAATATAAAATATCAAAAAAATATTAAAAAAACCCCATTATCTGAGGTTTCCAAATCTGCTTGAATCATGTGGCTAGCTGTATTCCTCTTTGAGAAACATAGAAGAAACTTGGGAGAATATAAGACTTTGTTAGATTTTGACTTAAAATGCCCATAACTCAATGAGAAAATATCTTACTGATGTAATTTAACCTGATATAGAATGATATAATCAATTAGTATTACTATAAACAAATATAAAATTTTAGGAATTTATTTTTGGACTGAAGTTCAGCTTCACTGAACTTTAGCAAACATCAGTGAACTTCACTGAAGTTCAGTGAAGTTCTATTGGGCTGAGAGGCTAATCTCAACCTATAAACATATATTTAAAAATAGAAAATATACTCAAAAAATACCCCTTATCTGAGGTTTCCAAATCTGGTTGAATCATGTGACTAGCTCCTTGTCTCTACGAGAAAAATACAAAAACCCTGAAAAACCTAATACTTTTGTTAAGTTTTGACTTAAAATGCTCTTAAGGTAGAGGCAGTGCATGGGCATCTTATATCACGTGAATATCGTGACATTTTTAAAGAAATTAGAATACAAATTATTCAAGAACAGTTATCAAAAATTTGTTACCACCAAAATCTTTTAAAAGAAAATTCAGAATTTTTGGTGCAGATGAAATTTTGAGGAAGTGGCTGGGTTATTTGTGATTCTATTTTAAAGCTTAGAATTGCTGTCTTGGGTTATCACAATGATGGCAACACTCTGTTCGATTTTGTAGAGTCACTGCCTGTCACAGTCATCTGACACACAATGTCCATGGATTACCTCTACCTTAATCAAATAAGAAAAACACATTACTGATATAGTTTAATCTGATATATGATAACATAATAAATTAATATACCCAGAAATAAATTTACTATTTTAGGTATTTTTTTTGTATAAAAGATCACTGAAGTTCACTGAAGTCCTTTGGCCAGAGGAAAGTATAGGCTAATTGCCATCACATGTGCATGGCAGATACAAGTTCTAGCTGTGAACATACTTAAAAAATAAAAACTAATTTACCAAATAATCTGTGGGCTGCTTGTTGTGAACCTATAGTACACTCCTTGTAGCACTAAGGCCCATTATATGAGGCTTTGAGGTACTGATCATGCAAAAAGAGAGAACAACTTGCGTTAGATAGGACATTTCTCCAAAGCATGAGTTCTCACAGTCAGATTAGTGCAGATCCCACAGTCAATACTAGGTGAAGGCTTTGAATTAAAAGACTACAAAATGCCTCAAGATGTGACTGTAGGGAAAAAGCCATGGTCCATGTATTCTTCAAACATTGAAAAGAACAAGTCCCTAAAGGGAACTTGTAAAATAGTACAGTACACTCTCAAATCCATCTGTCAATTATATAGTACTTGTTAAAAGCAGTACTTTAGTATCCCTTACCTGTTCCAGCTGGATTTCAGTAGATTCCACTAGAATATACTTATATGTGGATTTTTTCATTTTTATCTACTATATTCTGAATATATTCCAGGTCATTCCAGATCATTCCAGTAGATTCTAGTATAATTTAGCTTAAAATAGCAACTATATCTGTATTAGATAATATTTGTCAGCATATGATATTCTGAGATACACTGTTTTTAGAGGTTTTAGATATGATTTTTATGTGATCTAAATGATGCAAGATGGGTTTCCACCTCCCGAAGTCTTTGACGGAGCATCACTTTTGATGGTACTGACTAAGCACCTAAAATCCTGACCAAAATGTCCTGACCTACCCTTGCTTTTTGGCTTTTAAAGTACTAGCCTGGCAAACTCAACTACAAATGCAGCATTTTTTAAAGTCTGATCTAAGGCATAAAATTTATTTAAGATTCTACTAATCTATCCCCTAATATTAAACTTCTGATCTACCCCAACTTTATAAGTTCTATCCAAGCATTTTTAGAGTACAAATCAAGCAAAATAGCAAGTACTGATGTATCTATTATCTTTTCACAAAGATTAAAGTGCTGATCTATCCCAGGTTTCTACCTATATAAAGTGCTGATCTACCCCCAGATTTCTATCTACATGAAGTATCAATGCACCTTATGTTTCAGTGTAAAGTACTGATCTACCATAGGTTTTATAATATAGATATTTACTAAGGTGGTCTAGACTTCTAATTTCTAGACTTCTCAGTATAATATAATAGAATTACTTACTCTCACAAAAAAAAATGCAATAAAGTCAGCTGAATTTATCTCAATAAACAGTACAACAGTTCAATTTGAACTTCTACAGATAGAGAATCTCTCTAAATGTGTTAGATACAGAGTATTTGTACAGATTTTTAATATCAATTTACTCATCTAGCCAATTATCTATCTATAATCTGAGAATCAATGCTGATAGTATTGAAGGAGAGCAGAGGAAGCACATATTTTAATTAGGAAATTTTGAAAAGTCAAGGTATGTCAGTACTTATGTTTATTAAAAGTGGGGTTCCATCAGTACAATGCTCAATTAAAACCTAGGGTAGATCAAGACTTGTACAAACTATAAAGGTCAGGATAGATCAGGACCTGACTGTACTTTGAAAGTGAGGTTAGGTCAGTACTTTCAAATTGCTTAGTTTGTAGTTGAATATTGGTCAGTCAGTAGTTTATTTTGTGGGGTTAGATCAGTACTTAAATAAATAGGGCTAGATCAGTACAGATTACAAAGGTACATCAGGACTTGAATATTTGCATTATCAGTAGTTTAATATATTGGGGGTAAATCAGTACTTTAAAAGTGGTGCTTGGTCAAAGACTTCAGGAGGTGGAATCCCATTTTGGCTAAATGATACTTGACTAAGTTCAAGAGAGTTATAATAAATGACCAATTAATTAATTGATTACTTAGCAAGCTTAGTCAGCAAATAACACTCTGCTTAATAACTAAAATAAAGAGTGAATCAGATCCATCTGAAAAAAAAAATCTCTATTCCTTATATATTTATAGTTGAAAATATTATATTACTATATATGGAAATTATTACCATATATAGAAAAAAGAAAAATGTAGATATACTCTCAAGATATCTAAATATATTTAAATTATATTATAAGGTTAGCTAGTTGATGAGAAAATCACAAAATACTCCTCAAAAGCCAGCAATAATATTTTTATTTAATTAAAAATCAATCAATTTCTATTTACTTAGTCAAAAATACATAATAACTCTATGCATGACTTAGCAGAACTAGACTCTATACCAGACTATTTCTAAAATAGAAAAATTTGATTGTATTATACTGGATTCCTCTGGATTCAAGTGGAATCTACTAGAATCCACTAGCATAGATTTCTCCTGTAAAGAGGTGGAATTCAGCTAGCACTCTATAAGAAATTCTGTTCCACTGGATTCTACTGGAATATTGACATTTTCTCTGCCAAATTTACTCAAATATTCCACTAGAATCCATTGGAATCCAGATAAAACTGGTGGGGAACATGAAATACCTCCATTCCAGTTAATTCTTCTAGTTTATACTGCTGAGGTGTATATGTGCCTTCATTTCATTTTATTCATTTGTATTAGAAAGGTAACTCAGATGGTGGCTCGGATAATGCAGAGATGCGGAACAGAACTATAGCATTATGAATGAGTGGCACATATATGGTACATGTTTACATATGTTTGTGATGAGCACATCATGAGCAGCCCAGATTCCAATACTCCCACTCTGCAAGTACAAGTAGCTCCTACTAAAGTAGGAAAAATCTAAAAAAGAATGTAGAGAACTCCCACTGAAATAGAAGCACAAATGAAAAGGACTGTGGTTGGGAAAAGAGACAAACAGAGATCCAGAAAAAAGAACAACTCCTACTCAGCTACAGAGACTTTTCAAAGTGAATATACCCTCCAAATTTATCAGAATCTGAGTTGTCAAAAATGCCTTCAGGTGCTTAATGATGGCAATCTGAATGACCACATTTATCACAGTCACTAATCAGAAGTGGCATATTCATCAGCAACAAATTTGGAGGAAGTATATAATGAGATGGAGGGGGGATCAGATTGCATGAGGTGGGTGTCTATTAGGCACTGGTGGAGAGTCATTGTGAAAATAAACTGACATAGAGGTTTCATCTGTTCAATTGGCCTTGTCCTGGGGTTTAACTCCCTTCAATATCCAGGTCTTGATTTCCTTTGGCATGTCAATGATGCAGTAGTGGACAATATGACCCGTATGCTCACAGCAATGACAATAGTCCTTGTTGATTGGATTGTGCCAGCAATAGCGATGGGAGTCTTCCTTTCTAGACTTTTCATTATCTGAGGAATCAGCAACATGGGATGAAGCAGGGGCCTTGCCTTTGATGATTTCTTGAAGCCATGCTTTCCATATGCATAGAGAACAGATTTGACTGGCTTGTCCTTAACCATAGCATCAGCCGCAGACTTGAAGTTGAGCTGGATGTAGGTTGCTCCAGAAATGATAGAGACAACATTTTCAAGCTTGAGAGTATCACCCCCCTGGCCAAGGATGTTGTTTCGAACAGATTTGTAGGCCACATCCAAATTAGCAAGAAGAATATCAATGAAGTAGTTGTTGGAGATGGTCTTGCCCAAATCGATGAGCTGTTTCCTAAGGGTAGTGACTTTCTGGATATATTGCTTGATGGGCTTGGAGATGTCATGTTCGACACAGTGGAAAGCATCATGTAGAGCGACTCAATGGGACCAAGTTGATTTCTCAAACTTGGTTTTTAGGAGGTTGTAAATCTCCTTCCCAGATGTTTTCCCAGTCACAAGATGGCAAAGTTCAGGTGAAATGTGTGACCACAAGATAGATGCAGCCTTTGGTCCTTTTTGATATAGTCATTAAGAGAAGTACCAGCAGATGTGGGCTTGGTAGTAGTTCCATTAATGATATCACTGCTTTCACTATTGGCACATAGAACTATTATAATTTACCCCTTCCAGATGTGCCAATTTTGGTCAGCGAGAGATGTGACATTTGTGGTAAGATGAAGAAGATTGGACATGGTGAGAAAA
>Ga0247735_1000379_pt1 | contig 17576 bp, 14 predicted proteins | sample UWRJL178409R2_FD_180934 | JGI IMG/M metagenome (GOLD analysis project Ga0247735, IMG submission 180934) | Plant litter microbial communities from Arlington Agricultural Research Station in Wisconsin, United States - UWRJ-L178-409R-2 | ecosystem: Environmental > Terrestrial > Plant litter >... | reverse complement strand
ATGGCCGCAGTTTAGGGCGATCGTTGTGGATGCCTCAGGATCTAGTTCGCCCGATGTGCACCCGGTATCGTTCACTCCGTGAACACCGCGCACACGCTCGACGCCACCGACCCGCTCGCCGGGCATCGCGATCTTTTTGTGCGCGCGGACGGAGTGATTGCCTACCTCGATGGCAACTCTCTGGGGCGTCCTCTCTCTGCCAGCGCCGACCGCATCGCCGCCTTTATCACCGACCAGTGGGGCACACGACTGATCCGTGGATGGGACGAGGGCTGGCTTGACCTGCCACTGCGCATTGGTGACGACATCGGCCGGATCACCCTGGGTGCGGCCGCCGGCCAGACCACCATCGGCGACTCGACGACTGTGCTCCTCTACAAACTGGTGCGCGCCGCCGTGGATGCCCGGCCCGACCGCACCGAGCTCGTCATCGATCGCGATAACTTCCCGACCGACCGCTACGTGATCGAGGGCATCGCCTCCGAGCGCAACCTCACGGTGCGCTGGATCGAGTCGGCCGACGGAGTGACCGAGGCGGATGTCGCCGCCGCCATCTCCGACAACACCGCAGTGGTGGTGCTCAGCCATGTCGCCTACCGCTCCGGCTACCTCGCCGACGTTCCGGCGATCACCGCGGTTGTCCACAACTCGGGCGCGCTGATGCTGTGGGACCTCTGCCATTCGGCGGGGGTTGTGCCGACGGAATTGGATGCCTGGGGCGTCGACCTCGCCGTGGGCTGCACCTACAAATACCTCAACGGCGGCCCCGGTTCTCCCGCCTTCGCTTACGTGCGGACCGAGCTGCAGGAGAGCCTGCGCCAACCCATCTGGGGATGGCTGGGCAGCGCGACCCCGTTCCAGATGGGGCAGGGCTACGAGCCCGCCGCCGGCATCCGGGGGTTTCTCAGTGGAACTCCGCCGATCGTGGGGATGCTCGCGCTCCAGGACATGCTCACGCTGATCGACTCGGTGGGGCTCGACGCGGTGCGTGCGAAGTCCGTCGCGCTGACGGAGTTTGCGCTGGAACTCAGTGACGAACTACTGCCGGGCGTCGCCGTCGCCACCCCGCGTGAGCCGCACCTGCGCGGCAGCCACATCACCCTCGACGACGACCGCGTCGCGGACCTGATGCCCGAGTTGTGGAAGCGCGGGGTAATCCCGGACTTCCGCAAACCCAACGGCATCCGATTGGGGCTTTCCCCGCTCAGTACTTCGTTCGCCGAGGTCGAGATCGGTGTGCGCACCATCGCGGAGCTGCTCGCCGCGCGCTAACCGCACGTGGGCCGTGCACTGAGTTGGTGGGCACGGGCAGGTTGCGGGAAAGTGCGCTTAGCGGCGAGGGCCCGTCGACTTCGACTGCAGGAGGGTGCGCGCCTTGCGGAGCGCCTTCTGGCCCTGCGGGCTGCGCAGGAACTTCTTCACCACGGGGATGATGACGGGCAGGTACTTGAGGTATCGGAACATGATGCTCGCCTTCGGTCGGAGTGCGGGAACCACTGAGATGCCCGCGTGCTGTGTGGACACTTTATGTGTCGAAACTGAGCAGACACGGTAAGAGACGCGAGCCTAGACTCGAAAAATGACCGTGACTGTCAGCACAACGTCGTCCGCCTCCGTCCCGTCCGATTCCGGTGTGCCCGATTCCGGTGTGCCCGACTCCGGTGTGTCCGAATCTGTTCCGCACACATCCGTGTTGAATCCGGAGCTGCTCGACCGCATCCGGTCCCGTGCCGCGGGGTACGACCGCGACAACGTGTTTTTCACCGAAGACCTCACCGAGCTGGTGGAGGCGGGATACCTCGCCGACCGGGGGCTGGCTGCCGCGGCATCCGACCAGCGCATTCTCGCGTCCTACGCCCCGGCCACCGCGCTCGGCATCAACATGCACCTCGTCTGGACCGGCGTCGCCCGAATTCTGCGCGAACGCGGCGACGACTCACTCACCTGGATTCTCGACGACGCTGCGCGCGGTGAAGTCTTCGCGTTTGGCAATAGTGAGCCCGGCAACGACCTGGTGCTGCAGGACTCGATCACCACCGCTGTGCCGCAGCCCGACGGCGGCTACACGTTCACGGGCACCAAAATCTTCACCTCGATGTCGCCCGCCTGGACGCGCCTCGGTATTTTCGGGCGCGACAACAGCGACCCGGACAACCCGGTGCTGGTGCACGGATTTCTGCTGCGCAGCGACCCCGGCTACCGGATTCTCGACGACTGGAACACCCTCGGCCAGCGCGCCACCCAGAGTCGCACAACGGTACTCGACGGCGCGAGCATCCCGGCCGATCGCATTGTGCGCACTGTTCCCGTTGGCCCCTCCGCCGACCCGTTTATCTTCGCGATTTTCGCCGCGTTCGAGACCCTCATCGCTGCCGTCTACGCGGGCATTGCCGACCGGGCGCTTGAGCTGGCCGTCGCGACCGTGCACCGCCGAAAGAGCCTCAAAAACGACGGTCGCTCGTATGCTCAGGATCCCGATATTCGGTGGCGGATCGCGGATGCCGCGCTGACACTCGATGCGGTCGGCCCCCACATCCGTGAGGTTGCAGCCGACGTCGACTCACTCGTTGATCACGGTCGCGACTGGTTTCGGCTTCTGGTGGGTGTGAAGAATCACTCCACCGAGGCGGCACGGATCGTGGTGGACCAGGCCATCCGCGTCTCCGGCGGCAGCTCGTACCGAGCCGACAGCGAGCTCGCGCGCCTCTACCGTGACGTGGTGGCAGGGATGTTCCACCCCTCCGACCCCGAATCGGTGCACGCGACCGTGGCGACGAACCTGTTGGGTCCGATCGACTGAGGTGTTCGGTTCGATCGACTGACTGCCGTACTCGATTGACTGAGATGCTCGGCTCGCCAGCGCTGCGGCGTCACTATCAGGGGCCAGTACATGCGGGTGAGGATTCATCCGGGGCCAGTACGCGCGAGTGAGGATTCATCCGGGGCCAGTACGCGCTGACAAGAATTTATCCGGGGTCGATACGCGCGGATGAGGATTTATCCGGGGCCAGTTGACGCAAAGCCGGACTCACGCGGGGCCGAAACGCGCACGACTCCGTCGTAGCCGGGGCCAGTTCGCGCAGCGTCAGAAATAGCCGGGGCCGCCGCGAGCAGTTGCAGGGGATTTATGGGCCCCTGATGAGTTGCGGTGGCCCCGGCTAAATGGGCGTCGTGACTTTGTGGCCCCGGCTACGGAGACCTGCGATTTGTGGCCCCGGCTACGGAGACTTGCGACCTGCGCCTACCCGAAACTACCCGCGCGGCCGTGGCACCAGGCGTTCGAGCTGGGTAACGTGCGCGGGGGTGAGCTCCTCGAGGGACGTGACCCCAAGAAGTCGCATGGTGCGCGCAATCTGCTCCGAGAGGATGCCGATGGTGCGGTCCACTCCCTCGCGCCCTCCGGCCATCAGGCCGTAGAGGTAGGCCCGCCCAATGAGGGTGAACTTGGCTCCCAGCGCGATCGAGGCGACGATGTCCGCGCCCGACATAATGCCCGTGTCGAGGTGCACCTCGGTGTCGTTTCCCACTTCGCGCACCACCTCGGGCAGAAGGTGGAAGGGGATCGGCGCGCGGTCGAGCTGGCGGCCGCCGTGGTTCGAGAGCACCAGACCGTCGACGCCGAGCTCGGTGACTCGCTTGGCATCATCCACTGTCTGGATGCCCTTCACCACCAGCTTGCCGGGCCACTGGTCTTTGATCCAGGCGAGGTCCTCGTAGGTGACGGTCGGGTCGAACATGGTGTCGATGAGTTCGGCGACGGTGCCCGACCAGCGGTCGATCGAGGCGAAGGCGAGGGGCTCGGTGGTGAGGAAGTTGATCCACCATTCGGGTCGCGGGATCGCGTTGATGACCGTGCCGAGGGTGAGCTGTGGCGGAATCGAGAAGCCGTTGCGCTTGTCCCGCAGGCGTGCACCCGCGACGGGCACATCGACGGTGACGAGGAGGGTGTCGAATCCCGACGCTGCCGCCCGGTCGACGAGTGCCATCGAGCGCTCGCGGTCTTTCCACATGTAGAGCTGAAACCAGTTGCGGCCGTTGGGGTTCGCGGCGGCGACGTCTTCGATCGATGAGGTACCCATGGTGGAGAGGCTGAACGGGATGCCCGCGGCCCCAGCCGCCGATGCCCCGGCGATCTCGCCCTCACTCTGCATCATGCGGGTGAAGCCGGTGGGCGCGATTCCGAACGGCAGGGCAGTGTGGCCGCCGAGCACCGTGGACGACATGTCGACCTCGGAGACGTCACGCAGGATCGCCGGGTGAAACTCGATGTCGCGGAACGACTGGCGCGCCCGGCGCAGCGACAGTTCGGCCTCGGCGGATCCGTCGGTGTAGTCGAACGCGGCCTTCGGTGTGCGGCGCTTGGCGATCTGGCGCAGGTCGTCAATCGTGAGCGCGGCGTCCAAGCGACGTTTTTTGGCATTGAGCTCGGGCACCTTGAACTGCATCAGGGGTGCGAGGTCGTGCACGCGGGGAAAACGTCGTTCCTGCTTCATCGATTCCGGCTTTCTTGGTTGTGGTGAGGTGTCGCGGTGTCCGGGGTAGTGGTCGGATGCCCGGGTGTAGCAACCATTTTCAGGTTACGCGGCCCGGCGGGGCAGATACCGTATGGGGGAAAACGCGGAGGCGACGAGCGACCGCAGAGCCTCGAGCGAGGCGGTGCCGCCCGATCCGCCCGACGTGCTCGATCCGCCCGAGCCACCCGAACCGCTGGCGTCGCCCAACCCATCCGCGCGGGACTGGATCAGCACGTTGCCAATAGCCGTGGCCTCAACGGGTCCCGCCTCGACGGGCAGCCCGCTGCGGTCAGCGATCAGCTGGCAGAGCAGCTCGTTCTGCGATCCGCCTCCCACAATGTGGATGACTCGCACACGGTGTCCCGACAGCTCGCTGGCCGTGGCGACCGCCCGCGTAAAGGCGTCGGCAAGGCTGTTCAGGATGCTCCGCACATACTCCGCCTGCGTGCGCGGCGCCCCCTGGTTGTGCTCCTGGCACCACTCGGCAATACGAGCGGGCATGTCGCCGGGCGCGAGGAACCGCGGATCGTTCGCGTCGAACACGGGCACGGAAGTGCGAACGTCCGCGGCGGCCGCGAGCAGGGTAGGGAGGTGGATCGCGGGCTCGGTGCGCTCCCACGTGCGCACCGATTCGCTGAGCAGCCAGAGCCCCATCACGTTGTGCAAAAACCGCACACGACCGTCGACGCCACCCTCATTGGTGAAGTTGGCGAGTCGCCCGGCTTCGCTGAGCACGGGGGAGGCGAGTTCGACCCCCACAAGCCCCCAGGTTCCGCACGAGATATAGGCGAAGTCGTCCGTCGTGGCGGGAATGGCGACCACGGCCGAGGCGGTGTCGTGCGACCCGATCGCCATGACTGTGGGGCCGCGATGCGCGAGTCCGCCCGTGGTGCGTCGGGGGCCGGTGCCGGGGCCGGCGCCGGTGCTGTTGTGGCCGTGTGCGGATCGGGTTCCGGATGCTCCGCCGAGCCCAATCTCTGCGGCGACCTCCGGCAGAAACCCACCGAGGGTGGTGCCTGCTCCGACCAGCTCGGGGAACACCGAGCGCGGCAGCTGGAGCGCCGAGATCAGGTCGGTGTCCCACTGGCCGGTGGCGACGTTGACGAGTCCGGTGGTGGAGGCGTTGGTGCGTTCCGCCGCGCGCTCGCCGGTGAGCCAGTAGTTGATGAGGTCGGGGATAAGGAGAAACTCGTCCGCGAGCTCGAGGGTGCCCGCCAGGCGGTCCGAGGTGAGCTGGAACAGGGTGTTAAAGGGGAGGTGCTGCAGTCCGTTGTGTGAGTACAGCTCCGCCGGGCCGACCAGGGCGTGTGCGGCCACTACCGCGTTTTCGGAGCGAGTGTCGCGGTAATGATAGGGCGTGCCGAGCATCCGCCCACCTCGCATCAAGGCGTAGTCGACCGCCCACGAATCAACCGCGACGCTCGAGAGTGCGGGCTCTTCGCGCACGGCGTGGGCGAGCCCGGCGACGACGTTGCGGTAGAGCTCGAGGATGTTCCAGTGCAGGCCATCGATGGTGCGCACCGGCAGGTTGGGGAAGCGCGCGACCGGCCGGATGCTCAACTCGTTGTGCGAGACGTGCCCGAGGATAACGCGACCGCTGGTCGCGCCGAGGTCAACGGCCGCGACCGTCGCGCTCATCGGAGCCACCGGCGCACCAGCACCGCGCTCATCGGAGGAACGCGGCGGCAACACCCGCGTCGACCGGGATGTGCAGGCCGGTGGTGTGGCTGAGGTCGGCGGTGCAGAGTACAAACACGGCGTTCGCGACGTTCTCCGGCAGCACTTCGCGCTTGAGCAGGGTGCGCTGCGCGTAGTAGGCGCCGAGCTCCTCCTCGGGCACCCCATAGACCGCGGCACGCTTGGCGCCCCAGCCGCCGGCGAAGATGCCGGACCCGCGAACGACCCCGTCGGGGTTGATGCCGTTGACCTTGACGCCGTACTCGCCGAGTTCCGCCGCGAGCAACCGCACCTGGTGGGCCTGGTCGGCCTTGGTTGCGGAGTAGGCGATGTTATTGGGGCCGGCGAACACGGAGTTTTTGGACGAGATGTAGATGATGTCGCCGCCGAGCTTCTGGTCGATGAGCACCTTCGCGGCTGCCCGCGAGATAAGGAAGGAGCCCTTCGCCATGACGTTGTGCTGGAGGTCCCAGTCGGCGACGGTGGTTTCGAGCAGGGACTTCGAGAGCGAGAGGCCAGCGTTGTTGACAACGAGGTCGAGCCCGCCGAACGTGAGGAGCGCAGCATCCACCGCACCCTGCACCTGATCTTCGTCGGTGACATTCGCCTGCACCCCGACTGCGGCGTCGGTGGATCGAGCAGCACCAGCACCAATCTCGGCGGCGGCCGCCTGGGCCTTCTCGAGGTCGAGGTCGGCGATCACCACACTCGCGCCCTCGGCGACCAGGCGGGTGGCGATGGCTTTGCCGATTCCGGATGCGGCACCGGTGACGAGGGCGATCCGACCGGCGAGCGGCTTCGGCTTGGGGAGGCGCTGGAGTTTGGCCTCCTCGAGGGCCCAGTACTCGATACGGAACTTCTCCTCGTCGGAGATGGGGGAGTAGGAGGAGATGGCCTCGGCCCCGCGCATCACGTTGATGGCGTTGATGTAGAACTCGCCGGCAACCCGTGCGGTCTGCGCGTTGGCGCCGTAGCTGAACATCCCCACACCCGGGATCAGAATGATGGCCGGGTCGGCGCCGCGGATGGCGGGGGAGTAGGCGGTCGAGTGTGCGTCGTAATACGCCTGGTAGTCGACGCGGTACTGGGCGTGGAGTTCGTCGAGGCGGGTGAGGGAGTCCTCGACGGAGGCGTCGGCAGGGAGGTCCAGCACCAGCGGGCGAACCTTGGTGCGCAGAAAGTGGTCGGGGCAGCTGGTGCCGAGCGCTGCGAGTCGCACGTGGTTGGTGGAGGCGAGAAAATCGGTGACGACCGGAGCATCCGTAAACGACCCAACCTGGGCGCGATCGGTCGACACCAGCCCACGCAGGTGTGCGGCGAGGGCGGCGGCTTTGGTTCGACGCTCAGCCTCGGGCAGCGCTGCGTAACCGTCGAGCGCGGGGCCAAACGGTTCGGCACGGCCGTTGTTGGTGATGAACTGCTCGGCGGTGTCGATGATCCAGCGGGAATTGGCCTCGGCGTCGTCGCTGGTGTCACCCCACGCCGTGATGCCGTGGCCGCCGAGGATCACGCCGATCGCGTCGGGGTTCGCTTCCTTGATGGCGGCGATGTCGAGTCCGAGCTGGAATCCGGGACGACGCCAGGGAACCCACGCGACCCGGCCGCCAAACGCCTGTGCGGTGAGCGCCTCCCCGTCGGCGGCGGTCGCAAACGCGATGCCGGAGTCGGGGTGCAGGTGGTCGACGTGGGCCGCATCCACCAGTCCGTGCATGGCCGTGTCGATCGAGGGTGCGGCGCCTCCCTTGCCGTGCAGGGTGTAGTCGAACGCGGCGACCATGTCGTCTTCGCCCTCCACTCCCGGGTAGACCGAGGTCAGCGCGCGCATCCGGTCGAGCCGCAGCACCGCGAGCCCGCTCTCGGTCAGGGTGCCGAGATCGCCGCCGGACCCCTTCACCCAGAGCAGCTCGACGGATTCGCCCGTCGCCGGGTCGATTTCGGTGCCCTTAGCCGAGGTGTTGCCCCCGGCGTAGTTGGTGATCCGGGGGTCAGACCCCAGGCGGTTGCTCCGGGCGAGGAGTTCTGCGGCGGCTGGGTTCGTCATGAGGGGTGTCCTTCTGGTGAGCGCAAGCTGAAGTTCGGGGAAATAGCGGTGCCGGATGGCGGTGCCTAGTTACGGTGACTGATGGCGGTGCCGTGTGGGCGGTGCAGAAAAGGGGGGAACTACGCTCCCCAGGAGGCCTGCTGTCCGCCCGCGCGTGCCTCGGCGATCTGGTTTTGGTATCCGGATGCTGCGTAGGCAACCATCGGGTCGGCGGGTAGTCCTCGCCCCTCACGCCATTCGGCCAGCGGGGTGCGCACGTCGCTGTAGAAGGCGTCCATCAGTACACCGTTGGCACCGAGGACGTCGCCGGCCAGTTGAAGCGTGGTCAGGGCATCCCGATCGACCAGCAACGCGCGGGCAGTCATCTCTTGAACATTGAGCACACTGCGAATCTGGCCAGGGATTTTGTCTTCAACGTTGTGGCACTGGTCGAGCATAAAAGCGACGCCGGAATCGGGGCCGAGCCCGCCGCCGCGGATGACCTCGTAGAGGATGCGGAAGAGCTGGAAGGGGTCGGCCGCGCCCACAATCAGGTCGTCGTCGGCGTAGAAGCGGGAGTTGAAGTCGAAGGAACCGAGTTTGCCGAGGCGCAACAGCTGGGCGACGATGAACTCGATGTTGGTGCCGGGGGCATGGTGGCCGGTGTCGAGGCAGACGAGCGCGCGCTCGCCGAGGGCGGAGACCTGGGCGTAGGAGGTTCCCCAGTCGGGAACGTCCATGTGATAAAAAGCCGGCTCGAAGAACTTGTACTCGAGCACCATGCGCTGGGTCTCGCCGATACGCGCGTAGATCTGGGCGAGGGAGTCGGCCAGAAGATCTTGCCGGGTGCGGATGTCTTGCTGGCCCGGGTAGTTGGTGCCGTCGGCCAGCCAGATCTTGAGGTCGCGGGAGCCGGTGGCGTTCATCACGTCGATGCACTCGAAGTGGTGATCGATGGCTTTCTGGCGGATGCGGGGGTCCGTGTGGGTCAGGCTGCCGAACTTGTAGTCGTCATCCTGGAACGTGTTGGAGTTGATGGTGCCGAGCTCGACCCCGAGGTCGCTCGCGTACGACCCGAGTGCGGCGAAGTCATCCACCTTGTCCCACGGGATATGCAGGGCGACGGTCGGAGCGAGCCCGGTGAACTTGTTGACCTGGGCGGCATCGGCGATCTTCTCCTGGGGAGTGCGCGGGGTGCCGGGAGTGCCAAAAACCTTGAACCGTGTGCCCGCGTTGCCAAAGGCCCAGGAGGGCAGTTCGATCGCCTGTTCGGCCAGATCGGACTCGATTTCGCTGAATTTCACCATTGGAATTCTTTCTTCTGTAGACGCTGGGGCGGGATGTGTGTGGTCACGTCGTTCCGCAGTGAATCGTTTCACTTGGAGATTAGCCGGTCGGGCTGAACTTCGCAATCATGCGGGGTGACTCTCCCCGGACGATCAGGAAGGGGGATGGAGAAGGAGGCACCCGGGTGATGCGAAGCCAGCACAGGCTTCGCACCACCCGGGTCAGTGCTGATTACGACTGAGAAGGATGTGCCGGTGAAGGCGTTGCCTTAGAAGTCGTAGTCGTCGATGTTGTCAGCGTTGAAGCGGGTGGGCGGTCCCACGATCGCGACACCGTTCTCACCAACCTCGATCTCGCCCATCTCGCCGGCGTCGAAGGTGTCGCCCTCTTCGCCGGTGATGTCGCCGTCAACCAAGGCCTTGCCCGCGAATGCCGCGACGTAACCCAGCTGTGCCGGGTCCCAGAGGGCGAACTCGGTGACGGTGCCATCCTTCACAAATGACCGCATCTCGTTCGGGAGACCGAGCCCGGTCAATGCGACCTTGCCCTTGTAGTCCGAGGTGGAGAGGTACTTGGCTGCCGCGGCGATACCCACGGTGGTCGGGGAGATGATGCCCTTGAGGTCGGGGTACGACGACAGCAGTCCCTGGGTCTCCTGGAACGACTTGTCGGCGTCATCGTCGCCGTAGACCTTCGCCACGAGGTTAATGTTGGCGTAGTCGGGGTTGGAGTCGAGCTCCTCCTCCATAAACTTGATCCACTCGTTCTGGTTCGTCGCGGTTGCCGTTGCCGACAGGATCGCGATGTCACCTTCGCCACCGATCTGCTCGGAGATGATCTCCAGCTGGATCAGCGCCACATCCTTCGCCACAACCTGGCTGATAAAGATGTCGCGGTAGTCGGGGTTCGTGTCGGAGTCGAACGCCACAATCTTGGCGCCAGCCTCCCGCGCCGCCTGCAGCGATGGGCCAACAGCGTCGGGATCGTTGGCGGCGATCACAATGACGTTGGTCTGCTCCTGTGTGGCCTGCTCAATAAACGGGATCTGGGCACTGGCGCTGGCCTCGAGGGGTCCGAGAACCTGCGAGTCGTAACCGATCTCCTCCGCGCCGTTTTCCCCGCCGCCGAGAACAACGTCGGTGTACGGGTTGTTCAGCTGCTTGGGCAGGAACGCGATCGTGGAAGACCCGCCTTCGCCGCCCGAGTCGCCGCCTTCTTCGTCCCCGCCGGCCGAGCAACCGGTGGCGACAAGAGTGACGGCCAGGGCCGCGGCAGCCAGCGCTGCCCTCCGGCTCCGCTTTCCGCTGTGTGTGTGAGAAAACAACTCCATTGTCTTTTCCTTCCGTGGATTCGCCTGGTGCTTAGGCGGTGGTAGTTCCGGGAGCGGTCTGCCCCCGGACGACTTTGCGGACCCGGGAGAGCCGGATCTTCTCATTGGCCCAGGCTGCGATGCTCGGTGCAACCACCGAGATCACCAGCAGGCTGCCGGTCACAATGATGAGCGCGGTCTCGGGCACTTTGGCCAAACGCAGCGCGTAGGTGAGTGTGCCGATGAGGAGCACTCCGCCGACAACTCCGGGGATCGATCCCTTGCCGCCGAAGATCGAGACCCCGCCGAGCAGTACGGCGGCGATCACACTGAGCTCCATCCCGGTTCCGTTGTCCGGCCCGGCGCTCGCCAGGCGGAGGGTGAGGAACACCCCGACGATCGACGAGACAACTCCCGTTCCGACAAACAGCCAGAACTTCGACCGGCCGACGTGGATACCCACAAACGACGCTGCTTCTTTGCTGAAGCCGAGGGCATAGAGCCCACGACCGAAGGGGGTGAAATGCAGGATGACCGCGAAAATCGCGATGATGATGAGGACAAAGATCATCACCACGGGAATGCCGGTGGAGCCGATCTTCGACAGAACAAAGGTGTTGAGTTCTTTCGGAAAGTTCGCCACCTTCTGGTCGCCGATCACCACAAGAGCGAGCCCGCGGAAGAGGGCGAGCGTGCCGATGGTGACCGCGAGTGACGGTAGCCCGAGAGTAGTAATAAGGAACCCGTTAAAGGCTCCGCACACCACTCCCACCAGCACCGACACAAAGATCACCATCCCGATGTCCCAGCCGGAGTCCCGCCAGAGCACTCCCATCACGGCGCTCGTGAGCCCGGCGATCGACGCGACCGAGAGGTCGATCTCGCTGGAGATGATCACAAGTGCCATGGGCATGGCGATGAGGAGAATCGGGATGATCTGGATCAGGAGAAACCCAACCGTGAGCGACGACGCGAAATAGCGCACGGTAAAGCTCGCGACGATCACCACGATGATCAGGGCGTACCAGATGATGGCGTCGTTGCTGGTGAGCCGTTTGGTCCATCCGCTGCGCGGCTTCAGTGCGGCGCTGGTCACGGTCTCAGACATCGCGTGCCTCATTCACTCGGAGTTTGCGGGCGGTGCGGGCGGAGACGATGCGGTCGATGATGATCGCCGAGAGGATTAGTACACCCACAATCGCCTGCTGCCAGAACTTGTCGACGCGGGTCGCGGTGAGCGAACTGGTGATGGTCGACAGCAGGATCGCGCCGATGGCAGCGCCGACCACCGTTCCTGTCCCTCCGGAGATGGCGACGCCGCCCACCACAACGGCGGCCACCACATCCAGCTCGAGACCGGTGCCGGTCAGGGCGCCGACCGAGTTGTAGCGCGAGGTGTAGAGCACTCCGGCGAGACCGGTGAGGGCGCCGCTGGCGACAAACGCCGCGAGGACCCGCTTGCTGACCGAGATGCCGAACAGCCGCGCGGCATCCGGGTCCGACCCAATCGCATACAGATCACGACCGCTACGAACGGCGTGCATAAACACACCCACCGCGATCACAACCACCAGGGCGACGAGAGTGATGATCGGAACACCGAAAAAGGTGTCGACCGACAGTGCCCCGAACTCGGGCGGATTGTCGCCGGAGAAGTACTGTTTTGACCCGGCCCAGCTGGTGAGCACCCCGCGGAAGATATACATCGTGCCGAGGGTGATGACCAGCGCGGGCACTTTCGCCGCGGTCACCAGCGCCCCGTTGATGGCCCCGAGCGCGGCGCCGAACACCATCCCGGCGAGGAACACCAGCGGAATCGGCAGCCCGGGAGCCACATCGAAGAGGGTGCCGGTGCCAAACGCGACCAGCCCGAGGATCGAGCCGATCGAGAGGTCGACGTTACGGGTGATGATCACGAGCGCCTGGCCGACCGCAAGGATGATCACAATCGTCGCGTTGAGCATCAGGTCTTTGACCGACTGCGGCGACAAAAAGCGCGGGTTGACCAGCGTGGTGACAATGATCAGCGCGACGAGGGCGCCGGCGACGGGGATCTCTCGGGCGCGAAAGAAGCTTCCGATCGCGGAGAGGCCGGTCGATGAGGGGGCGGTGGGGCGGATGCCGCGGGCTGCACTCATCGGCTCGTCTCCAGTGTGGCGCTCGTCGTCGACGTGCCTTCAGAAGAAGTTGCAGCGTGCATCACCAGTTCAGCGGTGGCTTCGGCGCGGGGGAGTTCGGCGGTGATCCGGCCCTCGTGCATCACCAGGATGCGGTCGGCCATCCCGAGCACCTCCGGCAGTTCGGACGAGATCATAATGATCGCGATGCCGCGACCAGCGAGGTCGGAGATCAGCCGGTGCACCTCGGCTTTGGTGCCCACGTCGATGCCGCGGGTGGGTTCGTCGACGATCAGCAGGGTGGGTTCGGTGGCGAGCCACTTGGCGAGCACCACCTTCTGCTGGTTGCCACCCGAGAGGGTGGAGACCGAGTACTGCTGCGACCCGGTCTTCACCCGGAGGCGTCCCGACCAGTCATTGGCCGCGGAGGTTTCACGGGAACCCGAGATGAGTCCGAAGCGGGCGAGGCGGTTGCGCAGGGTGAGGGTCGCGTTTTTCGCGACGGAGAGGTCCATCACGAGTCCCTGTTTGCGGCGGTCTTCGGGCACAAACCCGATTCCCGCCTCGATGGCGGCCTGGGGGCTGTGCGGCTTCAGGGCTTTACCGTGCAGGGTGACCTGCCCGGTGTCGTACCGGTCGATACCAAAGATCGCGCGGGCCACCTCGGTGCGCCCGGCACCAACGAGGCCGGCCAGTCCCACAATCTCGCCGGAGCGCACCTCAAAGCTGATGTTCTGGAACACGCCGGCCCGGCCGAGTCCCTCCACCCGGAGCACGGTGTCGCCGATGACGGCGTCCTCCTTGGGGTAGAGCGCGTCGACATCGCGGCCAACCATCTCGCGCACAATCTGCGGCACGGTGACGTCGGCCGTGGTGTGCACGGCGATGTAGCGGCCGTCGCGCATCACGGTGATCCGGTCGCAGAGGGCGAACACCTCGTCGAAGCGGTGGGAGATAAACAGGATGCCCGTGCCCTTGTCGCGCAGGCCGCGAGCCACCCCAAAAAGACGTTCGACTTCGACGCCCGAGAGCGCGGCGGTGGGCTCATCCATCACCAGCACATTCGCGTCGAGCGAGATGGCCTTGGCGATCTCGATGATCTGCTGGTCGGCGATCGACAGGCCCTCCGCAATACGGTCGGGATCGATGGGTACACCGAGTGTGTCGAAGAGGGCGCGAGCCTGTCGGCGCATTTCGCCGCGACTGATGAGACCCGCCGCTCCCTTCGGCTGCCGACCGATAAAGATGTTCTCGGCGACCGAGAGGTCGGGGAAAAGGGTGGGTTCCTGGTAGATGACCGAGATGCCCGCGGCCTTGCTGTCGGCGGGAGTGCGGAACGACACCGGCTCGCCATTGACCACAAACTCGCCACCGTCGGGAGCGTGCACACCGGCGAGGATCTTCACGAGTGTGGACTTACCCGCACCATTCTCGCCGACCAGCGCGTGGATCTCGCCGGGGCGGATGTCGATGGTGCCATCGGCGAGAGCGATCACCGGGCCGAACGTTTTTGACGCGCCACGCAGTGACAGCAGTGCTGCCCCGGGGGCGTCGTCGGTGTGCGGTTCTCCCGAGGGAGCACCCGCAACGGTTCCAGTCACCATTGGCTGAACAACCTCCACATTGAGGATATTGAATCGATTAAATTCCCGAACTCGTGAGAACCCTACGGGTCGGGGGCAGAGGCGTCAAGGGTGATTATTTGGGCGCCGGATGTCTGGAGAAAACGGTCGATGTGTGCCGAGCGCCGTCAGAGCGACCCGCGAAGAGGTTGTGCCGTGAGGTCGACGTGCCGGTGTTCGAGGCCCAGCAGGCTGGCCGCAGCACGGATGTCGGCGGCGCGGTGCCCAACACACAGCGCCCAGTGGTGGCCGACCCCGGTCTGGGACCACTCGTCCACCCACTCGCCCGGGTCTCCACCAAAGTCGACCCGTGACGTGGTGTTGCCGATTGCCAGCAGCGGGCCGGGCACCACTGTGCCCTCGCTGGTGATAAACGAAAAGCGGCCGTCACGGTCTTGGCCGATACCAAACGTGGTGACCGGTCCCTGGGTGACATCGAACTCGACCGAAACACCAAATCCCCGCTTGCCGTGGAAGGTGCCGAGGCCGCGCAGCAGCGGTTGTCGCTCGGAGATTGCGAGGTGGGCGGGGCCGTCGTGCCCCATCTCCACCACACCGTCGAAGAAATTGAGCGCCTGGATCTCGGTGAACGAACCTCCGGCGCCGATGGTGTGTGCGGCGAGCATGGCAAGGCTGGTGCGGAGTTCGTATTCGCCGACAAAGGGGATGCCGCGGGCCGTCAACAGCGAGGAGCCGAGAATCATCCCGGCACCCAGCCGCTCGTGCACCTCCGACTCGAGGCCCCGGTGGTAGTACGCGGCGGAGTCGAGGTCAAAATCATCCACCAGTCGATCGAGACCCACAGAGACCTTCGCGGCCCAGGCGAAGTCGTCGTTGTTGACCGAGTCGTCGAGCTCGAAGATCGCGCGCGCCAGGGACATCCGTTCCCGCACCTGATTTTCTGTCACCGCGTTCACCCGCACCCGGAGATCGTCGAACTCGAGCACTTCGACGTGGGAGCCGAATTGCGTCGACACCAGCGTGAGATCGGTGGAGACATCGAGCATCCCGGGATACAGATGCCCCATCAGGCCGTGCCGCGCGGTGCGCAGTGCCCCACGGACCCCGGCGGCGTGCACCCAGCGGGTGATGCGGCGCCAGGCGTTGTCATCTTTCAGATGGCCGGAGACGCTGCGGAACTCGATGCCCGCTCGTTTGAAGACGTTGGCCACTTCGGGAACCGGGCACTGGCCGCAGTAGGCGAGCCATTTGCCGGTGTCGAAGTTGGCATGGTCCATGGCTTCGGTGGGCTGGAGGTCGATGACCAGCACTGGGGTATGAGAACGCTGGGCGATCGGCAGCACCATCGACGACGTGAGGTACGTGGTGAGGAAAATGACAATCAGGTCGCAGTCGGCAACCCGCAGTTTCTCGGCCGCAACCGTCGCCTCCTGCGCGTCGGAGACGAACCCCACATCAACCACGTCGGCGTCGAGTGCGGTGAACCGTTCGGTGACATACCGGCTCGACTCCTGCAGCTGGGGGAGCAGGTCGGGGAACTGCGGCCAGTACGCGGCGAGTCCTCCCGCCACCAGGCCGATGCGGGTGCGGCGCCGCCGTCGGGGCGCCAGGGTGGCGAGGGCGTCACGGGCCGCAGTGCTGGTGACTGCGGTGGTGCCGGACAGGTCGGGCGTCGACGAATCGGGTGTCATTCGGGTGTACCTCCACACTGAGGACCGGGTGGTCACTCCCTGTGAAGGAAGCTCCACCCGTCACGATGAAACGATTCATGCAGTGTGGCACACCACCCGCGGACGGGGAAGCCGTTGAGGCTAGCCCGGCAGCTCGTCGGTGACACGGACCAGGTAGTCGATCGGCGCATCCAGCGAAATGGCGACGAAGTCCGTTGTCACCTCGGAGAGTGTGAAGGAACCCTCCTGCGGTGTGCCCGTGCAGGCACCCTCAATCGTGGTGACCGGCGCCCCGGCATTTTCGATGGTGAAGGTGATGTCGCCGTCGCCGCGGCAGGCGAAGTAGTACGAGTACGTTCCCGCCTCGAGCTCGGTGTCGGTGAGGGTGAACTTGGTGGAAGAGTCGGGGCCGACATGGCCGGAGACACCGGTGAGAATGGTGTCGAGGGGGATGTTCTGCGTCAGGTTCGCGACCCACCGGTCGGCTTCTTCCGGGTCGTATTCCTCGCCCGGCTGCACCGCCGACATGGGCGTGGTTGTAAACGTGGGGGTTGGCGTCGGCGTTGGCGATGACGTCGGGATGCTCGACGCCGACTCCGATTCGGAGGGCGCGGCCGTGGTGTCCGAAGTGCAGGCGGTGGCCGAGGCGATAACGAGTGCTCCCGTACTGAGTGCCAGAAGCAAGTTTGTAGTCTTCTTCATGTTCTCTCTCCGTCCAATGAGTGCGGATTAGCTCGGCAGCGGGTCGCTGATGCGCACCACCACGTCGATGGGGGCGTCCATCGACGTGAGCACAAAGTCGGTGCCGACCTCCGTGGTAGAAAAGTTGCCGCCCTGCAGGTCGCCCGAGCACGCTCCCGAGAGTTTCGCAATCTCGGCGCCGGCGTTGTTGATGGTGAACGTCATCTCGCCTTCACCGCGGCAGGCGAAGTAATACGAGTACGCCCCTGCGGGCAGAGTCCCATCGAGGTTTGAGAATTGGGTACCCGAGTCGGGGCCAAGGTGCGTCGTTATCCCGCTGATCGTGCGGGTGCCCTCGAGGCTGGTCGTGACCCCGTCGGCCCAGTTCCTCATGTCCTCAGGGTCGTGGGGTTTGGTGGGGTCCACCGCAGACACCGCGCTCGACGTGGCCGTCGGGGTTGGGGTGGGGGCCGCCGAGGCGACAGGCGTGCTGGACGATGATGCGGACTCCGAGGGGGAGGCCGTGGTGCCCGAGGTGCAGGCGGTGGCCGAGGCGATAACGAGTGCTCCCGTGCTGAGTGCCAGAAGCAAGTTTTTAGTCTTCTTCATGTTCTCCATCGATCCAGTCAAGCGCGCGGGTACCCGACACGTGACGAATTTCAGGGAACTCGGATGTTCACGGCAACCGTGCAGTCCGCTCCCAGAATGCTCCCGACAC
>Ga0247735_1000378_pt1 | contig 17616 bp, 17 predicted proteins | sample UWRJL178409R2_FD_180934 | JGI IMG/M metagenome (GOLD analysis project Ga0247735, IMG submission 180934) | Plant litter microbial communities from Arlington Agricultural Research Station in Wisconsin, United States - UWRJ-L178-409R-2 | ecosystem: Environmental > Terrestrial > Plant litter >... | reverse complement strand
GAAAGGTTGCTGGCCGTCGTTGCACCGCCCTCCTCCCAGGGCACGGTGTGGTCGAGCTCGCAGTTGCGGGCTGCCCGGCCGCACCCGATCCAGCGGCAGGTTTGGTCCCGCAACCAGATCAGCTCGCGCAACACCCGCGGCGCGAACCGCAGATCGGTGCTGACGGTGTTCGGCACGATGGGATCGGTCAGCATGTTGCGGATCGCGAGGACCCCGGTGGAGCTGCCCCGATACGTTGTAGAGCCGAAGTTGAGGATCTCCTTGCTCACCGGGTTGTGGATCACCCGCACCAGCTGGTTACAACTCGAGGCAATCTGCCGCACCTGCTCAGCACCCACGGCGCCATAGCCGTCCAACTGCGCGACCGTGTTGTCCTCCCCGACGAGGGTGGTGTAGTCCACCAGCACCAGGATGCGCGCTTTGATATCCAGCGCGCAGTCCTCCGCACTGAGTTCCCCGTTGACGAGCAGGTCTTGGAGGACGTCGGCGCGCAGCTGGGCGAGGGTGCGCCCATCGTCGGGGCTTTTCATCGCTTTGCCGGTGTCGGTCAGCCGGTTCATGATCCCTGATGCGGCGATCGCCGGAATGTAGGCGGTCAGGGTGGACATGCCGTCTTTGCCGGGCTCCAGGATCACGCACCGTTTCTTCACCGCCAGGGTGTGCCGTTCCTCGAAGGTGGAGGGGTGCAGTTTTTCCCGTGCGGCTTTCGCTTTCGCGGAGAGCCGGGGCACCACGGTTTTCTTCGCCACCGGCGTCATCACCGCATCGAAGGTGCGGCGAAACTTCCGCGGCATCTGCGAGGCATGGTCAGCCAAAATGTCGGCATGCTTCATCGAGATGGCCCCGTCTTCTAAGGCTTCCAACGCCTCGGGGAGGTCCTGCACCAGCATCTGACTGGTCAGGGTCAGTTTGCTGATGCTGGCGTCACTCATGCCGAGTTTCGCGCCGAGGCTGGTGGTGCGGGCGACCATCGCCGCCTGCAGCGGGGACCAGCGGTGGGGGCGGTGGGGTGCGGTAGCAATATTGGCCTCGTCATAGTCGGCCAGGCGCAGCGCGGTGGTGCGGGAGGATTCCACCAACCGCGCGGTGATCGCCATATTTGCGGCCTGCAGCACGGCCTGGTCGGCGATGAGGGAGTATTCCGCGGCCTGGTAGGCCACAATCTGCTGCCGGCTAAAGAAGGCCGGCATCGGCACCGTGGTGTCCGCGGCGAGCAGGCGCATCATGGCACGCTCCACCACCTGGCGGGCTTCTTCAATGTCGGCAGCGACCCGCGCCGCCTCCACCGCGGCAGCGTCGGCGGCGGCGATCTCCTCCGCGGTCAACTCCGGCACCACAGCCTCAACAGGCACTGCAGCATCAGCCGCAGCAGATGGAGCGTCAGCGGCGGGAGTGTCGGCCGGCGCTGCCGGCTCGACGGCGGGCGGGGTGGGGTTGGCGGCGGGTCCGGTGGGGTCGGGGCCGCCGGGTGGGGTGAGCGGGTCGTCCGGCTCGAGGGGTTCGGAGGGTTCGAAGGTCATATCTCGAGTCAACATCAAATCCGACATGCCGAACAGGGGAACTATTTATCTGTGGATAAGTTGGAAGTGTGCTAGAGCCTGTGGACAGGTATCGAGGCGATTTTATAGAACATAAAAACTATCCAGGAACCCTAATTAACTATTAAGGTCAGTCTGTGGATTCCGGCACGAGTTGAATTCAGGCGTCAAGATCGCTCGGCACACCGGTGCAAGTGTTGATCGTCTCACTTCCCCCAGACCTCCTGAGGTGAATCCAGAGCTCATGTTCAATGTGCCTGCGGTGCACGACCAGTGGACGAAGAGAGTCGGGGAGAGCGTTCGCGACATTCGAGGCTCAGCGCCGACGCGCCACCAGGATTGTGTCAACCGCAACGCTTCCATCGGCCGTCGTTCGTCGAATCTGACGGCACTCGACGATCTCGATCTCCACACCCGCGCTGGCCACCGCTGCTCGCAATTGCTCGACGCTATTCAACAACGAAACGTCCTGGGGACCGCCGGTTCCCTGCGTCAGGTTATCCACGTCATGACCGATCATCACCAGTCTTCCGCCGATAACCAAGGATGCGAGGGAATTGTGGAGCGCAGACACGAAGTGGTTGTGCGGCAGCTGCAGGTAGGCCATCACCACGAGGTCAACTGGGCGCGGAGCAACCCAGGTCGTAGCATCCGCAACGACCCACTGGACCTCGAGACGTCGATGCTCACCCCGGGCCCGGCCGATCGCCAATCCCGCAGGGGAAAAATCGACGGCGACGACTTTCCAGCCGAGCGAAGCGAGCCACAGCGCGTTGCGTCCTTCGCCGGCGCCGAGGTCAACGGCCGTCTTCGGCTTCAGCCGCTCGATAGTCGAGGCGATCCAGGTATTCGGTTCGAGCGACCAGACGCTGCTCGAGGATGCTGCAGCCGCGGTGTAGCGATCCTCCCAAAAAGTGTTGTCCACGCTCATCTGCTGCTACTCCTCTGTCCGAGCGCCAGCTCGTCGCCAATCCTGGCAAGCGCTTCGGCGAAGTAAAGTTCCTGGCCGGGCCCCGGCCCTCCGGAAAGGTTCACACCCACAACTCCCTCGATAAGCAGGAACTCCTCTGCGAGTTCCACCGCAGCGGAGATACCCTCCGCCAGCGGATCACGGGCAGCCAGGATGCGCTCGGCGTATCCGTCCGGCAGAACGAGCGACGGGAAGCTGGCCAGCAGCTCTGCGCTGGCATGATCGATGATCATGGGAAGGCACGGCACAAATTCCATGGCCGCACCGAGATCCTGCGCTTCGGCGATGAAACGGGCGACCGGTGTGGCGCCGCCGGCGTGGTTCACAAAACAGATCTCGGCCCCGGCGTGCATCTTTTCACGCAGGCGGGACGCCCGACGTTCCTGTGGTGGTGTGGTCGGCGACTCCCCCACCGAAACGAGGTGGCCGGCCGCGCGCGCGAGGGACGCCGCTTCCGTTGAATCCAGGTCGAAGACGGGCATCGCGTCCGGGCGCATCCCGGTCTGGGTATGGTCGCCGGTCATACAGTGCACACCGGCCACTTCCACGTGCGCCAGTCCCGCGAGTTCACCCTCGATAGCGACGCGGTTGCGGTCGCGGCAGTTGATACCGGTCCAGACGTCGACACCCGCAGCGCGGATCAAATGCGCCCGGTAGGTCGGCGAGAACTGCACGCGGGCCGCACCTGAATCCCCGGCAAGCACCACATCGACGTGTCCGGCCAAGAGGGCAGCGGTTTCCGTGATGGATGCCGCGTCGAGGGCCCGAGCGGGAAAATCGGCGACCAGGATGGGGCGGCTGGCCAGCAGGGCCCGGGTGCGGGCGGCGCCGGGAGCGTCTGGCACCGCGGGCGGTGAGTGGGCCTCGATGGAACGGGCGCCCGGGATTCCATGCCAGCGCACCGTTGGAGTGTCGAGGAACACACAACGGTGCGGAGCGATCTCACAATTGCCGTTGGACTCGACACCACCACAGGGGCCGTACTCCATCTTTTTCGGACAGGCGAGAAGCTCGGTGGCCAACCTGGGTACCCCGCTCTGCCGTGGGTGAAGTAGCTCGAATAACACTGGGGTACAGCTGGTCGAACCTGCGGTGCGCCGCGAAGGAACCGGGCTGCTCGCGCGTTCTGGTTCAATGGTAGCGACTCCACAATTCGAAAGCGGTGACCCGATGTCCAAGCAATTCGACCTGGTTGTACGGGCGGCCTCCGCCCTCATCGACGGGCACATCGTTTCGATCGAGATCGGTATCACCGCGGGCGTTATCGCCGCGGTGAGCAACGACCGGCTGCACGGAACCAACGTGGTCACACTGGCCGACGACGAGGTGCTCATCCCCGGCATCGTCGACACCCACGTCCACATCAACGACCCGGGGCGCACCGAGTGGGAGGGGTTCGCCAGTGCGACCCGCGCTGCCGCTGCCGGCGGGGTGACCACGGTCATCGACATGCCCCTGAACAGCATCCCCGCGACCACCACGGTCGAAGCCCTCGAGACCAAGAGGGCAACCGCGGCGGCGCAGACGATTGTGGATGTGGGGTTCTGGGGTGGCGCTGTTCCCGAGAACCTCGGCACCGGCACCCTGCGTGCGATGCACAATGCCGGCGTTTTCGGATTCAAGGCGTTTTTGGCACCGAGCGGCGTCGACGAGTTCGGCCACCTCGACGCCGAGCAACTGGAAGCAGCACTCGAGGAGATCGCCGGGTTCGGCGGCCTGCTGATTGTGCACGCGGAGGATCCCGGCGTGCTTGACGCCCACACAAACTCCGGCGGCACGGGGTACGCCGCGTTTGTCGACAGCCGGCCGGACGAAGCGGAGATCACCGCCATCGAACGGGTCATTGCCGGGGTTCGCCGCACCGGGGCCCGCGCGCACATCCTGCACCTCTCCTCTGCTGCAGCGCTGCCGGCGCTGCGGGCCGCGCGGGCCGAGGGGCTGCCCATCACGGTCGAGACCTGCCCGCACTACCTGAGCTTCAGCGCCGAGGACATTCCCGACGGCGCCACCCAGTTCAAATGCTGCCCGCCGATCCGCGACGAGACCAACCGCGACCTGCTCTGGCAGGCGCTGCTCGATGGAGACATCGACATCATCGTCACCGACCACTCCCCGAGCACGGCCGCCCTGAAGTTCGCGCACGGCGGCGACTTCGGACTCGCCTGGGGCGGTATCGCCGGCCTGCAGCTCGGGCTCGCCGCCATCTGGACGGAGGCCATGCGCCGCGAGATACCGTTGGCCAGGGTCATCCAGTGGATGTCGGCCGGTCCGGCGCATTTTGCCGGCCTGGGACGGAAGGGGCGCATCGAGGTCGGTGCAGACGCCGACCTGGTGGCCTTCGCCCCCGCGGCGCTGTTCACGGTGCACGCGAGCGAACTCCAGCACAAAAACCCGGTCAGTGCCTTCGACGGGCGCGAACTGACGGGTGTGGTCAGAACGACCTGGCTGCGCGGCATCCCCCTGTCGATCGATTCGGATGCTGCCGTCGGCGGCAGGCTTCTGGACGCCAGACAGCCCTAGTCGGGCACAGGCTGCACCAATAGACGCTGCTATTCGACAGCTGCAATCCACCGTTGTGTACGGATTCGAAACACCCCCGTCACATCGGCTTGCGACACTGGGGTTTATGGCGATCATTCTCGGAGACAACCAGTACGGCAAGGCCGAATCACGCCTGGTGCGCTTCTATCGTGACCAGGAACAGCACGAGATTCGGGACATCAACGTGAGCACCGCCCTGCGCGGGCCGTTCGCTCCCGCGCACCTCGAGGGTGACCAGTCGAACGTGCTGCCGACCGACACACAGAAGAACACCGCGTACGCCTTCGCGAAGTCGAAGGGGGTCGAGTCGATCGAGCAGTTCGGCCTGAACCTCGCCCGCCACTTTGTGCACGACGTCGCCCCGGTCGAGGGTGCACGCATCGAGATCGAAGAGTATGCCTGGAGCCGAGCCGTCATCGACGGCACCCCCCACAGCCACACCTGGACGCGCACCGGCGCCGAGACACGCACCGCCGCCGTCACAGTCGACGCGACCGGCGAATACGTGGTCGGCGGCTTCAAGAACCTCGTGCTGCTGAAGTCCACCGGCTCGGAATTCGCCGGCTTCCTCGTCGACGAGTTCACCACCCTGAGCGAGACCCATGACCGCGTCATGGCCACCTCCCTGGTCGCACGCTGGCGCTTCACCAGCACCGACGTCGACTGGGAAGACGTCTACGCCGGCATCAAGGCGATCATGGTGCGTGAGTTCGCGACCCTCCAGTCGCTCGCCCTGCAGCAGACCCTCTGGCACATGGGCAAGGCCGTACTCGAGGCTTACCCTTTTATCGCCGAGGTGCGCCTGTCCGCCCCGAACAAGCACCACTTCGTGGTCGACCTCTCCCCCTTCGAACTCGACAACCCCGGCGAGGTCTTTTTCGCCGCAGACCGGCCATACGGCCTGATCCAGGCGACCGTCGAACGCGACGATGCTCCCCCGGCCAACGAAGCCTGGCGCAGTGCGGCTGGGCTAGCATGAGCCTGATGGATGCTACAGGGCCGGCCACTTCCGAGATCCCCACAACCGATGCCGGATGGCTCGCACGGGCGATCGAACTCGCCACCGAGAACGTCGCCAATGGCGGCGGCCCGTTCGGCGCCGTGATTGTGCGCGACGGTGTGTTGGTTGCCGAGGGGCAGAACCGGGTGACCGCTTCGCTCGACCCCACGGCCCACGCCGAGGTCACCGCCATCCGTGCGGCCTGCCAGGCAATCGGCGACTTCTCGCTGGCCGGCATGACTCTGTACACGTCCTGCGAACCGTGCCCGCTGTGTGTCTCGGCATCCCTGTGGGCTCGCCTCGACCGGGTGGTCTTCGCAGCCGACCGCGATGATGCCGCCCGCGGCGGATTCGACGACCGCGAGTTCTACGAGCTTTTCGCCCGCGACCGCTCCACCTGGCCGATGAAAATCGACTCGGTGCGCCCGGACAACGCGCCGGAGCCGTTCGATGCATGGCTGGAACTCGGCACCCGCACCGACTACTGAGCTCGACTGGCCTCGGTGCAGGTCACCGAGGTTATGCGCAGCATCCCCGAACCGGGTTCAGCTTCCGCGGTAGGTCGAGTAGGCCCAGGGACTCAACAGGACCGGCACGTGGTAGTGGGCGTCCTCGTCGGCCAGGTCGAAATCGATCACGATCCGTGGGTAGAAACCCTTTTGCCCGGTCGCCTCGAAGTAGCTTCCCACGTCGAAAACGAGACGGTACACGCGGGCGGGCAGCGACGGTGGACCGATCTCCGTGATGCGGCCGTCTGCATCGGTGACGGCGTAATCGAGCAGGTCGCCCTGTTCGCTTTCGAGCTGCACCGGAACCCCCTCGGCGGGGCGCCCGAGCGCCGAATCGAGCACGTGCGTGGTGATATGGCTCATACGGTAGGTCTCCCCTGCCAGGTGTCCGAGACGCTGTCACCCATCGGTGGCAGCGGGCGGGAACAGTTTCTCGAGTCGTAGAAGTGCGATGTCGCGAAGTTGTTCCCCTACGATAGCCAGTTCTTCGTCCTCATCCAGCGACAGCCGTCGCGTAAGTTCGCCAAGAATCTCGAGCCGGCTCCGTCCGGCCGCCCGAATCAGGAAAACACGGCCGAAACGCTGCTCGTACACGGCATTGCCCTCGGCGAGTTTCAGGGCGAGTTCCGTGTCATCCGACGCGCTGGAGGCCTGTTCGCTCGCACTGAACGACTGCGCGGTGCCCTCGCCGACCGGCTTTTCCCCGATCCGCGGATGATGGGCGATGGCCTCATCGATCTCGGCCGGCGACAGCGGGGTCGCCGCATCGTGCGCAACGGACAGCAACGCGGCGGTCGAGGCGAAGGGCGCGGCGGCCGCGACCTCGTCCACCCAGCGTTCAACGGACAGGGCGGCGCTCAGCGCGGCCCGCAACTGTGGTTCGGCAAGGTCGATCATGGTGTGTATAACTGTACCCATGACCACTACCCATCCTGCCGGGGATGCTGCGGGGCCGGGCGGTTCGTGGGCCGGCGTCGTTGTTGGGATTGTGCTCGCCGCCGGTGCCGGGTCCCGGATGGGCAAGCCGAAGGCGCTGGTGCGGACCGCGGAGGGCGAGCCGTGGCTGGAACGCGCGACCGCCCTGCTGGAGCACGCCGGCTGTTCTCCGGTGTTCGCCGTCCTCGGGGCCAAGGCCGATGAAGCCCGGGCCCTGCTTCCCAGTGACGGTATTGCCACGGTTGTGGTGGCGGAACGCTGGGCGGAAGGTATGTCCGAGTCGCTGCGTGCGGGACTTATGGCGGCCTCGGCGACATCAGCCGGGGCGGCGCTCGTCACCCTTGTCGACCTGCCGGGCCTGCCGCTGCCCGTGCTCCAGCGCCTGCTCGAGGAACCGGCGACAAACAATACGGTGCTGCGGCAGGCCGTGTACCGCGGGCAGCCGGGGCATCCGGTGCTGATTGGGCGGGCACACTGGCCCGCCCTGCTCAACTCGCTGGACGGCGACCGTGGGGCACGACGCTACCTTGTCGCCCACGGCGTTGACGAAGTCGAGTGCGGCGACCTGTTCGACGGGTCTGACGTCGACACTCCCGCCAGCTGACCTCGTTGTCACGGAGCGGACTCGGGTTCGTTCTTCAGACGTCCGGGCAAGACTCCGATCATAAACATCACGGTGTTTCTAAATCAAGGGGTTATCCGGTCGAAAATTTGATGTGACGATTGCACCTGATTCCGGCTGACATGGACCAGCAAGCACCACGCACCTACCCCACACCTGTCGCTACCCCGGCAGATCCGTGCATCTTCCGAGCGGGAAATGCGTCGATTTCCCGTCTTCGGATGGGTCGGACGAGGGCCAACTTAATGACAGCTGAATTACCCGACCACTCGCCATCGTCGACGTGGATTCGCCGCCAGGGAACAACTCCTCACACACACTCCCGGCGCAGCGCGCTGTCGAAGCGTGTGATTTTTCCCACCCTTGGGTTGCTTGTCGCGTTGAGCCTCGCCCCCTCGGCCAGCGCCGCCGCGGCCCCTCCGGCCGCCGTGACGGCAGCGGCCCCGGGGGTGTCGGCGGAGTCGGATGCCCCGGACGAGTCCGGCGATTATGACGATCGGGGCGACTGGGGCGATCGGGACGACCGGGGCGACTGGCGAGACTCGGACGACTGGGACGACTGGGGCGACTCACGGGATTGGGACGACTCCGAGGATTGGAGCGACTCGGAAGACCAGGAGGACTCCGATCAGCCTTCGGAACCGGACGGGCAAGAGGAGCGGGAAGAGCAGGAAGAGGAGCGGGAAAAGCCGACTGTTCGGGAGCAACCAGCCAAACCCAGCCCGGCACCCGAGGCGCCGTCAGAACCGGTAAAACCAGCCATACCGGCGAAACCACAACCCGCTCCTGCGCCGCCGGTTGAACCGGAACCCGCTCCCGCGCCCGTGCCGGTCGCGCCCGCCCCGCAGCCATCCGCTGTGGTGAGTCCGCCGGCACCAACTTCGCCGCCGAGCCGGGCGCCGCGGGTGAAACCGACACCCCCAGCGCTCGCCACGGCATCCGTTATTGCCGGCAGCACGGACGGCGGCACCAGGCTCACCCTCACCGGGACGAACCTCTCCGGCGCCACCGAGGTGACCTTCGGGGGAATTGTGGGGAGCGGGCTCGAGATCCTCTCGGCGACGGAACTGGCGGTCACCACCCCACCGCGGGCGGAGCCGGGCAACGTGAACGTGCGGGTCCTCACTCCCGGTGGGCGCAGCTCCAGCTCATCCCCCGTCCACTTCCGCTTTGTCCGTCCCCCGGCCATCAGCGGGCTGTCCCCGGCCAGCGGTTCCGACGCCGGCGGCACACTGGTGACGATTTCCGGGTCCGATTTCAACGACGCGAGCCAGGTACTCTTCGGCGACCAACCCGCGGCCGTTGTCACGTTCACCCCGGAACTCGCCAGGGTCATCGTTCCGCCGCGCCAGGGTGGCGGGCCGGTCAGTGTGCGACTGACCACCATCGGCGGCACCTCGGCGGTTGTCCCGGCGGCCGCGTTCAGTTACGCACCGACCCCGATGATCACGGCTGTCTCCCCCACAACCGGCTCCACGGACGGCGGCACCGTGATCACCATCTCGGGGTCCCACCTGGCCGACACATCGCAGGTCAGTTTTGGTGGCGAGGCCGGCTCCGACCTCACTGTCGTCTCCGACACCGCGGTCACGGTGCGGGCGCCGGAACGAACCTCCACCGGCACGGTTCGCCTCACACTTGTCACCGACACCGGGGCTGTCGGCGAGTTTCCGGACGACGCCGGTTTCTCCTACACACCGGCGGTGGAGACCGTGGTCGAATCGACAGCCCGCACGTTCTGGCCGTTCGGTCTGATTGGGATGCTGTCCTGGTCGGTGTGGTTTGTGCGGCGGTTCCTGTCCCGCCACCGCTACACCCCCATCACCAACAACTACACCACCACCACCTCCATCGTGGTCCCCGTCTACCGCGAAGACCCCCACGTCCTCGAACGCTGCCTACACACCTGGCTCGCCGAAAACCCCACCGAAATCATCCTCGTCGTCGACGACCAGGACACCGCCCTCCTCGACCACCTCCACAGCCTCAACCTGCCCACCGTCACCCTCCTCGAATGGCACCACACCGGCAAACGCGGCGCCCTCGGCGCCGGCGTCCGCCACGCCACCGGCGACATCGTTGTATTCGCCGACAGCGACACCGCCTGGCGCCCCGGCCTGCTCGCCCACATCCAAATGCCCTTCCAGGACCCCAACATCGGCGGTGTCGGCTCCCGCCAACACGTCTACCTGCCCCGCACCAACATCTGGCGTCGGGTGGCCTACTGGATGCTCAACACCCGCTACCTCGACTACGTACCGGCGATGAGCCGCCGCGGCGGCGTGGCCTGCCTGTCCGGGCGCACCGCCGCCTACCGCCGCAGCGCCATCACCCCACTGATGCCGGCGCTGGAAAAAGAGATCTTCCTGGGCCGCGAATGCATCGCCGGCGACGACGGCCGCCTGACCTGGCTGGTGCTGGCCGCCGGCTACAAAACCGTCCACCAAGACACCGCCCAGGCCGATTCCATGTTCCCCGCCGAACTGGCCGCGTTCCTGCGCCAACGTGTGCGGTGGAGCCGCAACTCCTACCGCTGCTACCTCACCGCGCTCTCGCAGGGGTGGTTGTGGCGCCAACCACTGATCACCCAGGTCACCGTGCTGCAGATCCTACTGACGCCGTTGACGATGGGCGCGGCCATTTGGTACGGAACCCGGTGGATAGTGGAAGGCGGATGGATCGCAGCGGCAATTGTGCTGACCTGGGCGGTCAGCAGTCGCGCTATTCGCGGAACATCCCACCTGATGGAGAACCCACGCGACCTGCTCATCACCCCATTGGTCGCGCTGTCGATTGCCACAATCGCGCTGCCGATCAAGTTCTGGGCGGCGTTGAGTATGAACCGGCAGGGCTGGCTCACCCGCCAGGACGGCCAGCGTGTGCAGGGCCAGCAGGAGATCGAGGTGGTCGCCCATGCCAGTCAGGGCTGAACTCAGTCGTCGTCGGCTACTCAGCGCACTGTTGCTTGTTGCCGTATTGCCGGCAACCCTCGCGTTTGCGGCGGTCAGCTACAGCACCCCTGCCGCTCCCCCTGGCGCCCCCACATATAACCCGGTCCCCCTGGACCGGGACGAGGTGCTGATTGCGTTGCTGAATCGCGAGGTGCAGCGGGGCCGCCGCGTCATCGCTGCGGCAACCCCCGAACAGCTCGGTCCACAACTGCTGCCGGCAACAGTGTCCGATCCCCTCCCCCTTGTTTTCCTCCCGGCACGGCCCAAACCATATGATCTCACCGAGGTACAGGCGGGCCTGCCCTCGATCTTCGAAGAATCCGGTGACGGACTCCTGTTGCGGGCGAGTGTGGTGATACCGGAGGGTGCGCAGCTGACCATCAGTGGGAAAACCACCCCAACGCTTCGGCTCGCCAGCTCTCCAACCGGTTTTTCCACCCTCATCGCCCTGGGGGGAACTCTGTCGGTGCAGGGCACAACGCGCGAACCGGTGACTATTTCATCCTGGGACCCCGACAATCGCGCCGTGGACCTCAATCCTTCCGACGGCCGGTCGTTCCTGCTCACGATGGGCGGACGGATGAACCTGGCCCACTCCGACATCGGCTACCTGGGCTTTGGGACCGGGACAAGTTCCGGTGCCGCTTGGCGAAGCGCCGACCATGTCACCACGGACGTGGTCACCGACCCCGCAATCGGCGAGGTCACCAACACGGTGCTGCACAACAACTGGTTCGGCGCTTATACCTTTGAAGCCGAAGGGATGCGTTGGGCAGGTAACACCTTCGCCGACAATATCGCCTACGGTTTCGACCCGCACGATCGCAGCAACAACTTCGTGGTGGAAAACAACGTTGCGTATGGGAACGGCCGGCACGGATTTATCTTCTCCCGTGGATGCGACAACAACATCATGCGCAACAACGTGTCTTACGACAATCGAGGTCACGGTTTTATGATCGATGACGGTCGATCCGCCGACGCAGACTACGCCGATGCATCGCGACTCGACTCGAATTTCAACCAGGTCCTGGGAAACCACGCCTACGACAACGATGGGAATGGGATCGAGATCGAAGGCGGGAAGGGCAATGTCGTCTCCGGCAACCTGGTGGAGCGCAATCATGTTGGTGTTCGACTGAAGAACGGTGCCTCCGTCGTTGTGTCAGACAACACCATCAACGACAGCTCACTCGCCGGAGTTGACGTGCTGCGCAATACCGGCAAAGTGGATGTGACGGACAATACGATCTCCGGGGGCTGGGCAAGCATCGCGCTTGGCGTGGCGAACGGGGCGACGCTCGCCAACAACTCACTGTCGAATGCGTCAACTCCTTTGTCCGTCGCTGGAGAAGCCGTCCGCGGTGAAGATTTTGCTGGCAGTGTCGGGCGCCTCTTCAGTTGGAATCCGTTGCTGGTGTTATGGACCGCCATCCTCGGTGTACCCATGATCCTGGGTTTGCACCGACTGGGCCGGTGGGTAGTAGCGAGAGTGTCAGCACCGTTCCGATCACAACAACAAGACGCACCCAAATTTTATGTTCCCTCGGCAACCGACTACAGCGGGCGCCATGTGCGCCGAAGTAGTCGTACCTCCAGCCGCCCACGAACCCGGGAGTTAAACAACACCACCCGCAGGTAGAGAACTGTCGCCTCTCGTGGGCACAGACTATGGAAGGCTGGGCGCAGCCATCGAAAGGTACCGCGCCCCATGTTCACAGACCTTCCAGAAGCCGCACTGCGCGCGTACACCAGCCCCCAGGGCGAACCGGACGATTTTGATCAATTTTGGGCGGATACCCTCGCCGAAACCCAGTCGTTCGACCTGGCAGTGACCATGGTGACCCACGAAGTCGGCCTGCTGACCATCGACGTGTACGACGTCACGTTTTCCGGATACAACGGCCAGCCAGTGAAGGCATGGCTGCGAGTCCCGGCGGGATCGACCGGGCCGCTACCGACCGTGGTCCAATTCGTCGGATACGGCGGAGGTCGCGGAGCGGCACACGAAAACCTGCTCTGGGCATCCGCCGGGTATGCGCACTTCCAGATGGATACCCGTGGACAGGGTTCGTCGTGGAGCAGTGGCGACACCCCCGACGCCAACGGATCAGGTCCACAGTCTCCCGGTTTTATGACCCGTGGCATTGAAAGCCCGCACAGTTATTACTACCGTCGCGTGTTTATGGATGCGGTGAGAGCTGTTGAAGCGGCCCGGTCGCTGCCGGTTGTTGATGCTGATCGCATCGTGGTCTTCGGTCGAAGCCAGGGTGGCGGTATCGCTCTCGCAACAGCGGCGCTCGTCCCCGGGCTCGCCGGCGTTATCCCGCTGGTGCCGTTCCTCTGCGATTTCCGACGAGCAAGCGTGATGACCAACAGTGACCCCTACAGTGAGATTGGGCGCTACCTTGCCGTCCACCGCACCCGGGTCGCGCAATCCCACAACACGCTCGAGTACTTCGACGGAGTCAACTTCGCCAAACGAGCCACGGCTCCGGCGTGGTTTTCCACTGCCCTGATGGACCCCGTCTGCCCACCGTCCACCGTGTTCGGAGCATTCAATAACTATGCGGGGCAAAAAGAGATCAGCGTGTGGCCGTACAACGGCCACGAGGGCGGTGGGCCAGAAGACGAGCTCGCGACCCTGACGGTGCTCAGGAACCTCTTCGGCTCAGCCGCACCAAGTCACTAAAAACGGGATCGCGCTCGGTTATGGAAGTGGGTTGCGCGGTTTCTCGGAGCCTGGTCCCGGCTTTGCGGTACGTCGCCGCCACAGGAACAAGCCCCACACTGCGCTAATAACGACCCCCACCAGAAGCAGGCACACACCCGTGATCGTCTGGGTCTCCGGAGACATCGGCTGGTACCGCGTCTCGGCGAGCGGTGCGTACGCTGTCCAGCCAAAACTGGCCGGCTGCGTTGTGACCAGGAGCACAATTCCGATAATAATCAGCGCGATGCCGAGAATCGGGGCACCGAAGCGACGGATAACGGTGGCAATCAGCATTCTTCTACCGTAGTTCGTTCGTGTGGGAAAGGAACTCGGCGGAGTACTCTTTCGCGGCGGTTAACGCAGGACCGAGCTGCGGATCCAGGTGCTCAAAAAGATCCACGGTGGCTCAGGGGCCGCCGCAGTACCGCGTCGCCACGTTCGCCTCACCTACCCGTGGGCGACCACCATGGGCAGCTCTATTCGGTTTTTTCCCGGCGCGGTGCGGGCCGCGTATCCCTCGGCGAGCAGCAGCGAGCAGTCCTGGTAGCCCAGGAGGGCTTCTGAAATTCCGGTAGGAGGGGAACAGGCCGCGAGTCGCGCAGAGCAGGATCGTCCGTTCCTCCCGGTATTGCGGCTTGGCGCACATAGATCGCGTCGTCACACCCTGGATGCACAATGTTCTCCCCCGCAAGTTTGAGACCCGCTTTGGCATCATGCAGGGTGCCGCGCACAATCCACGCCATCCCGTTGTGCCGCGACCATAATCTCAATCTGCCCCTGGCTCGGCAGCGGCGACGGACTAGAATTTCGGTCACCATCGGGCAGAGGAGCATCATGATTCCTGAAATCAATTACTGGGCTGTCGCAGCCGCCACCGTCTCAAGCATGGTGATCGGTTCGATTTGGTATACCCCGAAAGTCTTCGGTAACTACTGGATGAAGGCCGCGGGGGTAACCCCATCGGGACGGGGCGCCGATGCCATCCGCCCCATCGCCATCACCGTTGTGGTCAGTTTTATCACGGCGTGGGTGCTGGCCGGTGCCGGATATATCAGCTGGGATTTCTATGGGGGCAGCTTTTTTGTCAACGTTGTGGTGACCGGCATTATCCTCTGGGCAGGGTTCACGGCTGCGCGATTTATCACTCATGACGCGTTCGATGGTCGACCCGCAGGCCTGACCGTGTTGAACGTGGCCCATGAATTCGTCACCATCGTCGTGATGTCATTGATCATCGGTGTTTGGCCCGGATAGGCAACGTATCGCCCGCGGAGATTCCGGCACGGGTGGGTGGTCCCTCGCGTGCCGTGGTGCCAGAATCAGAAACATCCGAAAGGAGTTCTGATGCGATATTCTCTCCTGCTGTATGCCCAAGAGCCCCAGGATGCGCAGGTATCCGACGAAGATCTCGAGCACTTCCAGGTAGCGTTCGACATGTTTGGCAGATCGCTGGATTCTGCCGGGGTGCTGGTGGCGGCGGAGGTTCCTCAGCCCGTTGCCGCGACCACCTCAATCACGCGGCGTCGCGGCGAAGTCGAAGTGGACCACGCACCGGCTAGCGATTCACGCGAGACGCTTTCCGGAATATTTATCATCGAGGTGCCCGACCTGGACGCGGCGGTGGGCTGGGCGCAGAAGTGCCCGGGCTCGCTCTACGGCGTTGTTGAAGTCCGGCCCTCCGGCGCGTCGTTCTATGACGGGCACTGGCACTCCAGCGGATGAAGAAAGCGCGGACGTGACGCTACTCAAGCACCCGGACGTGCACCTCGACGATGTCGGGTGCTTCGATGCCCTCCGCCACGCGTACTGCCTTCTTGACGGGAAGGACGTACTGTTTCGACGCCGAATCCGGAAACATCGAGGTTCTGAAGCGGGTGGATCCGATGGTCACCTCGACCCGGATCGAACCGAACCCGCGCGGTGGCCGGGGTTTATCAGCGATGGCCAACGATTCGTCGAGCGGGACAGAGACGAAAAACCAGGATGCGCGCGCGGGCCATTCCCAGAGCTCAGTCGAGAAGAGCAGGGTTTCGGGTACACCATCCATCAGAGCGATCGTAATGCTCCGGGAGCCGGTTGGGGAGATTCCGCGGTAGCGGGCCTTTACTGGTGCGGTGGCGGGATTTACAGTGTCAGGCACCGAACGTCCCGCACGGTCAGGAGTTCCCCATGGCTTTGATCGACGCCCAGGTGGCGACACGGCTGCCGGCACAGGATTTGGACCGTGCGCGTCGCTGGTACAGCGACAAACTCGGGCTCGACCCGGTCGAGGAACGCGGCGGTGCCCTACGCTACGTCGTCGGTGGGGGCGAATTCTCGATCTTCCTCTCCTCCGGAGCTTCGACCGGCGCATTTACCCAGTTGGCGTTCACGGTCACGGACATTGCGACAGAAGTCGCGGAGATGACCAAACGCGGTGTTGTTTTCGAGGAGTACAACGAACCGGGCCTGACCACAACGGAGTCTGTCGCTCGGATTGCCGGAAATTACCCGAGCAAGGGAACGTCGGAGTTCGGCAGCTGGTTCCGGGACAGTGAAGGAAATTTGCTCGGTATGGGGCAGTCAATTTCTTAAACAATTCGGTTGCATTGAGGACAGAAGTTGTCCTACTGGATTCCTACTGTGAAGGTAATGGCGGTCCACCCGCCGCACTGCTTAGACACTGAAGGAGACACCATCATGGACTGGAAGATTGAGCTACTGGCCGTACCCGTCGCGGATATCGACCGCTCGAAGGCGTTCTACGTCGACGCGCTCGGGTTTAACGCCGACATGGATGCCGTTGTTAGTGAAGAGATGCGTTTTGTCCAGCTCACCCCGCCGGGTTCCGCCTGCTCCATCATGCTGGATGCCGGTGCCGACAGTATGAAACCCGGCTCCCTGACTGGAATCCAAGTGGTGGTGGCGAGCGCGGATGCTGCCCTTGAGCAACTTCGCAGCGCCGGCGTGGAGGCACGGGGCGTGGAAGAGTTCCCGTGGGGTCGGTTTGTCTTTTTCACCGACCCCGACGGGAATGGCTGGGCCCTGCAGGAGTTAATCGACTACGAGAAGCAGGGGTACCCCGAAGTACTCGAGCTGAGGTAGTTGGGCTAGCCGAAGGGAATTGCGGCGGTCAGGACTCCGACCAGCAACATCACCAGTGCGACCGCCGTCGCGCGCCACAGGACCTTTTTGTGGTGGTCGCCGAGGTTGACGTTGGCAAGCGAAACAAGCAGCAGGATTGCCGGCACAAGCGGGCTCTGCAGGTGCACGGGCTGCCCAATAATCGATGCGCGCGCCATCTCGACCGGAGTGATTCCGAAGTTGGATGCGCTCTCCGCGAGGACGGGAAGCATCCCGAAGTAAAACGCGTCGTTGCTCATGAAAAACGTCATGGGGATGCTGAGCACACCGGTGATGACTGCCAGTGACGGCCCGAGCGAATCCGGGATGATCGTGACCAGCCAGCTGGACATCGCGTCGACCATGCCGGTTCCGTTGAGCACTCCGATGAGGACGCCGGCGGCGAGGATCATCGAGACGACGGCGATGATGTTGGGCGCGTGGGCGGCGATGCGATCGCCCTGGTCCTTCAGCTTGGGAAAGTTGATGATCAGCGCAACGGCGGAGCCAACCATAAAGACGAAGGGCAGCGGAAGGAGGTCGACAACCAGCAGGATCATGACCAAGATGGTCAGCCCGAGGTTCACCCAGAGGAGTTTCGGGCGCAAGGTGTCGCGCACAGGGTCCAGAAGAACTTCGGTCGCAACCGGCATTGGCGCGGTGTCGGCGCGAACCAGGGCGGGGACGAGTATGCCGCCGCGATGCGAACCGTTGGCGGCCAGACCGGACTTTCC
>Ga0247735_1000376_pt1 | contig 17667 bp, 20 predicted proteins | sample UWRJL178409R2_FD_180934 | JGI IMG/M metagenome (GOLD analysis project Ga0247735, IMG submission 180934) | Plant litter microbial communities from Arlington Agricultural Research Station in Wisconsin, United States - UWRJ-L178-409R-2 | ecosystem: Environmental > Terrestrial > Plant litter >... | reverse complement strand
TCCTCACGACCTTCGACGCCGACGAGCTGGTGCTCCAGGCGCTGCGCGCCGGTGCCGCCGGCTTCCTGCTCAAGGACACGCCGCCGCCGGAGATCGTGCGGGCCATCGAGCTGGTCCAGGCCGGCGAGGGGATGTTGTCCCCGGGCGTCACGCGGCGCCTCCTCTCGCTCGTCGCCGACGACGGCGGGCGGTCGCTGCGGCAGGTGGACGCGCGCGAGCGGCTGGCCACGCTGAGCGAGCGCGAGCACGAGGTGGCCCGGGCCGTAGGGCAGGGCCGGCCCAACGCGGAGATCGCGGCCGAGCTGCACATGAGCGTCGCGACCGTGAAGGCGCACGTCTCCCGGGTGCTGGTCAAGCTCGGGGTGGAGAACCGGGTGCAGGTCGCGCTGCTCGTGCAGGATGCGGGGTGAGCGCGCGGCTCCGGCGACGCGACGCGGCACTCTGACGTGCCGGCGCGCCCCTGCGGTACGGTGCCGGCTATGAACGTCCATCGTCTCTGCCGCTGGTTCGCGGCCACCGTCCTCGTCGTCCTCGCCGGTGCGCTGCTGCCCGCCGCGGCCTCCGCTCGTGACTGCGGGAAGGCGCCGCAGAAGGGCGCCCCGGGACCCGTTCCGGCGCAGGCCGCGAAGCTGTTCTCGCTGATGAAGGACGCGCCGACCCGCGTCTCGGAGAAGCGGCGCCGGATGATCTGCGGCTTCGCGCGGGAGCTGGGGGTGGATCCGGCGCAGGCCCGGCGGATCGCCAGCCCGATGGGGCGCAAGGGTGCGTGGTTCCTGGTGCCGGGGACGAAGGGCATGATCGTCGACACCGGCGGAGGCGGCGCGGGGGCGACCTACGCGGCGATCCGCGCGCGCGGCTGGTTCGGGTACTTCACGGGCACGAGGTACCTCGGCGCGGCGGTCGACGGCAACGACGCCATCACCGGGACGGGGCCGGCGAGGGACGGCTCGCCCGTGACGTTCACCGCGCCGATTCGCCACAACGTCTTCGTCCTCGATACCCCGGGCGCGAACCCGGGGGCGCTCACCATCGCGTTGTCCGCCTCGTCGGCGGGGTGACCGATAGTTCGGTCCGCGGCCAGCTGATAGAACGGCCCGATGCCTGACGACAAGCCCTCGGACGCGTTCGGCGGCGGCGAGCCGTGGACGATCAGCCACTTCTCCCAGTCGAACCCGGCGGGGCCCGCTCAGGGCGACGTCGCGGGCCTGCTGCGCCGGGTCGCCGATTCGCTCGACGAGCTGGGCGACGTGACCGTGCAGGACATCACGTTCTCGTCGAAGGTCACCGGAGGCGAGGACGACCTCACGATGACCGTGTACTACGACCCCGAGCCGCGCCGCACGTAGTGGTGAACCGTCGGGTCTGAGGCCCGTCCACCGGGCTTCAGACCCGACGGTTCGAGGGTGCTCTAGGGTCAGCGGACCGTGGCCGTCAGCGTCGTGATCCCGTGTTACAACAGCGCCGCGTGGCTCCCGGGATGTCTGGACTCGCTGCGCGCGCAGACGGTGGCGCCGGCCGAGATCCTGCTGATCGACAACGGCTCGGCCGACGACTCGCTGGCCGTCGCCGCGACCTACCCGGAGGTGACGGTCGTCGCGCTCGGGGCGAACACGGGCTTCGCCGTGGCGTCCAACCGTGGGCTGCGCCGGGCCCGCTCGCCCTACGTCGCGCTGCTCAACCCCGACGTGGAGCTGGAGCCCGACTGGATCGCGCGGATGGCCGCCGCCCTGGCCGTGCATCCCTCCGCTGCGTCGGTCGCCTGCAAGATGACTGACCTGATGCACCCGGGCCGTCTCTACGACACCGGGGACGTTCTGCGGCGCGATGGCGTGTGCGAGCAGCGGGGGCGGTTCGAGGTGGACGTCGGGGCCTACGACGCGCCCGGCGAGATCTTCGGCGCCTGCGCCGGCGCCGCCCTGTACGACCGGGACGCCGTGCTGTCGATCGGCGGGTTCGACGAGCGCTTCTTCCTGTACATGGAGGACGTCGACCTCGCGCTGCGTCTGCGGCTGGCCGGCTGGACGGCGCGCTACGAGCCGGTGGTCGCCCGCCACGTCGGGGAGTCCAGCCCGCCGGGCCTGGACCGTCCCGTGCGCGTCTGGGTCCAGCGCAACACGCTGCTGATGATCGTCAAGACGTTCCCGCTGTGCTGGCTGCCGCTCGTCCTCTACCGCCAGCTCGGCTGGGCGCGCCACGCGGCGCGCACCGGCCAGCTCGGCCTCTACCTGCGCGGCACCCGCGAGGCGGTCGGCCTGCTGCGCCCGATGCTCGCCACGCGCCGGCGCCTGCGCCGCGAGGCGGTGCGGACGATGGACGAGGTCGTCCCCCGCCGGCCGATCCGCGGGGGCTGAGGCCGGTCGTCCGGGCCCGGGTGACGTTTGGTGGCGGAAAGATCGCGGTATGCGCGACCTTTCCGCCACCAAAGGGTCGAGCGGTCACGGGAAGGAGAGCAGCGGCGCGATCTCCGACCGCCCGGCCCCGGGAAAGCGCCGGCATACCGCGCTCCTCCTGGGGATGCGTGCGCGCTGCTTGCCGTCCGCGGCCGACCGCACCGACGCGGGCAGCTGGTCGAGGCGCGCCGTCAGCACGTAGCTGAAGCCGTCGAAGCCGGAGTCGGGGACGGGCGGACCCCGCCGCGCGGCGATCGTCTCGCCCCCGGCCGTCTCCAGCACCACCCCGCCCGCGCCGGGTCTCGCCTGGCCGAAGACGAACAGGTCGTCGGCGGCGCAGTTGACGTGGATCTCCCCGCTGAGCATCGGTGCGGGGGCCGTTCCGCACGTGTCGAGGCCGTTGGTGAACGGATCCCGATGGCCAGCATCGTCGACGAGCGTGATGGCCCCGGTGTACGCCAGGCGCAGGCACCAGCTCGCCACGACGTCGTCGTCGGGCGACGGCTTCCCCGGGCTCACCCGGTAGCGCGCGCCGGACGGGGTGCGACCGGTGATCGGGAAGGTCTTGCTCACGCTCCCCGCGGTCGCGCCGGCGTCCGGTCGGCGCTCCTCGCCGCAGCCGGCCGCGACGGTGGCGGCGAGCACGATGGTCAGCAGGATCGAGGGGGTGCGCATGCGGCGAAGCAGGCTATCCCAAGCCGTCCGATCCAGAAACGGACCGTCCCGGCACGCGTCCCCGGCCTTACTTCGACAGGCTCGGGATCACGTCGAGCAGCAGCGTGCGGCCGGTGGAGAGGAGGATCTCCTCGGTCTCCTCCCGGGTCTTGTCGCCCGTCACCCACGCGCGGGTGGCGGCGATCGAGAACTCGGTGAAGCAGCGCAGCAGGAAGCGGGCCTGGGGGGTGTCCTGCACGATGTCGCTGTTGGCCTCGAGCGTGCGTGCGACGCCCTGGTCCTTGGCCGCGTCCAGCAGCGCCTGGATCTCGGGGTGCTTGGGGTCGGCCGCGTGGCCGACCACGGCGAGCCACGTCTCCCGGTTGTCGGCGATGACGTCGAGGCTGGCGGCGACGTTGCGCGCCGTCCGCTCCTCGAAGGGGACGTCGACGCCGAGGGAGCGGGCGGCGGACAGCGCGGCGGCCCCGTCGGCCGCGACGGCGAGGAAGACCTCGCGGATGCCGCCGAAGTAGTGGTGCACCAGCGAGCGGGCCACGCCCGCGGCGTCCGCCACCTCGCCCGTGGACACGGTCCAGTACGGCTGCTGGGCGAACAGCTTCCGGGCGGTGCTGAGGATCTCCTGGCGGCGGTCGTCCGGCGCCATCCGCCGGCGGCGCGGAGCTGCGGATTCTGGTGAGGGCATGGTCACCGCCACATGCTAGTTGACGGACCGTCCAACAGTCTGTTGTAATGACTGCCAGTTAGTTGTTTCGGTCGTGGTCGGACCGGCGCCCCTCGCGTCGTCGCTCGACACCAAGGAGATGGCGTGTCCCGCAGGAGCTCGCAGTTCCCCGCCCCACCGCTTCGTGCGGCTCGCCTCGGCCGAGCGGTTGCGCTCGCCGCCGCGCTGGCCGCCGTCAGCGCCGCTCCGGCCGCCGCGTCGGCCGACCCGCCGAAGCCGAAGCTCACGCTGTCCCCCGCCAACGGCACGCCCGCGGCCAGCCCGCAGACCCAGATCAGCGTGCTCGGCGTCGCGCCGTCCCGCATCACCGGGGTCACGGTCACCGGCGCCGTCTCGGGCGCCCACCCGGGCAGGCTGCGCCCCTACTCGGGCAAGCGCGGCGCGAGCTTCCTGCCCGCGACGCCCCTCGCCCAGGGCGAGAAGGTCGACGTCGTCGTGCGCGTCCGCGGCGCGGAGGCCGTGCGCTCGTCGTTCACCGTCGCCCGGCTCGGGACGACCCCGCCGATCCTCAACATCAAGGTCATCCAGCCGGACAAGCTCGAGAAGTTCGTCACCGAGCCCGGCCTCCAGGCCCCGAAGCTCACCGTCAACAAGGGCGGCTCACGGCCCGGCGGCGCGATCTTCCAGACCCCGCTGCCGTCGCCGATCGTGCACCCCGGCAGCGTCCAGACGGTGACGATCAGCCCCGTCGGCCCCGGGGGGCCGATGATCTCCGCCGCCAACGGCGACCTCATCTGGTTCCGCCAGCTCACGCCGCCGAACGTGGCGGCCAACCTCGGGTTGCAGCAGTACCGCGGCAAGCCCGTCCTGACCTGGTGGGAGGGGCCCGTCACCGCGGCCGCGTTCGGCCTGGGCAAGGGGATCATCGCCGACACCTCGTACCGGACCGTCGCCGAGGTCGAGACCGGCAACGGGTACAAGATGGACATCCACGAGTTCCGGCTGACGCCCGAGGGCGACGCGCTGGTCACGATCTACTCGCCGGTCCTGATGCACCTGGAGGGCACCCCCGAGGGCAAGCTCTCCCCGGTCCTCGACTCGATCGTCCAGCAGATCGACGTCAAGACCGGCCTCGTGGTCTGGGAGTGGCACGCGCTCGGCCGCATCCCGTTGAAGGACTCGTACGCCACGCCGGAGAACAGCGCCACCTACGACGCGTTCCACATCAACTCGATCCAGCCGCTGGCGCACGGCCAGATGCTGATCTCGGCCCGGGACACCGCGGCGATCTACAAGATCGATCGCACCACCGGCAAGATCCTGTGGACGCTCGGCGGCAAGTCCAGCACGTTCAAGATCGCCAAGCCCGGGCGCTTCTGGTTCCAGCACGACGCGCTGCTGCTGCCCGGCGACCGGGTCAGCATGTTCGACGACGAGGCCGGGCCGCCGCAGCGGGCGCCCGCGTCGCGCGGGCTGATCCTCCAGCTCGATCTGAAGCGCAAGACGGCCAAGCTCGCCCAGGAGTTCAAGCGGGCGCCGGACACGAGCGCCCAGAGCGAGGGCAGCACGCAGATCCTGTCCGGCGGCAACGTGTTCGTCGGCTTCGGCGCCACCGGCTTCTTCTCGGAGTTCACTCCCAGCGGGAAGCTGGTCTACGACGCGAACCTCCCGGACGGGGACGGCAGCTACCGCACGTACCGCCTGCCGTGGACCGCCACGCCGAAGACCAAGCCGCTCGCCGCGGCGCGTCACGGCGCGGACGCCGGGCACGCCACGGTCTACGCGAGCTGGAACGGCGCGACCACCGTCGCGAGGTGGCAGGTGCTCGCCGGCGCGGACGCCGGCTCGCTCGCGCCGGTCGGCGCCGCGGCCAAGCGCACCGGCTTCGAGACGGCGATCCCCGTGACGAGCGGCGCGGCCGTGTTCGCCGTGCGGGCGCTGGACGCCAAGGGTCGCGTCCTGTCGACCTCCGACGCCGTGCCCGTCGCGTAGCGCCGCATGGCCGATCGCTCCTTCGCGGACACGCTCACCCGCCGGATCCTGCCTCGCACGATCGTCGCGCTCTCGCAGCTGGACGGTCGGGCGCGGGTGGGGGCCGCGCTGCGTCGCCGCCTGCACCGCTCCGCGCGGGTCGAGCTGTACTTCGCGTTCGACGACCCATGCAGCGCGGTCGCCGTGCTCGACCTGGCCGGCCGGCTCGCCGGCTACGAGGCCCAGCTCGTCCTGTACCCGGTCGTGCGCCGGGGGATCCCCGACGACCCGGCCGTCGACCTCAAGCGCGCGTACGCGATCGAGGACGCCCGCCGGCTGCTGCGCCGGTCGGACCTGACGCTGCGGCGCACCGAGCCGCTGGCGCCCGGGGACGTCGCGTTCCTCGCCGAGTGGGTGGCGGGCGCGCCGCAGGGCCCCGCGCTCGTGCGCTTCTGCGTCGACGCGATGCGGCGGCTGTGGCTGGAGACGGAGGGGCCGGTCGACCGGACCGACTTCGAGCCGCCGTCCCCCGCGGCGCTGGCCGGCGATCGCGGCCCCGCGGCGGTCCGCCGCGACGAGCGCCGCATGAAGCGCCGCGGCCCGTACGACACGCCCGCCGCGTGGGTCCACGGGCAGTGGTTCTTCGCCCACGACCGGCTGGCGCAGATCGCCGCCCGGCTCGACGACCTCGGCTGGAGGCGGCCCGCGTGACCCCCGTCCGGCTGGACTTCTTCTTCTCGTTCCGCAGTCCCTACTCGTACCTCGCCGGGCCGCGGGCGTTCGCCCTGCCCGACCGCTACGACGTCGAGGTGGCGTTCCGCGGCGTGATCCCGATGGCCATGCGCGGCCAGTCCGTGCCGCGCGCCAAGCGGCTGCACACCCTGCGCGACGTCAAGCGCGAGGCGGTGCGTCTGGACATGCCGTTCGGCCGCATCCACGACCCGATCGGCGATGGCGCCCTGCGCTGCCTGCTCGTCGCCCAGCACGCGATCGACGTGGGGCGCGAGCGCGCGTTCGTGCTCGCCGCCAGCCGGGCGATCTGGGCCGAGGCGGTCGACGTCTCCCGCGACGACGGCCTGCGTCCGGTCTGCGCGGCGGCGGGCCTGGACTGGGCGGCCTGTGTCGCCGCGCTGGACGATCCCGCGGTGCGGGACCGGGTCGACGCCGACACCGATGCGCTGGGCGCCCTCGGCCAGTGGGGCGTTCCCGTCCTCACGTTCGGATCGGAGCGGTTCTGGGGACAGGACCGCATCGAAGACCTCGAGACCGCCCTGCGGGACGCCGGACTGGAGCGCCGCTGACATGCCCGACCGTCCTCCCAACCTCGTGCTGCTGATCACCGATCAGCAGCGGGCCCCGCAGCACTGGCCCGAGGATCCCGCCTGGCTCGACGCGCTGATGCCCAACGACGCCGAGCTGCGGCGCACCGGCGTCAGCTTCACCCGCGCGTTCACCGCGACGGCGATGTGCTCGCCCAGCCGCGCGACCATGCTCACCGGCACGTACCCGCCCCGCCACGGGGTGTCGCTGACGCTGACCGAGAACGACCTCCTGCCCGACCCCAAGAACGTGCCCGACGTGCTGCGCACCGCGGGCCGGCTCGCGATCAGCGGCGAGGTGCCCCGGGCCAAGCTCGCCCGCGCGTTCACCAAGGGGATGCTGCGCCAGGGCGCGCGCAGCGGCAACGAGCCCGAGCTGCCCGCCGGGATCGACACGCTCGCGACCATGCTGCGCGAGCGCGGCTACCACGTGGCGCTGAAGGGCAAGTGGCACCTGACCAAGCCGGTCAACGGCGTCGACTGGACTCCGGCCGATCCGGAGCGCGTCGAGCGCGACTACGGCTTCGCCGGGTGGGAGCCGCCGGACGCCGGCGGCGACGCCAAGGCCGACACGTTCGGTGGCGGCAACGCCGGCTACACGCAGGAGGGCTGGGACGAGGACTACACCCGCCAGATGGAGGCGTGGCTGGCCCAGGCCGACCTGCCCGAGCCGTTCTGCCTCGTGTTCTCGCTCGTCAACCCGCACGACGTGCTCGGCTACCCGTCCTCCTACGAGGAGGGCGGCTACGGGGCCGAGGACTTCGACGACGTGCACGTGCCGCTGCCCCCGAGCATCGACGAGGACCTGCGCGACAAGCCGTCGGTGCAGTCGCTGATGAAGCTCGGCCAGATGTCGTACATCGGCGCCCTCAACGGCCGGGAGGAGCAGCAGCGCTACGTCGACTTCTACGCCCACCTGCATCGCGTGGTCGACGAGAAGATCGGCCGGCTGCTCACCGCCCTGGGCGACCCGGAGGATCCCGCGTCGCTGCGCTCGCGCACGGTCATCGCCCGCACCTCCGACCACGGGGAGCTGGGCCTCTCCCACGGCGGGCTGCGGCAGAAGATGTTCAACGCCTACGAGGAGTCGATCCGCGTCCCGCTGGTCATCTCCAACCCGCACCTCGTGCCGCAGGGCGAGGAGACCGACGCGCTGGCCTCCCTCGTCGACATCGTGCCGACGCTGCTGGGGCTGACCGGCCAGCCGGCCGGCGACGAGCGGCTCGACGGCCACGACCTCGGCCCCGTATGGCGCGGCGAGCGGGAGGCCGTGCGGGACGCGATCCTCTTCACCTACGACGACCACCAGGCGGGCACCGCGTTCCAGGAGGCGCCGGGGCAGCCCAACCGCGTGCGCTGCGTGCGCGACCACCGCTGGAAGTACGCGGTGTACCTCGATCCGAACGGCAAGGTGGCGCCCGAGTACGAGCTCTACGACCTGCGGGACGATCCCGACGAGGTGCTCAACCTCGTCAACGTCAACACCGGCGCCGGGCTGACCGTCCGCGCTCGGCAGGAGGCGCGCCGGATGCACGCGCTGCTGGTGGACGCGTGCGCGAGCAGCGGCACGCTCACCCCGCCGCTGCCGCCGGCGCCCGTGGCCTAGGCGGCCGGCTGCGCGGCCGTGTCCGCGCCGGCCAGGTCGATCAGCCGCTCCGCCAGCTCGGCGGGGCGGCTGAGCATCGCCAGGTGGCCGCCGTCCATCTCGTCGGCCACGAGGCCCAGGCGCTCGCGCGCCAGGCGCCGCTGGAAGTCGGCGGGGAACAGGCGGTCGTCCCGGCACAGCAGCACCCGGGTCGGCACGGTCGGCCACCCGTCGGCGGGCAGGGGGGACGCGAAGATCCCGTCGGTCTGCGTCGTCACCGCCTGCAGGGACTGCTCGAGCTGCGCCGGCGTGAGGTCGTGCAGGAAGACGTCGTGGAGCGCGTCCTCCCCCCACGTGCTGAGGTCGCCGTGACGGGCCAGCACGTCGGGGATCGCCTCGGCGTGGCGCGTGTCTCGCCACCACGTCCCGGCCGTCTCCCCGGGCACGGGGATCATCGCGGCCAGGAACACGAGGAGGTCGACGGGCACGCGCGCGCACACCGCCGCGGCGGTGAACGCCCCGAGGGACTGGCCGACGACGACGAGGTCGCCGCGGACGTCCGCGCGCGGGCCGAGCGCGGCGACGGCCGCGTCCACGTACTCGGGCAGCGCGGCCGCCGGGTCGTCGCACGGCAGGTCGACGGGAACGGGCACGTGGCCGCGCCGTCGCAGCTCGGCGGCGACGCCGTCCCACAGCGCGCCCGTGGAGCCGGCCCCGGGGAGGAGGAGGAAGGTGGTCATGCCGTTCAGACCCCGCCGGGCCGGAGAACTCATCGCCCGGCGATCAGCGCAGGGCGGCGCGGTACAGCGTGGCCGGAGGGAACGCGGCCGGGGCCGGCGGCCCGGACGCGGTGTGCCGGGAGGTGACGAAGGCGGCGTCGAGGGTCAGCGCGATGCCGGTGACGGTCCGCGGGACGGTCCACTGGCGTGTGCGGCCGGTGCGCAGGTCGCGGACGAACAGCCGCTTCTTCTCCCCCCAGGCCAGCCACGGGCCGGCGAGGGTCATGCCGGCACAGGTCTTGCACGGCAGCGGCCGGGCCTTCTTCTCCCCGCAGTGGAGCAGCACGGGGCGGTGCTTGGCGTTCGAGGTCAGGGCCCACGGCTTGGCGTAGAGGAAGGGGCGTCGCGGGTCGTCGAATCCCATGGCCTCCGGGTCCTGCGGCACGAGCAGCGGGGCGCAGAGCTTGCGCGCGTGGCTGGGGGCGTCGAGGTCCTGCACCGTGTTCGGCGGCAGGTACCCGGTGGAGGCTCCGGCCGTCCCGAAGCGGGGCTGGTACAGCGTGGTGTAGGCCCCGGAGCCGTGGGAGGAGATCAGCGCCCCCGTGATCCACAGGGTCCCGAGCGCCTTCACGCTGCTGCTGCTCTCGTCGTTCAGGGGCGCCAGGAACCCCAGGCCCTCCACCAGGCCCGGCGGGTAGGACGCGACGCCGGTGTCGCTGTCGTAGAGCATGGGGACGGAGTCCGGTCCGGTCTCGTTCGGGTAGGCGGGCTTGCAGCTGAAGAGGACGGTCGATCCCTCGACGTCCGCGTAGAGGCAGTTGGGCGGGATCGGCGCCTCGACCGTGTCGCCGTCGGAGTGGGCGACCGCCACCACGCCGTCGCGTGGGCTGCACGCCACGCTGTGCTTGCCGTCGGTGACGACGCCGTCGACGGCCGGTTCCACCGGGCGCACGCTCGCGGCCTCGGCGGCCGGGACGCACAGCAGGACGGCGAGGCTGGACACGATCAGAAGACGGCGCATGCTCTGGAGACGCGCGAGGCCCGCCAGAGTTGCGGGAACGCGATCACCCGGTGCGCTACTTCTGCCGGGTCCGTCCGTTTCCAGGAGCATGCATCGCCTTCGCGTCCTCGCCGCCGTCCTCCCGCTCGCCGTCGTCGGTGCCTGCGCCCCCGGCGCGGTCGGCGCCCCTCTCCCGGGGTGGGGGGACCCGTCGGTGATCCTCGATCGGCCGGGGTCCGCCCTGAGCTCCCTGGCCGTCGCCCCCGACGGGCGCGCGGTGGCCGCGTGGATGAGCACGGATGAGCCCGGCTTCCCCACGACCGTCGCCGAGCGTCCGCCGCACGGCGCGTGGGGGGCGGCCGTGGTCGCCGGCGGCAAGTCGACCGTGGTCCCCGCGCTCGCGGTGACCGCGGACGCCACGACGGTCGGCTGGGCGTCGGACCAGGGCGTAGGCTCCGCGACCGCGAGCGCGGGCGGTCCGTTCGCCGCCCCGTGGCTGGCCGATCCCGGCTTCGAGCCTCCCGTGCTCGCCTCCTCGCCCGACGGATGGACGCTTGCGGCGTGGACCAAGCGCGGGGACGACCGGCGGATCGCCGGCTACCTCGTCAGCGCGCGGCCTCCGGGCGGTGCGTTCGAGACGCCGGCGTTCTTCCTCGGGGCCACCTCGTCCACCGACCTGTCGCTGGCGATCGGCGTGGGCGGCCGGGCGGCGATGACGTGGACCACCTACGACAGCGGCTATCCGGTGTACCTCGTCACGCGGGAGAGCGGGACGGCGAGCTGGGCTCCTCGCGAGGTCGTGGCCTCCGGCTGGGGGTCGAGCGTGGCGATGGACGGGCACGGCGATCTGGTCGTCGTGTCGTTGCAGGGCGGCGAAGTGGGGGTGCGGGATCGCCACGACGGCACGTGGAGCGATCCGCAGGTGCTCGGGAGCAGCACCGGTCCCCGCCCGCAGCTCGTCGTCAACGCGGCCGGGGACGCGGTGGTGACGTGGTCCGACGCCGGCATCCTGCGCGTGGCGCGGCGAACGGCCGGCCGGCCGTTCGGCGCGGCCGTCACCCCCGCGGGCAGCTGCCAGCTCTACGACCGGACGATTCCGCCGGTGATCGATGCCGCGGGCAACGTGCTCGTCGCCTACCCGGCGCGCGATCCGAGGACCGTCGGGGATGCCGCGGCCGTCGTGCTCGACACCGGTGGCGCGCTGCATCCACTCGGGACCTTCCCGTCGTCCGGCGGCTTCACCGTCCGCACCAGCGGGGTCGGGATCGACGGTCAGGGGCTCGTCACCGCGTTGCTGCAGACGAGCGGCAACGGGCGGTCGACCCTGTCCTCGGTGACGACCGCGGCGCCGGTCGCCGAGCTGGCCGCGACGCTGCCGACGGCCGCCCCGGTCGACTGCGTCCTGCCGCCCGGCTCGCGTCCCCTGGCGCTCGCGCCGCTACCCGCGGCGGCCGCCCCCGCGCTCCGCCTCCTCACCACGCACCCGCTGAAGCTCCGCTCCGGCGCGCTGCGCGTTCCGGTGCGCTGCCCCACGAGCGGGCGCTCCTGCGCGGGCACGCTCACGGTGCGGGCGGGCGGCCGCCAGGTCGGGTCGGCGCCGTTCACGCTCCGGGCCGGCTCGATCCGCACGCTTCCCGTGCCGGTCAAGAGCGCCAAGCGGCCGCGCAGCGTCCAGCTCCGCGCCGTCACCGCGGTGACGGGCGGACCGTCCACGACGTCGCGGGCGACCCTCTCGGTCCGCCGGTGACGCGCCGGTGACGCGCCGGCCCGGTTGCGCCGCGCCCCCGGCGCGGGTATGACTCGTCCATGACCTCAGACGCTTCGATCTCCGACCACATCGAGCAGCTCGTCGCCGAGGAGCAGGCGCTCCGCGGCCGGCACTCCGACGGATCCGGGCTGTCCCCCGAGGAGCAGGCGCGGATGGAGGCGATCAAGGTGGAGCTGGACCAGTACTGGGACCTCCTGCGCCAGCGCCGCGCCCACGAGGAGTTCGGCGAGGACCCGGACCTGGCGGACATCCGCCCCGCCTCCGAGGTGGAGAACTACGAGCAGTAGCGCCCGTCCGGCAGCGTGAGTGTCGCTGAGTGGTTGGAGGGCAACCACCCAGCGACACTCAGCGCGCTTCGACGTCGGCCCGCTTCGACGTCGGCCCGCTCCGACCGGGGCCACGTACCGGATTCCCACCTTCAGCCAACCGAACGGTGACCTGGCGGGTGCAGGATGTGAATTGTCCGGCAGTTCACCCCGCACTCGAAGGAGCACCTCATGGCCCTCATCATCATCTCCCTCCTCGTCATCGTCCCGCTCGCCCTTCTCGTGTGGGACACGTCGCGCAACCCGGCCACGTACGGCAACGACGCCGACTCCTTCACCGCCGCCGACTCCGAGCCCAACGCGCCGCGGATGATGGGCTCCGCCATCCGCGTCCACGCCTAGTCGCCGCACCTCTCTTCACGAGCTCCGTGGTACGGACAAGCGCTGCAGGGTGTGCGGGCACCCTGCACAGCGCGACCGCTCCGTCCACGTCGCAGCCGTGAGGACCCTCCGGGCTCAGCCGCCGGCGAGCTTCACGTCGTAGCCGGCGTCGCGCAGCACGGTCACCACCACGTCGCGGTGGTCCCCCTGCAGCTCGATGACGCCGTCCTTCACGGCACCGCCGACGCCGCACCGCTTCTTCAGCTTCCCGGCCAGCTCGCGCAGCCCGGCGTCGTCCAGCGGCACGCCGGAGATCGTCGTCGCCGCCTTGCCCTTGCGGCCCGCGGTCTCGCGCCGGACCTTCACGGGGCCGCCGCCGGTCAGCCGCGCCCGCTCCGCCGGGTCGCGCGCCTTGCGCAGGTCGCCGTCGCTGCTGGACCAGACCACCTTGGTGTTGTCGCGCTTGGCCATGGGACCGTGACGCTATCGTGCGGCGCATGAGCACGAACGAGAAGCCGCAGGTCGACGTCCCCGTCGGCGAGGACCCGTCCTACCAGCTGGAGATCGACGACATCGTCGTCGGCGAGGGCGACGAGGCCGCCTCCGGCCACATCGTCGAGGTCCACTACGTGGGCGTCTCCTGGAAGGACGGCAAGCAGTTCGACGCCTCCTGGGACCGGGGCGACACGTTCAAGTTCGGCCTCGGCAAGGGCCAGGTCATCGCCGGCTGGGACCAGGGCGTCGCCGGGATGAAGGTCGGCGGCCGCCGGCGCATCACGATCCCGCCGAACCTCGCGTACGGCAAGCGCGGCGCGGGCGGGGTCATCGGGCCCGACGAGACGCTCGTCTTCGTCGTGGACCTCGTCGGATTGCGGTAGCGCTAGGCGTCCGACGCGGAGGCCACGTCGGCCTCGACGAGCTGGTTCCACGCCGGCTTGTCCTCGCGCCAGCCCTCCTCGGTCCGGGTGCGCTTCCAGTACCCGGACACCGAGAGGGCCTCGCGCGGGATCGCGCGATCGACCAGCAGGTGCCGCCGCACGGCGCGCACCGCGCTGGCCTCGCCGTGGACGAAGCCGTGGACCGTGCCGGCGGGGAAGTCCAGGGCGCGGACCGCGCGCTCCAGGGCCTCCTCGTCGTCGGTGCCGTGCAGCCAGGTGAGCCGCAGGTCGCCGGGGGACTCCAGCGGCAGCTCCTCCTCCGGGCCCTCGACCTGCAGGAGCACATGGACGGGCACGCCCGCGGGCACCGCGGCCAGCGAGGCGGAGATCGCCGGCACCACGCTGGCGTCGCCGACCATCAGGTGCCAGTCCGCGTCGGGGTCCGGGGCGTAGGCGCCGCCCGGGGTGTTGCCCCGCAGCTGCAGCAGGTCGCCCGGCTGGGCGTTGGCCGCCCACGGCCCGGCCACGCCGGTGTCGCCGTGGTGGACGAAGTCGATGGTCAGCTGCCCGCGCTCGGCGTCCCAGGCGCGCACCGTGTAGGTGCGGGTGCGCAGCGTCCCCTCGGCGTCGGGGAGCTGGACCTTCACGTAGTGGTCGGTGAACCCGGCGAGCGCGAAGCCCGCGAGCCCCTCTCCGCCCAGCACGATCCGGATCATGTGCGGGGTCAGCGGCGTGACCTCCACGACCTCGGCCTGGACGGGGACGCGGGCGGGGACGCGGGCGGGGCTCATCGGATCACCAGGGGGATTTCGCGTAGTCCTTCAGGAAGCAGCCGTGCAGGTCCTCGCCCGCCTCGCCGCGGACGATCGGGTCGTAGACGCGCGCGGCGCCGTCCACCAGGTCGAGCGGGGCGTGGAAGCCGTCGTCGGCCAGCCGCATCTTCTGCGGGTGGGGCCGCTCGTCGGTGATCCAGCCGGTGTCGACGCTGGTCATGAGGATGCCGTCGGTCAGCATCTCCTGGGCGCTCGTGCGCGTGAGCATGTTCAGCGCGGCCTTGGCCATGTTCGTGTGGGGATGGCCGGGGCCCTTGTAGCCGCGGCTGAACTGCCCCTCCATCGCCGACACGTTGACCACGTAGGTCCGCCGGGCGGGGGAGGCGGCCAGCGCGGCGCGCAGGCGGCTGATGAGGATGAACGGCGCGGTCGAGTTGCAGAGCTGCACCTCGAGCAGCTCCATCGGGTCGACCTCCTCGACGGTCTGCACCCAGCTGTTGCTGTCGTGCAGGTCGGGCACCAGGCCGCCGGCGTCGATCGCGTTGCCCATCCGCACGCGGTCGAACGTCGCGGAGCCGGCGGTGAGGGCCATCGCGGTGAGCGCGTGGGGCGTGGGGGACCAGTGGTCCCCGGTCGACTCAGTCAGCGCGGTCGGCTGGGTGTCGCCCGCCCGGCCGAACGTGACGATGTCGGGCCGCGGACCCTCGGGCAGCGGCGCGTTCTCGGCGTTGGCCAGCAGCGCGTAGGACTCGGCGGACCGGCGCACGGTCTGCGCGGCGTTGTTGATGAGGATGTCGAGGTGCCCGCGCTCGATCATCGAGTCGGCGAGGGCCACGACCTGGGCCGGGTCGCGCAGGTCGATCCCGACGACGTGCAGCCGGTCGATCCACTCGGCGCTGTCGGGCATCGCGCTGAAGCGGCGCACCGCGTCGTTGGGGAAGCGGGTGGTGATCGTCAGGTCCGCCCCGTCGCGCAGCAGGCGCAGGGCGATGTACATGCCGATCTTCGCGCGGCCGCCGGTGAGCAGCGCGCGCCGGCCGGTGAGGTCCGTGCGCGCGTCCCGCCGCGCGTGGTTCTTGACCGCGCAGTCGGGGCACAGCTGGTGGTAGAAGGCGTCGACCTGCGTGTAGCGGACCTTGCACACGTAGCAGGAGCGGGGCTGCTGCAGGTGGCCGGCGATCGCGCCCTTGGCGTTGGACACCAGGGGCAGGCCCTGCGTCTCGTCGTCGATGCGCCCGGGGGCGCCGGTCGCGGTCTTGGCGGTGACGGCCTCGTCGTGGGCGACGACCGCGTTGCGGGCCTCCACGCGGCGCCGCTTGCGGGCCGTCTTGTAGAGGCTGGCGGTCGCGCGCTGGACGGTCACCGCGTCGGGGTGCTCCAGCGGCAGGTCGTCCACCTGGGCCAGCACGCGCAGGGCGTGCTCGAGGTCGGCGGGGTCGATTCCGGGCGGCTTGGTGGCCGTGTCGTCGTCGTGCGGCACCCCTCCATTGTCCAGAGGCGGGCGCTCGGGCGTCGCGCGCTGGGCCGCCCCTACGCGTGAGCGGGCGGGAAAGTCGCGCATACCGCGACCTTCCGCCACCAAATGCGTCAGTGGCCGGTGCTGGCCCGGAAGATGATCTCCCGGTTGGCCAGGTCGCCCAGGTGGCGCAGCTCGAGGTCCCAGCCCTCCCCGTTGCGCGCGGCGTGCTGGCGCTGCTCGTGGCGGGAGCAGTCCAGGGAGGCGAAGCCCGACTCCACGACCTTCACGCGCGTGCCCGCGCCCTCGGGAAGCAGCAGGAACGTGACCAGCGTGGAGTTGCCCGGCACGGGCTCGGTGCCGCCGGGGTGGGCGAACGGGGCCCAGCGGAACGCGAGGATGCTCGGCTTGTCGATCGCCTCGAACCGCGCGTGGACGGCGCCGTGCTCCTCCCAGTGGACGACCAGCTCGCCCCCGACCCGCAGGTCGATGTGGGCGCCCGCGTCGCCGAACCAGCCGCCGATGTGCTCGGCGTGGGTCAGCAGCGTCCACACGTGCTCGACGTCCGTCTCGATCAGGGCGTCGCGTTCGATCTCGTCCAGGGCCATGGCGGGATCCTACGAGGCCGGTCGCTCAGTCCCCGTCCGGCGGCCGGCGTCGGCTGCGCAGCGTGCCGATCAGCCCGGTCTCCGGCGCATCGACCAGCTCCCATGCTCGGGCGATGCCGATCGCGAAGAAGACGATGACCAGGACGCCGAGGTCGTTGACGGCGTCGGCGTCCGCCACCTTCCCGTCGGCCCGCTGGGCGACCACGAGCTGGAGCACGTAGAGGACGAGCAGGCCGGTGAGCAGCACCCACTGCCGGGTGGCCCCGCGCCGCAGGCGGGCCCCGTGGAGGACGATCGCCAGCCCGGCGGTGGAGCTGAGGCCGACGATCGCCAGCACGGTCGCGGCGGCGCTCAGGTCGTTGTCGGGCAGGAGCGCGAACAGGGAGATCAGCAGCGCGTCGATCAGGGCCGACATCGCGGCGCCGGCCCGCACCCGCTGGATCGGCTGGCGATCCGCGCCGCTCTCCTGGGCGACGGACAGGGCGACGAACAGCAGCCCGATCAGCGCGCCGGCGACCCCCGCGGTGGCGACGAAGAAGTCGTGGAAGCTGTCGGGGACCATGCGGGCGATCCTACGGGCCGGGCCTTAGGGCACCACTTACCTCGGTGTGCCACCGTTCCGGGCCGATGTCCTCGTACGAACGCTCGCGGCCACCCCTGTACTCGCAGCGGGACCGTCCTCCTGCGCGCCGTGGGCCGGGCCTGCGCCTGATCGTCCTCCTCCTCGCGGTGGTGGCCGTCGTCGCCGTGCTCGTCGTCGTCCTCTCGGGCGGGGACGCGAAGCAGGACGATCCGGACGCGGGCGGCGTCCCGCTCTCCCAGCGCCTCGTTCCCGGCAGCGCCGCCGGGGAGGGCGTCGATCCGCTCCGGTACACGCCGGCCCGCCGTGCCGACTACGAGGCCCGCGCGGCCGCCGGCCTGGCCCACCCGCTGTACGCGCTGTCGCCGGGCGGCGCCGTGGCCACCGCCGAGCGGGTCGCCGCGCTGCGACCCGAGATCGAGGAGGCGGTGGCCGGCACCGACGTCAGCGCCGACGACCTGGAGGGCATGGTCTACCTGGAGAGCGGCGGGCGCCCGGACGCGCTGTCCTCCAACGACCTCAGCGGCGCGGTCGGCCTCACCCAGATCCTCGCCCAGACGGCCACCGACCTGCTCGGGATGAAGGTCGACGTCAAGCAGAGCACCGCGCTCACCAAGCGGATCCGCAAGGGCGGGCC
>Ga0247735_1000375_pt1 | contig 17742 bp, 13 predicted proteins | sample UWRJL178409R2_FD_180934 | JGI IMG/M metagenome (GOLD analysis project Ga0247735, IMG submission 180934) | Plant litter microbial communities from Arlington Agricultural Research Station in Wisconsin, United States - UWRJ-L178-409R-2 | ecosystem: Environmental > Terrestrial > Plant litter >... | reverse complement strand
CAACCCCGGGAACGGCGTTGCGCGTTGCGGTAGTCGCCCGGAAGAAGCGGGAGTAAAGCTGGTTCAGTTCCGATGCCGCGATCCCGATCCCCGTATCCTGCACGGTGACCACCGCAACGGAGTCAGTGTTCGTCAGTGACACGGTCACGGTGCCGCCGCGCGGGGTGAACTTGATCGCGTTCGACACGAGGTTGTCGCAGGCCTGGCCGAGGCGAATCGGATCGCCGTGCACCAGGGACGAGTCGGCGACAACCGCCTCGATGAGTGTGATCCCGGCGGCGTTCGCTGCCGGGCGTGCCGATTCGACCGCGGCAGACACAATTCGGTTGAGCTCAACATCGGAGGAGTCCAGCGGGAACTTGCCTGACTCCACCTGGGCGGTGAAAAGCAGGTCGCCGACGAGGCGAAGTAGGCGGTGGGCGTTGCGCTCAGCAACGCCGAGGTAGCTCTTCTGGTCGTCGGAGAGCGGATTCTCCTCGTCGTCGAGCAATAACTCGAGGTAACCAAGGATAGAGCTGAGCGGTGTGCGCAGCTCGTGGGAGATGAGTCCGAGGAACTCGTCCTTGAGCCGCGCGACCTCACGAGACTGGGTGACATCTGTCGCTACAAACAGGTACCCGGAGGTCTGGCCGAGGTCGTTGACCCGTTTGGTCACCGACAACAACACCGGAACCTGGGATCCGTCCTTGCGGACGTAGGTCCACTCGCGGCTTTCAGCCCGCCCCAGCCTGGCCGATTCGACCAGCGCAGAGAAGCCCGGATTCAGCACGGTTTCTCCCGGCGGGTAGTTCAGCTCCTGCGACAGCTCATTCAGTTCGGCAGCGATGTGGAACTCGAAAACGAAGCTTCGACCTTCCGCCTCACCCTGGCTGAGGCCAAGGAGGTTCTCGGCTCCCGCGTTCCAGGCATCCACCCGGCCAGTGTTGTCCGTGCCAATGATCGACTGTTCGGTTGTGGCTGCCCACACGTTCCGGAAGAGACGATCGGCCTCACGGATTTGTGCTTCGCTGTCCTGGAGTTGGTTGGCGAACTCGACGGTGCGCTGCAGGATGACTTCTTTGTCGTCTGCGAGGCGACGGATCGCTTCCAGTTGTGACCTGCTCTGGCGGGCGAGCTCGTTGATGATGGCAGCGATTACGGCGAAAATTAGTGGGGAATAGATCCCGCGAACCAGCTCGCTGACGCCGGACGGTGCATTTCCGACGTCCAGGTATGGCATGTAGAGCACAAACGAGACGCCGATGGCGGCGATCAGGATGTGACGGCGCCCCCGCTCTGCAGCGATCCACACCACGGGGAGGATCAGCAGCGAGGCGAAAATGGACATCGCGCCGCCCGTGCCGGAGCGGAATGCGCCGATTGCGAGGAGGTCGATGATCGGAATGAGGATGGAAAGCCGGTCGAGACGCTCGACACGGGTGAACACCGCGGCAAGCGCAGTGGCCACAACCATCAGCGCGATTCCGATCGCAGCGGTCAGTTCATGGGTGACTTCGATGCCGGGAACGGTCAGTAACAGCACTATCCCCGTGGCGAACGCCAATGACGTCGGAAGCTGTTTCAAGGCCGGCGACGGATGATCGACCGACAGGTAGGCCATCACATTCGGCAGGACCCTAGCCATTTTTGGGGCACTCTTCGGTGAGCCACGCGACCAGCGCGCGCGGGCTGAACGGCTTTGCGAGGTATTCCTGGGCACCGGCCTGTTTGCCGGCAGCACGGGATGGTTCGTCGACCGCTGCCGACAAGAGCAGGATCGGGATCTCGGCCATTGTCGGTTCTGCCCGCACCAGGCGACACACTTCCAGGCCGGAAAGTCCGGGCATCGATACATCGAGGATGACCAGGTCCGGATGTAGCTCCTGGATGGCGGCCCAGGCCTTGTCGCCGTCCTCAACGGAGGCGACGACATCAAGACCTGCCCGTTTGGCGGAGATAGCGACCAAAGCCCGAATATCGGAATCGTCGTCGGCGACCACTACACGGCGCGCTACGGCGTCAGTCATTCAGGCACACAATCCTTGAGGACCTGCAGAATTTGGGCGCGAGTGAAGGGTTTCGGCAGTTTTGCGTCAGCTTCGGGAAAATCGTTGGTGTCGAGAACAGAGGTCACCACGATGGCGCATTCCGGGCGATCGGCGCGCAATCGGCGAACGAATTCCCACCCGTTCATCCCCGGGAGGAGAAGGTCGACGATGGCCATGTCTGGTGTGTCGAGAAGGTAGGCGGAGATAGCGTCTTCGGCATTTTGCACGGCTGTCACCGAGCATCCCGCCTTGACGAGGTAGGTGCGCATCAGGTCGCTCAGTTCAACGCTGTCTTCCACGATCAACACTGTCGCCCGGACATTTGTTGCAACTGCACCATTGATACTGGTCACGCGATCCACCACCCCGTTCACTTTCCTGACTCCCGCTGTTCGGGCCGTGCAGATAAGTGAGCCTTATCGCCAATTGCCGGTATGTTTTCACGTGTTGCGATCATGTAGATCCCCCACTACTCATTATCTACCCCAGCCGCTGCCAGAAACCATCACGGCACCCGCAGGGGTTCCATTCCGCCCGGCAACGACACGGCGGGCCGCTCGGTCGGGATGTTCCCGGCCGGACGGCCCGCCGTATGGTTACTGGTGCTTGTTAGTTTTGGCGCTCACGGACGACGTCGAGGACGGCAGCGTAGAGCGGGTGACTCGGATCGAGGCCGGTGACCTGTTGCACAAATTCTTCCGCCATTGCCGTGCCAAGCAATTGGGCAAGCTCGACACTCTGCGGATCATCCGCGACGTCGAATCGCAGCGCCGCACCAACGGTGCGCACAAGGGCATCCGTCGCGATCCCGCGTTCGGCGAGCTGGGCAGCCGGTCCGATAAAGCGTTCGTTGCGACTGAGTTTGCGAAGCGGCTGGCGCCCCACCCGCTCGACAGTGTCACTGAGGTTCGGGTTGGCGAACCGCACCATGTTTTTGTCGATGTAGGCCTGCTGGACTGCGGGATCAAAACCATGCTTGGCAACAAGAAGAGCTTTGGTCTCGGCCAGGACGGCGCGCACTTCATCGGCAATCGCGGGACGGGCGAAGGCCTCCGCCATTGACGTGATCCCGGCGAGCGAGCCGTGGTACGCCGCTGCAGCATGCCCGGTGTTCACCGTGAAGAGTTTGCGTTCAATATATGGCGCGAGGTCCTCAACAAAGTGGGCTTCGGAGATCACTGGAATGGTGTCGCCGAATGGCGTGCTTTCGATAGCCCACTCGAAAAACGACTCAACGGTGACGTTGAGTCCGCTGTCTGGGTCCTGCCCGGGAACGATGCGGTCCACCGCGGTGTTGGCAAAAATTGCCGAATCAGCCAAGGCGGCGTCCGGCAGAGCCTTTATCACCTCAGCCTTCAGCAGATCCGTGGCGTTGATGGCGTTCTCGCACGCCATCACTGCCAGCGGGGCGAGGTCGGTTGACCGCTTCGCGATGGCCGCGGCGATCAGCGGCGCCACAAAGCGCAGGATGTTGGGGCCGACTGCGGTGGTGACGATGTTGGCCGTCGCGATCTCGTTGATCACGTCTGCTTCATTCGTCGCGCTGTTCAGTGCTCGGTAGTTGTCGACGGTCCACTCGGTGGCGCCCTCGCCCACTTCAGTCACCCGGTAGCTGCCGCTTGCGGCGATGGCGTCGATGAGTTCGGCGTTCACATCCGCGAAGACGACTTCATAGCCGGCGTTGTGAAGGATGAGTCCAACGAAGCCTCGACCAATGTTGCCGGCGCCGAAGTGGACAGCCTTTTTTGCTTCGCTCATTCGTTGACGTCGCCGAGGATCTCGAGCACGGCTTCCGGCGACCCGGCAGCGAGCAGCGCAGCCACGTCGTCGTCTTCGCTGAAGACGATGGCGATCTTCGAGAGGACCTCCATGTGCCCGCCGTCCTTGCCGGCGATGCCGACCACGAAGCGCACCTCATTGCCGTTCCAGTCGATTGGCTGGTCGTACCGCACGAACGAGAGCGCGGACGCGCTGATGGTGTCCTTGCCCTCGTTCGTGCCGTGCGGGATAGCCAGGAAGTTTCCCATGTAGGTCGAAACCGTAGCCTCACGGTCATGCATGAATGCGATGTACTCGGGAGTCACCGCCCCGGTCGAGACGAGGATTCTTCCCGCTTCGTCAATCGCCTCTGCCGGCGTTGTCGCCGTTCCGTTCAGATTGATCTGCGCGAGTTCGAGTACATTGCTCATTCGATTCCTCTTTTTTCTTCCTGGCTTATCTGTATTTCGGGTATTACCGGTTTACACCGGGATGTTACTTCGCGGAGTGCTGTTCCTTGAGCAGTTCCACAACTTCGTCGTACTTCGGGCTGTTCATGAAGTTGTCGACGGAGACATGTGCCGACTTCGGCGACTGCTGGCGAGCACGATCGGTCAGTTCACGCTGGGTGATGACCAGGTCAGCATCGCCGGTGAGGTTGGCAATCGACTGGTTGACAACGGTGACGTCGCTGATCCCGGCCTTCTTGATCTTGTTACGCATAACCGTGGCACCCATGGCGCTCGAGCCCATACCTGCGTCGCAGGCGAAAACGATCGAGTGAACGGGGACCGCGGTGGTTTCGCGCTCAGCGGTGAGGGTGGAGCCCGCCGCTACTTCGGCGTCTTCTGCCGTTGCGGTTGCCTTGCCCTGTCCGAGCAGCGTGCTGACCTGGGTGTCCTTGCCCTTGAGCTTGGCGTTCTGGGCGACTGCAGCGGCAAGCTTGTCCTCACCGGCAGCTTCTGCTGCCAGGTCGGCCTTGCGGTTGCTGCGCAGGATGACGGAGGCGATCAGGAACGAGACACCGGCGGCACCGATGACCGACACGATGACACCGAGATAACTGTCCGACGCGGTCTGGGCAAGCACCGCGATGATACTTCCCGGAGATGCCGGGGCACGCAGGCCGGTGTTGAAGGCGACGTTGATCGCGATTCCGGTTGCACCACCACCGATAGCGGCGAGGATCAGCAGCGGCTTCATGAGTACGTACGGGAAGTAGATCTCGTGGATACCACCGAAGAACTGGATGAGGATCGCACCGGGAGCACTGGCGCGGGAGATGCCAACACCGAAGATGCTGAAGGCGAGGAGGATTCCGAGGCCGGGGCCGGGGTTCGCCTCGAGGAGGAAGAGCACCGACTTGCCGGTCGCCTGCGACTGCTCGATACCGAGCGGGGTTAGCACGCCGTGGTTGATGGCGTTGTTGAGGAACAGGATCTTGCCCGGTTCGATCAGGATGCTTGCCAACGGCAGCAGTCCGGCACCGACCAACCAGTCGACACCTGCCTCGAGGGCCTTGCTGATTCCGGTGACGACGGGGGCAACTCCGAAGAAGGCGCCGATCGCGATACCGAAGGCCAGGATCCCGGCGGAGAAGTTGTCCACCAGCATCTCGAAACCGGCCTTGATCTTGCCGGCCCACAGGCTGTCCACCCACTTCATGGCGTAGGCCGTCAGCGGGCCAACGATCATGGCGCCGAGGAACATCGGGATACCGCTACCCACGATGACACCCATCGTGGCGATGGAAGCAACCACGCCACCACGGGTTCCATAGACCATGCGGCCACCGGTGTTCGCGATGAGCAAAGGAAGCAGGTAGGTGATCATCGGGCCAACGAGGCCGACGTTTGCGACGCCGTCAGCATTTTCGCCGAATCCACCGAGAACGCCGACGGGGGTGAAGCCGGTCTCGATGAAGAAGGCTGTGATAATTCCCCAGGCGATGAATGCCGCGATATTCGGCATGATCATCCCGCTTAGGAACGTGCCAAAGCGCTGCACGCCGACCCTGAGGCCTCCGCGCGGTGTTGACGTCGTCGTCATGGTATTACTCCGATTCAATGAGTGTGGTGGTGTGGGTGAGAGAGGATGCTGCGGCGGCGACCGCTGCGCGGGCCTCCACAGCGCTATTGGCCGACAGGGCAAGCTCGGCGAATTCTTTGGCCTGCTCCAGCGTGTACAGAGCAAGTTCGGCTCGTACGTCAGCAAGAGCAGCAGGTGACATGGACAGCGACGTTGCCCCAAGTCCGACGAGGACAACAGCAAGGGCGGGATCGGCGGCGGCTTCTCCGCAGATTCCTACCGGTTTGTTCAGCTCGGCGCCGGCGCGACCGACTTCGCCGACGAGGCGGAGCACAGCGGGGTGCCAGGGATCCTGGAAAGAGGCAACCGATCCGAGCAGGCGGTCTGCGGCGAGGGTGTACTGGGTGAGGTCGTTGGTGCCGATGCTGGCGAAGTCTGCATCGGCGAGGATACGGTCGGCGAGAAGGGCGGCGGCGGGAACTTCCACCATCACCCCAGCCGTCTTGAGTCCAAGCTCGTGGGCGAGGGTGGAAAAGTACCGTGTTTCCTCAACGGTGGAGACCATTGGTGCCATTACCCACAGGTCAGCATCCGTTGCAGCATCCGCGTTCGCAAGTGCGGTGAGCTGGTCTCGGAGAATGGGTTCATTGGCACGCAGGGCACGAAGGCCACGAAGACCGAGGGCCGGGTTTTCCTCCGGCTCGTCGTTGAGGAAGCTCAGCGGCTTGTCGGCACCGGCATCGAGTGCCCGGACAACAACTTTTTTCCCGGCGAATGCGGTGAGCAGTTGCGTGTATTTCTCCTGCTGGTCCTCAACGGTCGGTGCGACGTTTGCATCGAGGAAGAGGAATTCAGTGCGGAAGAGTCCAACGCCTTCCGCTCCTTTCTCCAGCGCTCCAGCGGATCCGTCGACAGTGCCGAGGTTCGCCAGCAGGGGCACGGAAGTGCCGTCGGCGAGGGCGCCGGGGCCCACCGGGACCTCGGCGAGCGAGGCACGCGCCTTGAGGGTCGCTTCTGCGGCTTCGCGCTGTTCCGGGGAGGGTGACGCGGTGACCAATCCGGATGCTGCATCGACGATAACCACATCGCCGTCCTGCAGTGCAAGCGCATCGGGAGCTCCGACGATGGCGACAATCGACTTCTCCCGGGCGAGGATCGCCGTATGGGAGGTTGGGCCGCCGTCGCTGGTGATCAGTGCAAGCACCTTGTCCAGGTCGAGAAGGGCCGTGTCCGCCGGGGCAAGGTCACGGGCAATCAGCACAAAGGGATAGTCGGGGGTTGGGACACCGGGGGCCGAGACGCCCTGCAGGTGGGCGACAACTCGCTGGGATACATCGTTGAGATCGGTCGCCCGCTCCCCCATATATCCGCCCATGCTGACCAGTAGGTCGCGGAACGACGCAAACGCTTCGAATACCGCGCGCTCTGCAGTTTTGCCGGCGTCGATGCGCACATCCACATCATCACGCAGGGTGGGGTCTTCCGCCATAAACGCCTGGGCATCCAGTACGTCCTGGGCCGCACCGCCGGCGCGTTGACCACGGAGGCGGATATCGGCCGCGGCCGCGGCCAGTGCTCCGGCCACGCGAACCTTTTCTACGTCGGCAGCGGCTGAACTTGCCACATCCGACGGTTCAGGCAGCGGATCGGGCATTCGCAGAACAGGTCCAATGGCCAGCCCCCGCCCGATACCAACACCTTGCAGATTCATGATTGCTCCCGTGTCCTTATGCGTCGTGGTCGGTGGCCAGGAATGCGGCCAGTTCGTCGAGGACGGTGTCCGCGTTGTCGCCGTCGGCACGGAGGGTGACCTCGTCGCCGTGCTCAATTCCCAACGAGATGACCCCGAGGATGCTCGCGGCGTTGAGGGTCTTGTCACCCTTGGTCAGCTCGACTGCGAGCCCGGAGCCGCTGACTGCCTGCACGAAAAGCGAAGCGGGACGGGCATGCAGTCCGTGGGCGGATGCGATCGTGACGGTACGTTCAGCCATGGGGAATTCCTTCGGTTTGAGGATGCGAGATGGACTGCCCGGCGGTGAGCAGCCCGGAGGCGAGGTTCAGTGCGGTCTCGGCGCCGGCGGCGCCGAAGACGTCGGCCGACAACAGCACGGCAGAAATGCCGAGGTCGTGGGCCTGAGCGTTGAAAGAATCAAATTCCGGCTCGAGGTGCGGCCCAACAAGAAGAACGCTGGCCGAAGGGAGACGCCGAGCAATATCCTGCTGGCTAATGGCCTCAACCGTGACCGGGAGACGTCGAGCTGCAGCGAGTGAACGCATACGGCTGGCAAGAAAGGTACTGGAAGCGCCGGCACCGCAAACAATCAAAATTGTGTCCATGGATCGCCTCCTTGCGTTCCCTGCCGTACAGCGAATCGTCTTTCTAGACATAATCTTTATCCTTTGCGCAAGGCAAAACCAGCAGTTCTCTTTCCGCCCCTGCGGAAAGTAAGGTGCGGAACACTCGCCCCGACACGGAACATGGTTAAGTTGCAGTAGATGAGTGACAAATATGAGCGCCTGCTGGACTACCTGTCGCAGTCCGACGGACGAGTCACCGCGGCGGAATTGGCCGAGCAGCTGGGCGTGACCACGCGCAGCGTGCGCAGCTACGTCACCGCGGCGAAAGCCGCCGCGCATCCTCTTCCCATCATTTCCTCCTCGACAACCGGGTACCGGCTGAACCGCGAGGCGTACGCCACGTTCTCCAGCGGGTCCCGGGGCCAGGACACCGAGCATGACACCCCTCGCGACCGGGTTCACCATCTGGTTCGGCGGCTTACCGAGGCCCCCGGCGGCCTCGACCTGCACGCCTTAGCCGACAGCCTGTACGTCAGCGAGTCAACCATCGAGTCGGACCTCCGGAAGGTGAAGGTCCTGGCCGAGGAATCCGGACTGGGAATGGCGCGGCGCGGGAGTGTGGTCAGCCTGTTCGGGTCCGAGTCGGACCAACGTCGCCTGCTGAGCGGACTGTTCCGCAGCGAAGGCGCCCAGGGGTTTCTGGAGCTGGAGAATGTGCAGCGGGAGTTTGCCACCGACGATCTCGGCGCGTTCAAGACAGACCTGATCGCGATGCTCGATTCCCAGGGTTATTTCGTGAACGAGTACGGTGTCAGCGGCGTGTTGCTCCATGTCGCAATCGCCGTTGATCGTGTCGCTCGCGACCAGCCGCTCGGTGCCCAGCTTTCCGCTGCCGCCGTTGCACCCTCCGCCGTCACTGATGCGTTGTCGACGCTGATCACGACCCATTTCGGTGTGTCCCTCGGCACGGCGGACCTGGAATACCTGTCGAAGCTGATGACTACCCGGGTCATCACCCCCGGCCAGAACCAGCCGGTAGAAACTGTTGTCGAAAACTATGTTGTTGCCGCCGACCTTGAAATGGTGCGGCGCATCGTCACGCTTGTGCGCGAGGAATATTTACTCGACCTCAACGACGAGGCGTTCATGGTACGGCTTGCACTGCACGTCGGAAACCTTATTGCGCGAGCCCAGGAGAACTCGTACTCCCGCAATCCCCTCGTTCGATCTATCAAGACGTCCTACCCGATGATTTACGACGTTGCCGTCTTCATCGCCAGCCAGATCCAGCGGAACAAGTCCATCGCGATCAACGATGACGAGATCTCCTACATCGCCCTGCACCTTGGATCACACCTGGAACGCCAGTCACGCCGCGAAGAGCGAATCACCGTCGCGATCGTCTGCCCAAATTACTACGACATGCACATCATCCTGCGGGAGCGAATCGAGCGGCTGCTTGGAGACGAGCTCGCCGTCGAGATCGTTGTCACACGCACGGATGTCGACTGGAACGATTTCGCCACCGACCTCGTTTTAACAACCATCTCTGCGAAGGGGCTCGGCGAGAATGTTGTTGTCATCCAACCTTTTCTGACGGACAACGATGTCGATAACATCCGCCGTGCCAGTAAGCGGCTGCGGCGACACCGGCGCCGGATGCGCATCAAAGACGACCTGCTGCTGTATTTCGACGAATCGCTATTCCTGCGCAATGTCCCCGCGGAAAGTGAGATCGACATGATCCGCACCCTCGGCACTCTTATGGTGGACCAGGACATCATCGATGACAGCTACGTAGCCGGCGCCATCGAGCGTGAGTTGATGTCCTCCACCGCATTCACTGACACGATCGCTGTTCCGCATGCCATGGTGATGAGCGCCTCACGGACTTCGATAGCTATCGCAGTTAACGAAACGCCGATGCCGTGGGGCGAGAACAGGGTCAACGTTGTTGCTTTGATTGCGTTTAGCGCCAGTGGTCGCCAATCGTTCCAGACCGTTTTCGACCAGTTCGTCGAGGTGTTCGCCGAGCGCAGTGAAGTAGCAGAATTAATTAAGCGCTCGGTCGATTTCTCTAGTTTTATCGAAGAGCTCGTTCACATTATCGACAAATAGCCGCTCCCAGCGAGAGGAAATCACGTGCTGGACAACAACGATGTCCGGGAGGTTTGCCTTTCGTTTCCCGGCACTTTCGAGAGCTATCCCTTCGGTCCGGATACGCCGGTGTATAAGGTTTCTGCCAATAACAAGGTGTTCGCTATCACCTCAGCAGACGGGGAGCTCGAACCAACTGTCACGGTGAAAAGTCACCCGGACGATGCAGAGGCGCTTCGCCAGCAATATTCGGCGATCACTCCCGGGTACCACATGAACAAACGGCACTGGATCAGCATTCGTCTCGACGGGACGGTATCTGCCGAGCTAATGGCCGAAATCCTGCAGGAAAGCTACACCCTCGTACGGCCAAGGATGCCCCGACAGCAGCAGCACGGATAGCCAGTCTCTCTCAGAGGACAAGTTCCTGGAACGTCACGTGTACGCGAGCGGAACTTCACGGCACCGAGACAGAACCCTGGTCAAACAACTGACCCGTTGACAATCAGGCCGCACAACGGGCGCAGGTAGTGCGGAATCCCGATACTGATCGAAGAGGCCTTCTCCGTTTTTATCTCGGTCACCCCGCGGTCCCAGGGCAAGTGCCCACGGGCTCAGCGATGGTCTGCGCGTCGGACTTTATGAGGTTCGCCCAAGCGACGACGACTCAGGCGGCTCGTCGGACCGTGAACGCTGTCGCGAACCCAGGACTGATCCAGCGGTGCACCGGTCGCACAAATCAGCCAGATGAGGGCGACCTCATTTCGCTTGAAACACTGCTCGCTGTGGAGCATCCCGGTGTAACCACTCGCGCGCCATCAGTGCCCCCGTCGACGACGTAGTGGACGGTCGCCATTCCTGTTCGAGCTGGAGCTCCGCTTTTTACGCTGGCTGGCCTTGGTGCTGGCCAACGATAGCGCCACCACGCGCGCGGCGACGGGTGAGCATACCTGAGCCAATACCAGAATCATTTGCCCCCGCATAGGGGGTGAGCAAAACCCTAGAAGATGTCAATATGTTTTTGTCTTGTTACAGGAAACGCACCTCCTGTAGCTCTGAACTGCTTACCCGAGCTGCCGAGTACCCCATCACCTCGCACAAGGAGCAGGTTCCCGATGACCGAGACGCCCGTTGTATCCGCACGCCCAAAATCACCTTTACCCGATGCCGTCTTCGCCCGTCGCGAGTCGGTGGTACGCAGCTACTGCCGCCGGTTCGACCGTGTCTTCACATCGGCACACGGCAGCATCCTCGTAGACACAGCCGGGGTGGAGTACGTTGATTTCCTTGCCGGCGCCGGCGCCCTGAACTACGGCCACAACGACCCCGACATGCGCGCAGCGCTTGTGCGTTACATCGAATCTGATGGCATTACGCATGGGCTCGACCTGCACACCAGTGCGAAAGCCGACTTCCTCACAACCTTCGAGCGGCTCGTCCTGACCCCGCGGGACCTCGACTACCGCGTGCAGTTCACCGGACCTACCGGAACGAACGCGGTCGAAGCGTCGATTAAACTCGCCCGCAAAATTACCGGGCGTACAAACATCATCGCATTCACAAACGGATTCCACGGGGTCACCAGCGGCGCGCTGGCCGCCACAGGCAACGGTCACCACCGCATGGGACCGGAGCAGGGGCTGCATGGGGTAACCCGCATGCCGTTCGACGGATATCTCGGACCCGGGGTGGACACGTCGGAGTTGCTGGCACGGATGCTCGCGGATCCGTCGAGCGGAGTTGACGCACCCGCCGCAATCCTCGTCGAGGCGGTGCAGGGCGAGGGCGGGTTGAACGCCGCATCCCCGTCCTGGCTGCGATCGATCGCGGCAATCGCGCGCCCACACGGTGCCCTGCTAATTATCGACGACATCCAGGCCGGCTGCGGTCGTTCCGGGACATTCTTCTCGTTCGAGGAATCCGGCATCGTGCCCGACCTCGTCACACTGTCAAAGTCGATCTCAGGGTACGGACTGCCGCTTGCGCTGCTGCTGATCGGGCCAGGACTGGACAGATGGACGCCTGGCGAGCACAACGGCACGTTTCGCGGCAACCAGCACGCATTTGTCACCGCGACCGTCGCGCTCGAGAAGTTTTGGAGCGATGGCTCGCTTATGGTCGATGTCGACCGTCGCGCGGGCATCATCCGATCGAGCCTCGCCGCCACCGCACGCCGACTTCCCGACGCCCGCGTTAAGGGGCGCGGGATGATGCAGGGACTCGACGTCCGGGACGGCCGTCTTGCCACCGCTGTGCAGGAGAAATGCTTCGCCGCAAAGCTGGTGATCGAGACTGCCGGACCTCACGACGAGGTCATCAAAGTGTTCGCGCCGCTCACCACCTCGGACACACTGCTCTCCGAGGGTCTTGACCGCCTTGACACCGCTGTTAGCCAGACGCTACTCGCCGGGGGTGCGGTCGCATGAACGCGTACTTTGAGGTAGCTACCGCACCGGCTCCGTCGGTGCTGGTCGACGAGGATCTCGATCAATCGGTGCGCTGGGTTCCGGGTGACCGGTTCCACCATGTGTTCGAGGCGATGGTCGACTCCATGGGTCCTGATGCCAGCGATCGGCTTGCCGTCGACTTGCCGGGCGATCCGGTTTCATACCGCGAACTCGATGAGCGGGCGAACCGGCTCGCGCGGCGTCTGCTTACGGAGGGACTCAAGGCGGGTGATCGCATCGGGCTGCTGTTCGACCGCTCCGCGCACCCGTTTGTCTCCATGCTCGCCATCTCGCGGATCCAGGCCGCATGGGTGCCGCTGGATGCAGCATTTCCCGCCGATCGCATCTCTTATATCTGCGAAGACGCGGCGGTGGACGTTGTGCTCACACGACCACACCTCGCTGCGCTTCTCGACGACACCGGCGTCACGGCGATGGTGGTCGACGACACCGGGGAGGGAGATGCGAACCGCCTCCCAGAGGACGTCCTCCCCGACGACGGGCTCGCCTACATCGTCTACACCTCGGGCACGACCGGGCGACCGAAGGGGGTCGCAATCGACCACTCGGCGATCTGCAACTTCGTGCGCGTTGCCGCCGAGCACTACGGTTACGTTCCAGGCGACCGCGTCTACCAAGGTATGACGATCGCGTTCGACTACTCATTTGAGGAGTCGTGGGTGCCGCTGGCTGCAGGAGCGACGCTCGTGCCGGCGCCTCCGAGCGGGGCGCTGCTCGGCGACGAGCTCGCCGACTTCATCATCGATCGCGAGATCACCGCACTGTGCTGTGTGCCGACCCTGCTCGCAACCATCGAGCGCGAGCTGCCCCGGCTCCGGCTGCTCCTCGTCTCTGGCGAAGCCTGCCCCCAGGATCTGGTCGCCCGCTGGTACGCGCCATACCGTCGGTTCCTCAACGTGTACGGGCCCACCGAGGCCACTGTGACGGCCACATGGACCGAACTGCTGCCTGGCGAGCCCGTCACCATCGGACGGCCGCTTCCCACCTACACCGTTGTACTGCTGGACCCCGACGGCGACGACATCGTCGCCTCTGGCGAGCCAGGTGAGATCGCGATCGCCGGGATCGGCCTGTCCTCCGGCTACCTCAACCGACCGGACCTTACCGCGCGCGCGTTCATATCCGATCCACGGAATGGTGCCAGTCGGCTGTACCGCACGGGCGACCTCGGTCGCATAGACGACGCCGGTCGCATTGTCTACCTCGGCCGCATAGACACGCAGGTGAAGATCCGTGGCTACCGAATCGAGCTCGCCGAGATCGAATCGCAGATCATGGAGCATCCGTCCATTGCCCAGGCCGCGGTCACAACGCGCGAGGCACAAGCGGGCGTGGTTGAACTCGTCGCGTTCTACACACTGCGTAACTCCGCGGCACCAACGGCGGATGAAGATTCCTTCGACCGCGGCGTGCTCGACCTGCTGCGCCAGCGGGTGCCTTCCTACATGGTGCCCGTCACCCTCGATCGTCTCGATCGAATGCCCAGGCTACCGAGCGATAAGGTCGACCGGTCGCGACTTCCCGAACCACGACTGCGCAGGTTCATACCCCCTGCGGAAGCGGGTTCGGCACCCGAGGGCGAGGTCGAGATAGTTCTCGCGGCAGAGTTCGCCGGTGTGATGGGTATCGCCGATTTCCCGGCCACGGCAGATTTCTTCAGTGGGCTCGGCGCGGACTCACTTCGGATTGCCCGCTTCTGCGCCGCGGTGCGGAAGCTCGATGGCCTCGAGCACATCACCACACGGGATGTTTACCTGCACCCGAACGTCCGTGAACTCGCTGTTGCCCTGACCGGGGAAAGCGCCCCGGTTGACGCCGTTCCTGTGGTCGCCCGGCGAGAACCGCATGTCGCGAGCCAATTCGCTCAAGTGGTGTGCGGTCTCGCCCAGGTGGTGTGCATCGGCGCCTACCTGCTGATGCTCGGTGCTTTCGGAACTTGGGGGTATATCGCGGCGGAGGGTGCCGACCCGATCACTGCGTTTTTGAGGTCGGTAGGCATCGCAGCCACCTCAGGACTCGCGCTCGTCGCGCTCCCCATTGTGCTGAAGTGGATCGTGATCGGCAGATTCAGAGAGGGTGCCATCCCCGCTTGGAGCGTCGCGTACCTGCGCTTCTGGATCGTACGGCAGTCGATGAGGCTGAGTCCCGGCCAGCTGTTTGCGGGCTCGCCCTCCTATAATCTCTATCTTCGCGCTCTCGGCGTCAGGCTCGGGCGGAACGCACTCGTGCTCACCAAACACTCCCCCATCGCCACCGACCTGATCCACATCGGATCGGAGGCTGTGATCCGGGACGAGGTGCACATGGACGGCTACCGGGTCGAGTCCGGTTGGGTGATCTTCGGGCCGATCGAGATCGGTTCCCGCGCCCTGGTGGGCGAAGGAAGCCTCCTCGACATCCGCACAACAATCGACGACGACGCAGAGCTCGCCCATGCCTCCGCCCTTGTCGAGGGTGCCCGGATCCCGGCCGGTCGTCGTCACCACGGGTCGCCGTCGACCGATGCAGCTGCGGCAACTCCCCACTTCGGTGAACGCCGGGTGTCGACGGCCGCCAGGATCGGCTTCTCCATAGCCCAGGTGACCGGATCCTTGGCCCTCAGTGCAATACTCACCGTGGTCGGCATTCTCCTAGCGGTATGGATCGACGTGTCGCATCCGCTTCGCGCGCTCACATTCGGTATTGCGTTCCTCGTTGTGCTTGTGCTGTTCAGAGTCGTCGCGCCTCGCATCATCGGCCGATCGCTCGTGCCCGGGCGTTCCTACACGCTGTATGGTCGTCGCTACGCTGCCTTGCAGCTGGCCATCCTCGCTGGCAACTCGCACTTTCTGAACGAATTGTTCGGCGACAGTTCCGCAATCGTGCACTACCTCGCGGCGATCGGCATTCGGTTTCGTAACCGGGTGCAGACGGGGTCGAACTTCGGCATGTCGCAGCGGCAACATGTGTCGACTCTCTGCACTGTCGGTGGTGGGTCGATCGTGTCGGACGGGCTTTCGATGCCCAACGCCGAGTATTCCGCGCATGCGTTCCGGGTCGGCGAGATCAACATCGGTGAGCGCGTGTTTATGGGCAACGCAGTCATTTTTCCGCCCGGGGCTGCGGTCGGCGATGACTGTCTCATCGCGACGAAAGCGATGGTGCCGACGGATGGTCCGGTGCGCACCGGTGTCGGCCTGCTGGGCTCACCTGCATTCGAGATTCCTCGCACTGTTGCCCGCGACACGGCGTTCGACCACCTTCGCGAGGGCGAGGCGTTGCGCCGGGGACTAGCCGGAAAGAACCGTCATAACACCGTGACGGCACTGCTGTTCCTGCTGACCCGGTTTGTAGCTCTATTTGTGGGCGTCACCCTTATTGCGACGATCGGACACCTTGGTCCTCTTGGACTGGCTGCTGCCCTGAGCGGCACGATCGTCGCCGGCGTGCTTATGCTCGTGGTCGTGGATGCCACCACGCGCGGGTTCCGACGACTGCAGCCCGTGTACTGCTCGCTGTACGACCTCCAGTTCTGGCGGCACGAGCGCTATTGGAAGCTCAACGACCCAACATTGATCAACCTGTTTGACGGCACCCCGATTAAGCCTGTGCTCTGGCGGATGCTCGGTGTACGGGTAGGGCGCCGTCTGTTCGACGACGGGGCGAGTATGCCTGAGCGAAGCCTGGTCACTTTGGGCGATGACGTGACTCTCGGCGCCGGCGCGATCATGCACGGACACTCGCTTGAGGACGGCACTTTCAAGTCAGACCGGATTCGGATCGGCTCCGGGGTAACGGTGGGATCCGGCGCGATGGTGCACTACGGGGTGAACGTGGGCGACGGCACGGTAATCGGATCGGACTCGTTCCTGATGAAGGGCGAGTCGACGGAACCCGGCTCCACGTGGCGCGGCAACCCGGCCCGGCTGATGCCTGCCGCCACACTGGACGCCGCGACCGACTCCGCGGAGATGCGCGGATAACTCCCCCGTCCGCTCGTGACGTTTTGGAACTCCATCGATCCCCGAATCACGGGGATCGAGAAGAAGGTGCTCGTCGATGGCACGGACGCGGACGCGACCCAGCGGCGGGCATACGAGTTCCGCGCCGGGCGTGACTGCGCCCGGGCGGCAATCGGGGTCGAGCGTTCCGGTGCAATCGACCTGATTGGTGTGAAAGCGACCGGGGCGCCCGACTGGCCCGCCGGTATCGTCGGCTCTATATCGCACGCGGCCGGACGTGCGGCTGCTGCAGTGAGCGCAGACCCCGACATCTTCGCTGTCGGTATCGATATCGAGCGCGCGAGAATCTTCGACCCCGCGCTCACCACGCTCGTCTGCCGCGCGGACGACGAGATCACTGCGGCGGGCATGTTCGGACCGTCTGTCGCATTCGGGGCAAAGGAAAGCGTGTTCAAGGCCTGGTCACCGCTGACCGGCGATTGGCTGGAGTTCGAGGACATCCGTGTTCGCCTGTCACGGGATGGCCGCTTCGACGTACTCGTATCAACCGGCAAGCTCGTCACGGATACGCACTGGTTGGGCCGATGGCGAATTGATGCGGGAATCGTCAGAGCGGCGGCCGTCCTAAGCGGTACTGGAGCAGGATGACCCGAGGACGACCATGAGGATCAGGTTCAGCGTCAAAACCACCATCCAGTACCGTTTAGAACCAACTCACCGCGAGTCTCTAGATACGCCTATGCCCCTCCCAGCAGAACCGTGAGGCATCACAGTCTCTGGGTGAATCTCGGCGTCGGCCGCGCGAACTGCGGAGCGACGTCTCGCAAGACCATCCGCCGCCTTTGGTACCTCAGTTGCGACTCAACGCATTTACGCATCGTTCACCGGCTGCGAGACGCAGAATAGCTCTTTTCTTCGGCAGCGGGGATCCCGCCAACATCGCCAACGAAAAGAGGTCGTCAGCCTTCGATTTGTCGGCCGTCGGGTTCGCAGCTATCGGGGGTTGCGTCCCCTTGAGTGGTGTTGTTTCCCGCCCCTGAGCGTTGCTGCGTTAACGTAGCGAGCCACCGTGGGATGGTCAGTGAGTACCGACTAAAGCAACTCACAAAGGACACCGCCACGATG
>Ga0247735_1000374_pt1 | contig 17750 bp, 21 predicted proteins | sample UWRJL178409R2_FD_180934 | JGI IMG/M metagenome (GOLD analysis project Ga0247735, IMG submission 180934) | Plant litter microbial communities from Arlington Agricultural Research Station in Wisconsin, United States - UWRJ-L178-409R-2 | ecosystem: Environmental > Terrestrial > Plant litter >... | reverse complement strand
GGCCAGCGCGTGCGAAGCGCGCTTCGCCGGCGTCCGCGCCTCCGCGTTCGGGCATCTCGGCGACGGCAACGTCCATTTCCACGTCCGCGCGCCCACCGACGCCGATCCGGCGCGCTGGTATGCGGAGGACGCCCCCGCGATCACCCGCTTCGTCAACGATCTCGTCGTCGCGGCGGGCGGATCGATCTCGGCCGAACATGGTATCGGCCAGATGAAGCTGCACGAACTCGAACGGCTTTCGGCACCGGCGCGGCTTGCCGCGCTTCGCGCGATCAAGGGTGCGCTCGATCCGCACTGGATTATGAACCCCGGCAAGCTCGTCGCGCTTGCGCCGATCCCGCGCGCACCATAGAGGCCACCGCCAATCGGCGCGCTCGACAGAGACCCGCTTTCACGTCCGTTTGGAGATGATCTATGGCCAGCGCGCCGCAACAAGCCTCGCTTCCCTTGTTCTACAACGCGCTCGAGCCGCTTTCGAGCGGGGCACATGCCGCGTTCAAGCTGCGCCAGATCGACAGCGCGCCGTTCCTGGTCAACCAGCATGCGATCCCCGTTACGGTCGATGAGTTCATCCATGTCCAGCGTTCGATGCCGATCGTCTTCACCGCTGGCGACGAGCCGGTCCCGATCGCGCTGATGGGCCTGAACGAAGGCGTCAACGTCTTCATCGACGATGAGGGCAAGCTGAGCGACCCCTCGATCTACGTGCCTGCCTATGTCCGCCGCTATCCGTTCATGCTCGCCAGGCTGACCCCGGACGCGCAGGAACTGTCGCTGTGCTTCGATTCGACCGCCGACGTGATCGGCGCGTTCGATGAGGGCGAGGCGCTGTTCGAGGATGGCAAGCCGACCGCGATCGTCCAGAACATCCTTCAGTTCAACGAGATGTTCGAAGAGGCCGGCGCGCGAACCGGCAATTTCATGCGCGAACTGCGCGAACTCGGCCTGCTGATGGAAGGCGAGATCTCGATCCAGCCCGAAGGCGCGCCGCAGCCGTTCGTCTATCGCGGCTTCCAGATGGTCAACGAAGAGAAGCTCAACGAGCTGCGCGGCGACCAGCTCCGCAAGATCCAGAAGAACGGCATGCTGCCGCTGCTCTACGCGCACCTCTTCTCGCTGCAACTGATGCCGCAACTGTTCGACCGCCAGAACCGCATGGGCAAGGTGCCGTTGCCGCCGCTGGCGAACTGAGCGGGGGCGGGCCCAGCCCGCTCCGCGTTTCCGAACCGGTTTTTACAGATGGGCTTCCGCACGCGCGGGAGCCCATTTTGTTTGGCGGGTAATCGCGAGTCACGCGGCGCTGCATCATGATCGCGCAAGCCCGATCAGGGCGTGAATATGTCACAAAACCGTAAGATTTCCGCTGTTTCCGGGCATTTTTGACAATCTGATTTTTTAGCCTTGAAGCCCCCATACCCCCTGCCTATATTGCGGTTGCGTGGCTTCGTGTCCCCCCTTTCGCGAGGCCATGCGATACGCTTTCAGCGTATCTCCTCCCTGAACCTTGGCCACCGCGTGCTCCGCACGCGGTGGTTTTTTTGTGTCCTGATGCGGACTGTTCGGCAGGGCTGCGTGTGGGCAGGCGGCTATTCCGCCGCGATGGCGCTCGGTCTGGGCAGCGCTTCGTCGGCGACTGCGGCGATGATCCGACGCAGCAGTGCGGCGGTCGCGATCAGCCCGTCGCCGGGCTGGTCGAGCGCGGTATCGAGATACAGTGCGCGATCGAACTCCAGTTGCACCGCGAAGATGTGGCATGCCGGATCGGCATGCGTGTCGATGATGTGTCCGCCCGCATAGGGCACGTTGAGCGCGACCGGTACGCCGGCGGCGTGGGCCTCGGCCTCGATCCGCGCGACCATCCGCGAGGGCGCGGCGCGGCCGAAGCGGTCACCGATCACCAGCCGCGCCTGAGTCGCGCCAAGCGACGGCATCGAATGCACGTCGAGCAGCACCGCCACGCCGAAGCGCGCCCGCGCCGCCGCCAGCAGCCCGCCCAGCGCGGTGTGATAGGGCCGGTAATCCTGCACGATCCGGGCGGTTACTTCCTCGCCATCGAGCTTGCGCCGCCAGATCTCGCCGGTGCTGGCGGTGCGGCGCGGGATCAGCCCCAACCCGCCGCGCAGCTTCGCGGTCGCGACTGGCATGGATTTGGCGGAGACGCCGGTGTCGATCGCGGGATCGCGCTCCTGCTCGCTGCGGTTGAGGTCGATCCAGGCGCGGGCGCGGCGTTGTACGATCATCGTCTCGTCGCCACGTGCCGCCAGCGCGAGCGCGTCGGCGTGGCGATCCTCCAGCCCGACGAGCATTTCGGGCGGGACGCGCAGCGCGGCGCGCATCGCCAGCGGATAATCCCGCCCGGCATGCGGCACCGACAGCACGATCGGGCTGGCCGGGGCGCCCGTGCCGTACAGATCGAAGGGCGGAAGTGCCTGTGCCATCGACCTGAGCCTACGCGCCGCCACGGGCTACCGCAATCGCGGGATCGCGGCTGGAAAATGTTAAGGGCTTTGCGCATAGACGCCGATCCAAGGACTTGGGCGAAACGCGATGATACGGATCTTGTTGGCGGAGGATGATCGCGTGATGCGCGAGTACCTCACGCGCGCGCTGGAGCGCTCGGGCTATGCGGTGAGCGCGGTCGACCGCGGCACCGCTGCGGTCCCGCTGCTGGAGACCGAACATTTCGACCTGCTGCTGACCGATATCGTCATGCCCGAGATGGACGGCATCGAACTCGCACAGCGCGCCGGCGTGATCGCGCCCGAGCTGCGCGTGATGTTCATCACCGGCTTCGCGGCGGTCACGCTCAAGGCGGGAAATGCGGTGCCGCAGGCGCGCGTGCTCTCCAAACCCTTCCACCTGCGCGACCTCGTGCTGGAGGTGGACCGCATGTTCGAGATGGAGCGCATGAGCGGCGGCTGATTTTTCTGAAAAACCGTGCTTGCGCGAGGGGCCAACCCTCGCTATTGGGCGCGGCTCGCAAGGCTTACGGGCCAAGCGCGTGGGCGTGTAGCTCAGTGGTAGAGCACTGTGTTGACATCGCAGGGGTCGCAAGTTCAATCCTTGCCACGCCCACCATTAAAGGGCCGCTGATCCGCCGGATCAGCGGCCCTTTTTGCTGTGGCCCGCTTGCCGCCGCCGCGCGCGCCGTTAAACATCCGTGCGGGCAGGGGAGACGCGGACGTGGCGACGATGATAGCAGGAGCGGGCGCGCCCGAGCCGACCCGGCGCGACATTCAGCGCGTCATCGCCGCATCCTCGTTCGGCACCATGTTCGAATGGTATGATTTCTTCATCTACGGCACGCTCGCCAAATATATCGGCCAGGCGTATTTCCCGACCGACAACGTCACGGTGCAGACGCTGCTGACGTGGGCGGGGTTCGCGGTCGGCTTCGGGTTTCGGCCGCTGGGCGCGATCCTGTTCGGGTTTCTGGGCGATCGGCTCGGGCGCAAATACACCTTCCTCGTCACGATCGCGCTGATGGGGCTGGCGACTGCGGGCGTCGGGCTGGTGCCGTCGAGCGCGTCGATCGGGCTGGTCGCGCCGGTGATCGTGATCGGCCTGCGGATCTTGCAGGGACTGGCGCTGGGCGGTGAATATGGCGGCGCGGCGATCTACGTCGCCGAGCATTCACCGCCGGGCAAGAGCGGCTTCTACACCAGCTTCATCCAGGCGAGCGTGGTCGGCGGCTTCCTGCTCAGCCTGATCGTCGTGCTGTCGGCCAAGGCGCTGATGCCGGCGGCGGTATGGGCGGACTGGGGCTGGCGGTTTCCGTTCGTGTTCTCGCTGGTGCTGCTGTCGATCTCGCTGTGGATGCGGCTCAAGCTCTCCGAAAGCCCGGTGTTCCGCGCGATGAAGGAGAGCGGTGAGACGGCGGTGAACCCGTTCGTCGAGAGCTTCACCTTTCCGGGCAACCTCAAGCGGATCTTCGTGGCCTTGTTCGGCATCTCGGCCGGGCTGACGGTGATCTGGTACACCGCGATGTTCAGCGTGCTGGTGTTCCTCGACACGATGCGAGTCGATGATACCGCCGCGCAGATCATCATCGGCGTGGGTGCTGCGAGCGGGCTCGGGTTCTTCGTGCTGTTCGGCTGGCTGTCCGACCGGATCGGCCGCAAGACGCCGATCGTGGTGGGGTATGCCGCGACGCTCGTATTGCTGTTCCCGATTTACTGGATGATGGGCAGCGCGGCCAATCCTGCGCTGGCGGAGGCGTCGCGCCGCGCGCCGGTGGTGGTCTCCGGGCCGCACTGCAAATATGATCCGTTCGCCAAGAAACAGGCCGATGCCTGCGGCAAGCTGCTCGACTATTTCTCGAAGAAGGGCGTGCCGTACCGCAAGGGGCATACCCCGGTGACATTGGTGCTGATCGGCGGCGAGGCGGTGCGCGATACCAGCCGCGCGGGGCTCGACGCGGCGCTGACCCAGGCCGGCTATCAGCTCGACAAGGTGGTGCCGTCGGTCCGCAACATCGCGGTGATGCTGGTTGCGATCGTGATGCTGGGCGCGCTGTCGGGGCTGACCTTTGGGCCGGTCGCGGCGCTGCTGTCGGAGATGTTCCCGCCGCGCATCCGCTACAGCTCGATGTCGATCCCCTATCATATCGGCACCGGCTATTTCGGCGGGTTCCTGCCGTTCATCAGCCAGTACATCATCGCGCGTACCGGCAACCCCTATTCGGGGCTGTGGTATACGATGGCGGTGGTGGCGATGGCGCTGCTGGTGACGATCTGGGGGCTGGGCGAGACTCGCGCCGGCACTGCCGAGGTCGAGTAGGCGCGCGGATTGCCGTAAGGGGGCCGCCGCCCTAGATCGGCTGCGATGGATGATCCGCAAACTCCGGTGCCGGCCGCAACCCTGGTGATCTTTCGCGACCGGGACGGTGCCGCGCCCGAGTTGCTGATGGTCGAGCGCGCCAAGGCGATGGCGTTCGCGGGCGGCGCGACGGTGTTTCCCGGCGGGCGAGTCGATCCGGGCGATCATGCGCTGGCGGCGCGGTTCGGCGGCGACCCCGACGACATTGCCGCGCGCATCGCGGCGATCCGCGAGACGATCGAGGAAGCGGGCGTGCCGGTCGGCCTCACGCCGATGCCCGACGCGGCAGCGCTGGCGGGGCTGCGCGCGGCGTTGCACGATGGCGTGGCGCTCGGCGCGGCGTTGCACGCGGGCGGCTTCACGATCGATCCGGCGGCGCTGGTGCCGCTCGCGCGGTGGGTGCCGACGCATCGCGAGCGCCGCGTGTTCGATACGCGCTTCTATCTCGCCGCGCTTCCTGCTGGCGCGCCCGAGCCGGTGGTCGATGCGACCGAAAACACCCGCGTCTTCTGGGCGAGCGCGCGCGGCGTGCTCGACGAGGCTGCGGCGGGGCGGCAGCATGTGATCTTCCCGACCCGCCGCAATCTCGAACGGCTCGCGCAATATCGCGATTTCGCGCACGCTCAGGCCGATGCCTTGGCCTATCCGATCCGAACCGTTTCACCGTGGACCGAGGATCGCGCCGGCGTGCCGCACCTCTGCATCCCCGACGATCTCGGCTATCCGGTGACGGCCGAGCCGGTGGCGACCGTAAAGCGCGGGTGATGGCGGCGTTTCGGAGCGCAGCGCTGGCGGTGCTGATCGCGGCGCTGCTGCTGGTGCTGATCCTCGCCGCGATCGCCGGCTTGCGCAGCAACCCCGAGGATCTGCCGTGGACGCCGCTGCACCTCAGCCAGCCGGTCGGGCTGTTCACGGGCCGCAAGCTCGCCGGGCTGCACGACAAAGGGCCGAAATGCGAGAAACTGCTCGCCGAGGCGGGCGTGCGGTTCGCGACCGCACCGCCGATCAAGGACGGTATCTGCGGCTATACCGATGGGCTCCGCCTCGCGGCGGGCGGTGCGCGGCGCATTTCGCTTGCGCCGGCCGATCCGGTGATGGCGTGCCCGGTCGCGGCCGGTCTGGCGATGTGGGAGTGGAATGTCGTCCAGCCCGCCGCGCAACGCTATCTCGGCGCGCCGGTGGTCGCGATCGAGCAACTCGGCACCTATAATTGCCGGCCGATGCGCGGCAGCACCACGACGCTGAGCGAACATGGCAGCGCCGATGCGATCGACGTATCGGCATTCCGGCTGGCGGACGGCACGCGCATCACGCTGAGCGACGACTGGAAGGGCGATGGCCCGCGCGCGACCTTCCTCCACACCGTCCGCAATGGCGCCTGCAAGCTGTTCTCGACGGTGCTGTCGCCCGAATATAACGCCGCGCACCGCAACCACCTGCATCTCGATCAGGCGGCGCGCGGCGCGATGGGCTGGCGCGCGTGCCGGTGAGGTCAGTTGTCAGATTATGCGGTAAGGTCTGTCCCCCTCCCGCTTGCGGGAGGGGTCAGGGGAGGGGCTGTCAGCCGCCGGCACGCTATTGGGCAGGCCCTCCCCCGGCCCCTCCCGCAAGCGGGAGGGGAGGAGGTTCAGTTCCGCACTGCGTTGGGTTCGACCTTTTCGACCCATTTCGGATAGAAAGCCGGCTGCCGGTTCGACCAGCCCGAGGCGGTCGCCGCGGCTTCGCTGATCGACTGGAGCAGTTTGCGCCGCAGATCGGGGTGCAATTGCGGCAGCGCCGCCGCCGCGCAGAAGGCGGCGGGCAGCCACGGCCGCACCTCTGCGCCGATCAGCCGCTCGTACAGGAAGCGATAGGCCGAGAAGGTGGTCAGCCGCCCCTGACCGAGATCGAACGCCGTCACCGTCATCAGCGGCGCCAGGAACGGCTCGATCGCGTCGAGGCCGCTATCGTCGGGGATCATCAGCCGGATATCGGGAAGGCGGCTGTAGAGCCGCGCCTGTGCCCGGATGCTCGCCGCTTCGACGACGTCGCGCGACCAGCGGCTCATCGCATCATCGCGGTCCAGCCCGATATCGAGCGAGCGGCGCACATAGCGCTGCGTCGCCGACGAGAACCCCGCGAATTCCTTCATCTCCGCCAGCGTGACCGCACCATTAGCCGGCTTCATGCGCGCACCCATAAATCCACCCCGCTCGACCGTTGAACCGGGAGACACTGCGCCGAGATGGTTGAGGCCATGCTGAACGCGCCGTCGCCCGATATTCGCATCGCATCATATAATGTGTTGCGATGCAACAAAGGTTGCGACGAACGGAGATCGATCCGTAATCTTACGGTAACGGCGGTGACATTTTCCGCGCGTGCGATCCGGCCTCGACGCGGCAAGTAATGTCACTCGTGAAGGTCTCCCGCGAAAGAGGGAGTCCACAGCCAAGCAGAGCTGCGTATGCGGCCTGGACCCCCCCCGCCTTTGCGGGGGAACGGCCTATTGTCGTAACACGAATGAAGTCTTCCGCCCCTGCCGTGAGCGGCAGGAGCGGGAGGGCATCAGGCGGATTTTTCCTGCTGCAACTTGCGTTCGGCTTCCTCGTCATAGCCCGAGGATGTCGGAGGGGCATCGTTGCTCTTGGGCTGGCTGGTCGAGGGCGGATCGCTCGCGTCCATCGACTCGTCGAGTCCCCGATCGAGCTTGGCTTCGGCATTGGCCGGGTCGCGCTCGAGTCGTGCGGCGATCGATGTATCCTGCCCCGCATCCTGGCGCGGATCGTGGAGGTGCTTACCGGTATCGGTGTCCTGATCGACTGGCGTATCGTCCTCTGTCATTACCGTTCTCCTATCGGTTACGCGGGGAGAACGATCGAAACACAGGCCGCGTTCCAGCGGCTTATTCGTCGAGCTGAACGACCATGATCTGTTGCTGGTTGAGCGTCGCGGCGCCGAAGGTGGTCATGAAGGCGATATCGGTAGCGTCGCGACCGACCGCGATCCGCACCAGATCGCGCGCGCTGCCCATGCCGGTCGCGTCGACGAGCCGCCACGCGCCGTCGAGCCAGAGTTCGGCGACCGCGTGGAAATCGGGCGGTTCGACGCCGGGGGCATAAGCGGAGACGCAACGCGCCGGGATGCCGCCGGCGCGGGCGAGTGCGACGAGCAGATGGGCATAGTCACGGCAGACGCCCTGACGGTTGGCGAAGGTCATCAGCGCGGTGGTCGCGCCGGTGCTGCAGCCCGAGGTGTAGGTGAGGTGATCGCCCACCCACTCGGTGAGCGCGGCCGCGAGCGCGCCGCCGCGCAAGCCGGCGAAGGTCTGTTCGAGAAAGCCCTGGAACTGGTCGGACTCGCAATAGCGGCTCGGCATCAGATACGGCACCGTCTCGGGCGGCAGCAGCCGCGGTGCGGTCTCGCCGAGCGACGCCAGCGCGACATCCTCGCGGTCGATGGTTACGACGGCCTGATAGGTGGCGTGGAAACGGTTTTCCGCGAGCGCCCAGCAGCGCACACCGACATCGTCCGCGCCCGGCATCGCGCGCAGCGGCTCGTTGCTGGACACCAGCAGATTGTCATATTCGAGCTGCTGGTCCGCCATCGCCGCCGCCTGCACGAGCAGCAGCATGTCGGTTGCGCCATCGATATCATAGTCCAGTTCGACGTCGATCTTGAGGCGCATTTTGATCCCTTTTGGCAAGCGAAAGGCCCGGCGGATCGCTCCGCCGGGCCTTCCCGATATCAGGCGCCTGTATCAGACGAATGTGACGCCGCTTAGTTGCGGCTGCCGAACAGACGCAGGATGAACAGGAACATGTTGATGAAGTCGAGGTACAGGCTCAGCGCCGACATGATGATCGTGTGCTGTTCCGCACCGGTTCCAGCGACCTGCGCATACAGGCTCTTGGTGCGCTGCGTATCGTAGGCGGTGAGGCCAGCGAAGATCAGCACGCCGACGAAGCTGATCACCAGATCGAGCGGACCCGAGTGGAAGAACAGGTTGAGCAGGCTCGCCACGATCAGGCCGACCAAGCCCATCATCAGGAACGTGCCCATCGCCGACAGGTTGCGGTTGGTGGTGTAGCCGTAGAGGCTGAGGCCACCGAACGCCGCCGATGCCGCGAAGAACGCCTGGGCGATCGCGATCGGCGAATAGACCAGGAAGATCGTCGAGAGCGACAGGCCCATCGCGACCGCGAAGCCCCAGAACATCGCCTGAAGCGCACCGGACGACATGCGGCTGCCACCGAAGCTCATGCCGAACACGAAGCCAAGCGGTGCGAAGCTGATGACCCATTTGAGCAGGCCGGGGCCGCCGAACACCTGGGCGGCCATGCCGCTGGCGACGAAGCCGAGCGCCACGATGCCGCTGAGCAGCACGCCAGAGAGCATGTAATTGTAAACCGACAACATATAGCGGCGCAGACCCGCGTCGAACGCGCCTGCGCGCGCCGCCGAGTCCGCCCCGAAGGGGGCTGCGCCGGGACGGGGATCAGACCAGTTGGCCATTGTAACACATCTCCTTGGACCGGCCATGTGCCGGTTCTTCGCGAATATCGGCGTTTGCGAGGGGCTTTTCAAGCAATTCCGCCTTATCAAGATGTCGTTGTCTTCTGTTAATGATGTGTTGCCATGCACCGACTTTTTGTTGCTCTCCGCCCGCCGCGTGCCATCCGCCTGCACGTTGCCGACGCGATGCACGGCATCGGTGACGCGCGCTGGCAGGATGACGACCAGTTGCACCTGACGATCCGCTATATCGGCGAGGTCGACCGGCGCATGGCGGAGGATATCGCGGTGGAACTCGGCCATGTCCACGGGCACGCGATCACGACGGCGGTGGCGGGTGTCGGCGCGTTCGACCGGCGCGGGCGGATCGATGCGTTATGGGCGGGGCTGACCCCACACGAGGCGCTGGCAGCGCTTCACCGCAAGGTGGATCACGCGCTGGTGCGGCTCGGCCTGCCGCCCGAGGGGCGTGCGTATCTGCCGCACATCACGCTTGCGCGGTTGCCGCGTTCCGCTGATCCGGTGGAGGTCGAACGCTGGCGCGCGGAGCAGGCGGGGCTGGCGAGCGCGCCGTTCACGATGGAGCATCTGATCCTGTTCGAAAGCACGCTTGGCAATGCCGGTGCGCGCTACGATACGATCGCGCGCTGGCCGCTGGGCTGAGCTTCAGGTTTTATCCGCGCCGGCCGAACCCCACACCGTTCGTCCCGAGCGAAGTCGAGGGACAAGCCCAAAGCGCTGCACATGGTGTCTCGACTTCGCTCGACACGAACGGGTGAGGAACGGTCGGCTGCACTCAAATCCCGTCGATCATGTCCGCCAGCACTTCGAGGCACGATCCCGCCAGCCGCTTGCAGCGCTCGGGCGACCAGCCGAAGTCTGGGTCGGCGTTGGCGTCATGGTCCTTGAAGGGCATTTCCAGAGTCATCGCCACCGCGCCGAAGCGATTGGCGAGCTGGTTGGTCGACATGGTGAGGTTGGCCTTGCCCGGCGCCGATTTGCCGTAACCCTGCTCCATCTGGAAATCGGGCGTGTGGGCGGTGAGGCGGCGCTGGAAATCGTAGAAGGCTTCGCCCTGTGCGTCGGTCCAGTTGGGGATGCCTTCGAACCCGGCGATGAAATTGGCGGGAATCGATTCGTCGCCGTGGACGTCCATCGCGAAGGCGACGCCGGTCGCGTCCATCGCGTTGCGCACGCACAGCACCTCGGGGCTCTTCTCCAGCGTCGGCGCATGCCATTCGCGGTTGAGGTTCACGCCGGCCGCATTGGTGCGCAAATGCCCGCGGAAGCTGCCGTCGGGGTTCATGTTGGGGACGATGTGGAACGTCGCCTTGGCGCGAAGCGCCGCCGTCACCGGATCGGCGGTGTCGGTGAGCCGTTCGAGCGCGCCCTCGGCCCACCATTCGGCCATCGTCTCGCCGGGATGCTGGCGGGCGTAGAGCCACACCGGCTTGGGTCCGTCGCCGAGCGTGATGCAGTCGATCGCGCGCCCGTCGAGCGTCTGGCCGAGTTCGCGGTGGGTGACGCCGGGTTCGCGCGCCATGCGGGCGATGAGGGCGTCGTGCCGGTCCATCGTGTACGGCGCGAAATAGGCGAACCAGACGAGTTCGCTGCTGCCGTCCGAGCCGAACTCCAGCGCGCCATCGACATAGCGGGTCGGCGCGAGCCGCCACGTCTCGCGGTCGGTGCTCATCCGCACCTTGTAGCCCGGCCAGCCCGGCGGATAGGCCGATCCGCCGGCGTTGACGATCCGGTAGGTGAGCGCGCGGCCCTGCGCGCCCGCCACCCGGAAATGGAACCACTGGTAGAAATCGCTATGCTTGTCGGTGACGATTTCCAGCGTGGCGACGTCGCCCTCGATGCCGACGACACGGATGTTGCCGCTGTCGAAGGCGGCGTTGATGCTGATGCTCATCGCACCGTGATAGTGCGCCCCGATTCACCGGGGAAGCCCCGGAACAGCGCATTCGCCAGTTTGTGCGCGGTGGCATCGGTCTGCGCCGCCGCCGCCGTTTCGGGCGCGGCGGTGCGCGCGCGGCCTTCCCAGACAACGGTGGCATCGCTGCGGCGTTTGATCTGCACCGACAGCTCGGTGAGGATCACGTAGCGCTGCTTGGGCTTGCCGATCGGGAACGATATGCCGCCGCCGAGGCCGATGCCGCCGCCACCGCCGCGCCGTCCGCCGCCGGTGAAGCCCCCACCGCCGAGACCGAGCGACACGCCCGATCGCTGCGCAGGACCATCCGCTTCAGTGGTCCGCGTGAAGCCGACCACGGCGAGGAACTGACCCGCATCGCCGGGGGGCGGCGCGTTGTAGCCATAGTTGAGCAATTCGGTCTGCACGGCGGCGGCATAGGTCTTGAATTCGAGGCTGGCCGGCGATCCGCCCGCCATCGGCTCCACTGCGAGCGTACCCGTCACCACTGGCGCGCCGAGGTGGAAGCGCGTCACCTGCACGGGCCCGCCGTTCGTCGTCGCGCATCCCGCCAGCGCCAGCGCGGAGAGGGCCGTCGCCATTGCAATGAAGGCTTTCATGGTCTTGCTGTCCTTAACCTTACGAGCGCGCTCGTTACCCTTGTGGAACGCTCGCGTGGGGTGATCGTATCCCGCTTGAGCGCCACGGATTTGTCAGCAATGTGTCGGCGGCACGAGATTTTTACCGGCCGCGCCGCCTTGACTTGGAAGGGGTGCGACTATAGGCGAGCGCCTCTTTTCACGAACCCCTGAACCAAGAAGCGAATCGATCATGAAGATCCGCAATTCCCTGAAGTCGCTCAAGGACCGGCATCGCGATAACCGCGTGATCCGCCGTCGCGGCCGCACGTATATCATCAACAAGACCAACCGCCGCTTCAAGGCCCGCCAGGGCTGATTGTGGCGGGAATGCCGTCTGTCGTCATTTTCGACGTCGGCAATGTCCTGTTCGATTGGAACCCGAGGTTCCTCTACGAGCGCCTGATCGACGACGATCGGGCGCTCGATGCGTTCCTGCGCGATGTCGCGACCAAGGAATGGCATTTCCAGCATGACGCTGGCCGTCCCTTCGCCGAGACCTCGGTGGAGCTTGCCGCCGCGTATCCGCAGCATAGCGACCTGATCGCCGCCTGGGGACCGCGCTTCATCGAGCAACTCGGCGACATGCTGCCGGGGATGCGCGGACTCGTCGAGCAGCTCGATGCGCGCGGCGTGCCGCTCTACGCGATCACCAATTTCTCGGGCGAGTTCTGGCCGCCGTTCCGAACCCGCGAGGCGGACATCTTCGACCGCTTCCGCGACATCGTGGTTTCGGGCGACGAGCTGCTGACCAAGCCCGATCCCGCGATCTACCACCTCGCGCTTGACCGCTTCGGCGTGGCGGCGGGGGATGCCGTATTCATCGATGACCGCGCCGATAACGTCGCGGCCGCCAACGCGGTCGGCATCCACGGCCTGTTGTTCGAGGATGCCGCGACGCTACGCGCCGATCTGGCGCGGCTCGGGGTGCTGTAGAGCGCAACCGGCGTTTGGTGCGTTAGGCCGACATGGCGCACAAGAAGCTTACCCTGCCGACCAAGATCTGTGCCGCGTGCGCGCGGCCGTTCGCATGGCGCAAGAAGTGGCAGCGCGACTGGGAGAGCGTGAAGTTCTGCTCCGACCGTTGCCGCGCAAAGGGGGCGAGCGGATAGCGGAGCCTATCCGGGCGACGCGGCGGAGCCGGCGAGCAACCCGCCGTCGATATGGATGTCCGTACCCGTCACATAGGTCGCTTCGTCGGATGCGAGCATCACCGCGACCGCTGCGACCTCATCGGGTGTCCCGAACCGCTTCAGCGGCGTGTCGGCGACGAGCGCCTGCATCCGCGCCTCGCGATCGGGGCCGGTTCCCAGCATCGGCTCCCACATCGGCGTCAGGATCGCGGCAGGGTGGATCGCGTTGCAGCGGATCGTCCAGCCCTGTTGCGCGCAGTACAAAGCGACCGTCTTGCTATGATTGCGGATCGCCGCCTTGGAGGACGCATAGGCCGCTGCCATCGGAATGCCGACCAGCCCCGAGCGCGACGCAATGTTGATGATCGAACCCGCGCCCCTCGCCTTCATCGCGCCGATCGCATAGCGACAGCCGAGGAACGTCCCGTCGAGATTGACCCGGTGGACCGCCCGCCAGTCGGCGAGGCTGGCATGTTCGGGGTCGTGCGCGGTCGCGCCCGATTCGAACCCGGTAACGCCAGCATTGTTGACCACGACATCGGCAATTGGAACGACGCTGGCGAGGCGAAGCCAGTCGGCTTCCTCGCGGACATCGAGCGGTTCGAACCGGCAGCCGATCTCGTCGGCGGTGGCCATGCCGGCGGCTTCATCCACATCGGTGAGGATGACGATGGCGCCTTCGTCCTGAAAGCGCGCGGCGATCGCGCGGCCAATGCCACGCGCGGCGCCGGTGACGACGCAGGTCTTATTGTTCAATCTTTGCATGATGTTCTCGAAACCAAAGTCCAGCCGGCGGATCGCTCCGCTGCGATGGTCCGCGTCAGCGGTGGCGCTGGATCATTTCGAAAACTCCCTGAGGACGCGGCCTGTTTATGCGCGTCGATCTACTCAGGCAAGAGACGTGAGGGGTGTCGTCGTCCGCCGTATTGCGGTGGCTACGGTGCTCGCGTACACTTGCGTACACGAGGAGCCTTTTCATGGAAATGTCGGTACGGGAAGCCCGGGCGAATTTCGCGTCAGCACTCGATGCTGCGGCGAAAGGCGAGCAGGTCATCATCACCAAGAACGGCGTTCCGGTCGCCGAACTCGGGCCGCCGCGCAAGAAGAAGGGCGGGTTCGATTTCGAACGCAACGAACGGGTCCGCAAGGAGCTCGGGCTCGACAAATATGACGGGCCGCCGCTCGATGATGCGTGGCTCGAAGAGTTTAACGATCCGGCGTGGACACGCGAACTGTTCGGACCCGACTATTTCGATGATGAGCCTGAAGCGAAGTGAGGCTGCTGCTCGATACGCATTTCCTGATCTGGCTGGCGATCGACCCGGACGAGATCACGCCCGGCGAACGGACATTGATCGGGGCGGCCGAGGTGGTCGTCTCGGCCGCCTCGATCTGGGAAATGCGGCTGAAGTGGCAGAAGCGCGATCGGCATGGCCGGCGCAAGGGACGGCTCGACCCCGCCGTCGCGCTCGCCTTTATCGCTGCCAATGAGATGCAGTTGGCCAATTTGTCGGCCGAGGATTGTGCGACGATGCTCGACCCGGCGATGCCTGTGCCCGACCCGTTCGACGAGATGCTGCTGATCCATGCGCAACGGCTTGGCGTCCGGCTGCTGACGCGCGACCGCATCATTGGGGCGCACCCGCTGGCGATCACCCCCGCCTAAAGCATGATGAGATCGCCCCCCCCGTTCATGCTGAGTAGGGATCGAGTAGGCGCTTGCGCCGTATCGAGATGAGCAGGTAATCGCGCGGGGCCTGTCCTTCGATACACCACCTCGATACGCCCTGCGGGCTACTCGGTGGTTACTCAGGACGAACGGAGCTACTTAACCTCATGCTTTAACCGGCATCCTCGGCTTCCACGGCCATCGCCAGCGCATCGATCTCGCGCAGCATCGCGACGAAACCTTCCACCCGTTCGGCATCGAAACCGCCAAAGATACGCTGCTCCAGTTCGAGCGCCTTCGGCGCGACCTGCTCGTACAGCGCCCGGCCCGATGCGGTCAGCCGCAACAGGTGCGAGCGGCGGTCGCCGGCGTTGGGTGCGCGCTCGATCAAACCGCGTTCGACCAACGCGATCGCGGCGCGGCTGACCGTCACCTTGTCCATGCGCGTGTTTGCACCGATCGCCTGCTGGGTGATGCCATCGCTTTCCGCGATCACCGCGACCAGCCGCCACTCGGGGATCGTCAGCCCGAACAGCGCCTGATAGGCGCGCGCGATCCGGTCGCTCACCAGGTTCGAGGTGAACGACAGCCGGAACGGCAGGAAATCGTCGAGCTTCAGTGCGGCGTCGGGCATGGCGCGAGACTAAGCGGGCGCGCCGCGCGGTTCAACTGCCGGGCAGGCTCGCCTTGGGGAAGCCGGCCCATGCCGTGTCGTAATCCGGCTGGGCGTGTTCGAGCGCGAAACGCGTCGGGCGATATGGCCAGCAGCTTTCGACCATGAACGCCATCGTGTCGGTGATCTTGCGCGGTTGCAGATCGGCCTCGCTCGCCGCGCGCCAGCTCGCCACGTCCGGGCCGTGACCGGCCATCAGATTGTGCAGCGACAGGCCGCCGGGCGCGAAGCCGTCGGCCTTGGCATCATAGGCACCGGTGATGAGGCCCATCGCTTCGGACATCACGTTGCGGTGGAACCACGGCGGGCGGAACGTATCCTCCGCCACCATCCAGCGCGGCGGGAAGATTACGATATCGGCATTGGCGCGGCCCGGCACGTCCGAAGGCGAGGTGAGCAGCGTGAAGATCGATGGGTCGGGATGGTCGAAGCTGACGCTGCCGATCGTGTTGAACCGGGCGAGATCGTAGCGCCACGGCGCGACATTGCCGTGCCATGCGACCACATCGAGCGGGCTGTGGTCGAGCGTGGTTATCCACAGACTTCCCAACGCCTTTTGCACAAGCTGGAAGGGGGCGTCGATGTCCTCGAACCATGCGACCGGGGTTTCGAAATCACGCGGATTGGCAAGCCCGTTGGCGCCGATCGGGCCGAGATCGGGCAGGCGGAACAGCGCGCCGTGGTTCTCGGCGATATAGCCGCTGGCGGCACCATCGGGCAGCAGCGCGCGGAAGCGCACCCCGCGCGGGACGAGCGCGATCTGACCCGGCGCGATATCGATTCGGCCGAGTTCGGTGAGGAGCGTGAGGCGGCCGGCTTGGGGCAGGAACAGCAACTCGCCATCGGCATTCACGAAAGCGCGATCGATCATGTCGCGATTGGCGGCGTAGAGATGGACCGCGACGCCCTCGAGATCGGCGGGGTCGCGGTTGGCGAGCATCGTGGTGATGCCGTCGATCAGATCGGTCGGTTCGGTTGGCGCATCGACCGGCGACCAGCGCAGGCGGTTGGGCGGCAGCGGCTGGCCGTCGGTGCCGGGCGTGAAGCGTGGCGCGCCGTCGTAGCGCGTATAGGGCGGGTGCTCCGCCGACGGACGCAGCCGGTAGAGCCAGCTCCGCCGGTTCTCGTGGCGCGGGGCGGTGAAGGCGGTGCCCGAGAGCTGTTCGGCATAAAGGCGAAAGGCGGGCCGCTGCGGCGAATTGCGCCCGATCGGCAGCGCGCCGGGGACGGCCTCGGTGGCGAAGTGGTTGCCGAAGCCGGTCTGATATTCAGTCACGTTGCGGCTCCTTGAGGCATCGCCGTTCGTCCCGAGCGACTTCGCTCGAGACGAACGGCTTTGGAAGCGGGACGGGCCGGACTCAGCCCTCCACCGTCACCACGCCGCGGCGAATCTGGTCGAGTTCGATCGATTCGTACAGCGCCTGGAAGTTGCCGTTGCCGAAGCCTTCATTGCCCTTGCGCTGGATGATCTCGAAGAAGATCGGTCCGAACATATTCTCGGTGAAGATCTGGAGCAGCAGCCCTTCGGTCTCGACATCGCCGTCGATCAGGATGCGGTTGCTCTTCAAACGCTCGAGATCTTCGCCGTGGCCGGGCACGCGTTTGTCGACCAGTTCGTAATAGGTCTCGATCGTGTCCTGCAACCGCACGCCGCGCGCGCGCAGCGCCTCGACGGTGGCGAAAATGTCGTCGGTGGTCAGCGCGAGATGCTGGATGCCTTCGCCATTATATTCGCGAATGAACTCCTCGATCTGGCTCTTGTCGTCCTGGCTCTCGTTGAGCGGGATGCGGATGGCATGGTCGGGTGCGATCATCGCCTGGCTGAACAGGCCGGTCGCCTGGCCCTTGATGTCGAAGAACTTCTGCTCCTCGAACCCGAACAGGGTGCGGTAGAATTCGCTCCACACGCGCATCTGGCCGCGCCGGACGTTGTGGGTGAGGTGATCGAGCAAGTCGAGGCCGACGCTGTTCGCGGCTTCCTTTTCGCGCCAGCCGGGGAATTCGGCCCAGTCGGCGTACAGGTCGATGCCGTCCTCGATGAAATAGAGGTACGAGCCGCCGATCCCCTGGATGACGGTATCGTCCTCTTCGGTAGGCTTGGCGCCGTTGGCGAGCGCCCATTCCATCGCCTTGGCCGGATCGGCGACGCGGAACGCCATCGCGCTCGCCGAGGGGCCATGTTCGCCACGGAAGGCGGCGACGCGACCGGCCTCGTCGCGGTTGATCATCAGGTTGATGCGGCCCTGCTTGTAGCGGGTGACGTTCTTGCTCGGGTGACGATGCGTGGGCGTGAAGCCGAGCTGCTCTAACAGACGGCCCATGCCTTCGGGATCGGGCGAGGTGAACTCGACGAATTCGAAGCCGTTGAGGCCCAAAGGGTTCTGGAGCGGGGTGGATGCGGCATCTTGTA
>Ga0247735_1000373_pt1 | contig 17753 bp, 16 predicted proteins | sample UWRJL178409R2_FD_180934 | JGI IMG/M metagenome (GOLD analysis project Ga0247735, IMG submission 180934) | Plant litter microbial communities from Arlington Agricultural Research Station in Wisconsin, United States - UWRJ-L178-409R-2 | ecosystem: Environmental > Terrestrial > Plant litter >... | reverse complement strand
CTCGCCGCCGTGGCTGGCCTGGGCCCACTCGTCGCAGAACAGGGTGCAGGCGATGACCGCGTCGACCGTCGCCTCGGCCTTGCCCGGCCCGTCGGCGCCGAGCATGTTGAGGTGCTGGCCGGGCCGCAGCTCGCCGCGCCCCACCACCCGCTCGTGCCCGGGGGTCACGCAGCACACGATCTCCTGCTCCAGCGCCTGCTCCCGCGTGCCCACCGTCCAGCCGAGCTCGTCGGCGAGCGCCTGGGCCGCGTCGGCGCGCGGGTCGAAGCACACCCCGGGGCCGTAGCCGTCGGCGGCCAGGCAGCGCGCCGCCCACGCCCCGTGCAGGCCACAGCCGAGGATCCCGACCGTGCGCGCGGCCGCCGGCGCCAGGGCCCGGGAGGCGACGGCCGCCACGGCGCCCGTGCGCAGCGCGGTCACCGAGCGCGCGTCGATCAGGGCCAGCGGCTCCGAGGTCGCGGCGTCCGAGAGGCAGATGACGCCCATCACCGTGGGCAGGGGCGCGGGCCGCGCCGGGTTGCCCGGGAACGAGGAGATCCACTTGAGCATCGCCAGGTCGCCGCCCAGGGCCGGCATCGCCCGGAAGTCGCCCGCGCCGGGCACGTCGAGGTAGATCTTGGCGGGCATCGTCCACGCGCCGCGGTGGTGGCGCAGGAACGCCTCGCGGGTGGCGGCGATGGCCTGCGCCGGGTCGATCGCCGCCAGGACGGCGTCGTGGCCAAGGACGGGGAGCTCGGGCATGTGGCCGCCACGATACCCTTCCGTCCGATGCCGAATCGCCGCCCGCAGCTGCACATCGTCGCCCCGTCGGCGACGCCCGAGGAGGCCGCCGCGCTGGCCGCCGCGCTCGAGCAGTTCCTGCGCGACACCACGCCGCCGCTGGCCGCCGAGGCCCCGCGCGAGAGCCCGTGGCTGCGCGCCGCCCTGCGCGAGCAGGCCGGCCGCGAGCCGGACGGCGTCGGCGGGATCGCCTACGCCTGGGGCGACCCCGCGCCGTAGCGCCCGCCCGCTCGACGTGTAACCCAAAGGTTGCACGTTGACGGAGGATGTGTAACTCTACGGTTTCGCATTGTCGAAGACCGGAGGAAGCACGATGGAAGATCAGATCACCCGCGACGTCGTCATCGCCGCACCCGTGGAGCGGGTGTGGGCCCTGGTGACCACCGCCGAGCACCTCGGCACCTGGTTCGGGGACGACGGCGCCGACATCGACCTGCGCCCCGGCGGCGCCCTCGTCCTGCGCTGGAAGGAGCACAGCACGGTCCACGGCCGGGTCGAGACCGTCGAGCCGCACTCGCGGTTCTCGTTCCACTGGCTGACCGGGGGCTGCGACACGCCCGCGGCGGACGAGCCGGCCGACGGGACCTCCACGCTCGTGGAGTTCACGCTCGTGCCCGAGGGAGACGGCACCCGCCTGACCGTCGTGGAGAGCGGCTTCTCCACCCTGGCCCTGTCCCCGGCCGCCCGCGAGGAGCGCTTCGCCAGCCACACCGGCGGCTGGGCCTTCGAGCTCGGCGAGCTCGCCGACCACGGGGCGCGGGTCGCCGCGTGAGCACCGCCGCACCCCCCGAGGTGTTCGCCGCGCTGGCCGACCCCACGCGGTGGAAGGTCCTCGACCTCCTCGCGGCCCGCGGGGAGGGGACGGCCACCACCCTGGCCGCCGACCTCCCCGTGAGCCGCGTGGCGGTGGTCAAGCACCTCGGCGTGCTCGACCGCGCCGGCCTCGTCGCGGGCCGGCGCGTCGGCCGGGAGGTGCGCTACGCGGTGCGCCCCGAGCGCCTCGACGAGACCGCCGACTGGATGCGCCAGCTCGCGAGCGCGTGGGACGCCCGCCTCGCCGCGCTCAAGGCGCTGGCCGAGGAGGCCGGCGGGGACTAGATCCCCACGGCCCAGGACGCCCAGGACGCGTTCCTGATCAGCGTCTTGCGGTGCTGGCCGGCGAACGAGTAGGTCACGACGTCGGACTTCGCCTGCGGGTCGTAACCGCCCGTCCCGGCCAGCACCGTGGCGCCGTCGGCCGAGATGCCGAACCCGATGACCCCGTCGGCCTTGCCGGTCAGGTCGCGCGCGTTCCCGGTCGTGAAGTCGTAGGTCCACGCCTCGCTGTAGTCCTGCCCGCCGTACTCGGCCAGCAGGCGCCTGCCGTCGGCGGAGAAGGCCACCGCGGTCAGGCCGTAGAGCAGGTACGGGACCTTCAGCTTCGTGAGCGTCCGGCGCCCGGTGCCGTCGGCCTGGACGAGCTGGAGGTTGGCCTTGGGGTAGTCCTCCTTCCTCTTCGGTGCGCTGAGGTGGGAGAGCACGATGCCCTCGCGCCCCCACAGCGGGGACACGCTGCGACCGTCCCCGGTGACGTTGCGGGGCGCACCGGCTCCGCCGCCGGAGGACGGGACGACGAACACGTCGCCGGCGACGCCCTGCTGGTCGGCCTTGGCGGTGCGACCGTAGGCGATCGCGCCGCCGTCGGGGGCGTAGCTCGCGCCGCTGAAGTAGCCGGTGGCGAGCCTGCGCTGGGTGCCGTCGGCCACGGAGACCTCGACCAGCGTCTGCTTGCCGATCTCGGGGCCGACCGCCACGACGAGGTGCTGCTGGTCGGGCGACCACGCGGGCACGCCGACGACGCGCTTGGCGAGCGTGCGCGCCGCACCGCCGGTGGCGGGGGCGACCACGAGCCTGGCCGACGGGCCGGTGCCCGCCGCGTAGGCCACGAGGTCGCCGTACGGGGAGACGACCGGGCCGTAGCCGGTCCCGAGCTTCACGGCCGCGGCACCCGGGCCGGTCGCCCACACCTGGGACGTGGTCGCCTTGGTGTACTTGACGTAGGCCACGGTCTGACGCGGGACGATGACGGCGGAGCTGGTCGCGGCGGTCAGCCCGACCGCGATCGCCGTGATGAGCGGGACGAGCGTGCGGAGGCGCATGCGCCGAGGCTACTCCCACTCGCGGCGGCGCGCAGCACCTCCCGGGCCCCGCGTTCCCGCTCCCCATGCGGATTCGTGGCAATCCCCATCCGAATTGCTACCTTTAGTGGCCGCACGTCGCAGGTTCGGGCACGTCCAACGAAGGGAAGCGCAGGAGTCATGGAAGCCAGCACCGCCACCGGTCGCATCGGAACCCTCAAGAACCCCGAGGTCTACGAGAACGTCCCGGGGCACGTGATTCCGATCATCGCCCAGGAGTTCGCGGACTTCGACAACGAGGCCGCCCGCTTCCTCGACGGGCAGATCGACGAGCCCACCTTCATCGGCTTCCGGCTCAAGCAGGGCTGCTACGGCCAGCGGCAGCCCAACGTCCAGATGATCCGCGTGAAGCTGCCGTGGGGCGGCGTCACGCCGGAGCACTGGGAGGGCTTCGCCGAGGTCGTCGAGAAGTACGCGCCCCTCAACAAGGGCCACATCACGACGCGCCAGAACATCCAGATCCACCACATGCCGCTGCCGGTCATCGCCGACGCCATGCGGATCCTGGCCGAGTCCGGCCTGTCCTCCCGCGAGGGCTGCGGCAACACGGTGCGCAACGTGACGGGCGACCCGTTCGCCGGCGTGTGCGACGACGAGCTGTTCGACCCGACCGCCTACGTCGGGGCCTACGTGCGCTACTTCGTGCGCCACCCCACGACGCAGCTCATGCCCCGCAAGATCAAGACGGCCTTCACCGCGACCGACGAGGACCGGGCCATCACCGGCATCCACGACATCGCGTTCATCCCGCGCGTCAAGGACGGCGTGCGCGGCTTCGAGATGCGCGTCGGCGGCGGCACGTCGATCATGCCCCGCGTCGCCCCCACGCTCTACGACTTCGTCGAGGCCGACAGCGGCGAGTTCCTGGAGGCGGCCGAGGCCTGCTTCCGCATCTTCGACGCCCAGGACTGGCTGCGCGTCAACCGCGCCCGCGCCCGCATCAAGGTGCTGGTCGACAAGATCGGCATCGAGGAGATGCGCCGCCTGGTCGACGAGGAGCGCAAGGGCGACTGGGTCGCCGAGCGCGACTTCTCGGTCGAGCCGCGCCTGTTCCAGGACGACGAGGAGGCCCGCGCGCCGGGCGTCCCCACCGACTTCGGCACGCCGACCGACGACGATCGCGCCGCGTACGAGCGCTGGGCCGCGTCCAGCGTCCGCCCGCAGCGCCAGGGCGGCTTCTCGACCGTCGAGATCAAGGTCACCCGCGGCGACCTGACGCCCGAGCAGATGCGCGGGCTCGCGACGATCATGCGCGACTTCAGCGGCGGCAACGCGCGCACCACGGTGCAGCAGAACCTGCTGCTGCGCTGGGTCCGCGACGAGTCGACCTACGACGTGTGGAACCGGCTCAAGGAGCTGGACCTGGGCGACGCCGGCGTCGGCGAGATCACCGACGTGGTCAGCTGCCCCGGCACCGACAGCTGCAAGATGGGCATCACCAGCTCGATGGGCCTCAACCGCGCCGTCCAGGCCAAGGTCGAGGAGATGCAGCTCGAGGACGAGCTCACCAAGCGCATCCACATCAAGATGAGCGGCTGCCCCAACGGCTGCAGCCAGCACCACATCGGCAACATCGGCTTCTACGGCGCGTCGATCAAGGTCGGCGAGCACACGCTGCCCGCGTACGTCGCCCACATCGGCGGCAACTACGAGGGCGGGACCGTGCGCTACGGCACGCGCCTGAAGGTGCGCATCCCGGCCAAGAAGGTGCCGGACGTCGTCGAGCAGTGGATCCGCTTCTACGAGCGCGACCGCACCGACGGGGAGGTCTTCAACGACTTCGCCGATCGCGTCGGCGCCAAGGAGTTCGAGGCGGTGGCGCGCGAGATCGCCGGCCCGGTGGAGTTCGGCCTCGACACCATGAACGAGTTCATCGACTGGACGAAGAAGGTGCCGTTCGTGGTCGAGCGCGGTGAGGGCGAGTGCGCGATCTAGCGCAAGCCACACCGGCGGCCGTCGACCCGACCGCGCCCGTCGCTCCGGACCTGGAGGCGCTCGACGCCGCCGGGGTGCTTGCGCACGCCGTCGAGCACCACCACCCGCGGCTCACGCTGCTCTGCTCCTTCCAGAAGGAGGAGTCGGTGCTGGTCGACGAGCTGATCCGGCTCGTGGGCGACCCGCGCGCGCTGGACGTCGTCACCATCGACACCGGCGTGCTCTTCCCCGAGACCCTGTCCACGTGGCGGGCGTTCGAGGAGAAGTACGGCATCGACGTGCGCGTCGAGGACGCGACCAGCCCGGACGGCATCCCCTGGACGGTCGACCGCTGCTGCGGCGACCTGAAGGTGGCCGCGCTGGAGCGGTCGCTCTCGGACACCGACGCCTGGATCACCGGCATCCGCCGGGAGCAGGCCGTGACGCGGGCGAACGCCAAGAAGATCGAATGGGACCAGCAGCGCGGGATCTGGAAGTACAACCCGCTCGCCGACTGGACCGAGAAGGACCTGTGGGCGCGGATCGTCGAGCGCGACCTGCCGTACCACCCGTTGCACGACCAGGGCTACTCCTCGATCGGCTGCGCGCCGTGCACGCAGCCGGGCGCGGGCCGCGAGGGCCGTTGGGCCTCGTCGGAGAAGACCGAATGCGGACTGCACGTCATCCAGAGCTAGGCGAACTCATGACTCCCCTTTCCCATCTAGATCTCCTCGAAGCCGAGGCCATCCACATCATGCGCGAGGTCGCCGCGGAGTTCGAGCGGCCCGTGCTGCTGTTCAGCGGCGGCAAGGACTCCATCGTCCTCGTGCGCCTGGCCGAGAAGGCCTTCCGCCCCGGGAAGTTCCCATTCCCGCTGATGCACGTGGACACCGACCACAACTTCGACGAGGTCATCGAGTTCCGCGACCGCCTCGTCGACCGCCTCGGCGAGAAGCTGATCGTCGCCAAGGTGCAGGACTCGATCGACGCCGGCCGCGTCGTGGAGGACACCGGTCCGCGCGCCTCGCGCAACCGCCTGCAGACGACCACGCTGCTCGACGCGATCGAGGAGTACAAGTTCGACGCCGCCTTCGGGGGCGCCCGCCGCGACGAGGAGCGGGCCCGCGCGAAGGAGCGCATCTTCAGCTTCCGCGACGACTTCGGCCAGTGGGATCCGCGCGCGCAGCGCCCGGAGATCTGGGACCTCTACAACGGGCGCATCCGCCAGGGCGAGCACGTCCGCACGTTCCCGCTCTCCAACTGGACCGAGCTCGACGTGTGGCGCTACATCCAGCGCGAGGAGCTGGAGATCCCCTCGATCTACTTCGCCCACGAGCGCGAGGTGTTCGCCCGCGACGGCATGCTCTACGCCGACGCGCCGTTCCTGGAGCGCTTCCCCAGCGAGGACCTGTTCGTCGAGTCGGTGCGCTACCGCACCGTCGGCGACCTCACCTGCACCGGCGCGGTGCCCTCCCAGGCGGCCACGCTGGAGGCGGTCATCGACGAGATCGCGGCCACCCGCGTCACCGAGCGCGGGCAGACCCGGGCCGACGACCGCACGAGCGAGGCGGCCATGGAAGACCGCAAGCGGGTCGGGTACTTCTAGTGAGCACCCCCACCCCCGCCTCCACGCCGGCCACGTCCGGCACGCAGACCCACGCGCTCCTGCGCCTGGCCACCTGCGGCTCCGTCGACGACGGCAAGTCCACGCTGCTCGGGCGCCTGCTGTTCGACAGCAAGGCGATCCACGAGGACCAGCTCGAGGGCATGCTCGCCGCCAACGAGCTGCTGGGCGGCGAGGGCATCGACCTCGCGCTGCTCACCGACGGCCTGCGGGCCGAGCGCGAGCAGGGCATCACGATCGACGTCGCCTACCGCTACTTCGCGACCGAGAAGCGCAGCTTCATCCTGGCCGACACCCCCGGCCACGTGCAGTACACGCGCAACATGGTCACGGGCGCGTCGACCGCGCACGTCGCCCTCGTCCTCATCGACGCCCGCCACGGCGTGGTCGAGCAGACGCGGCGCCACCTGTTCGTGGCGAAGCTGCTCGGCGTCCCCCACACGGTCGTCTGCATCAACAAGATGGACCTCGTGGCCTGGAGCCAGGAGACGTTCGACCGCATCTCCGCCGAGGTCCGCGCGCTGACCGCGGTCGACACGATCATCCCGCTGAGCGCGCTGCGCGGCGACAACGTCGTCGAGCGCTCGGACCAGATCCCCTGGTACGACGGCCCGCCGCTGCTGGAGCTGCTCGAGGGCATCGAGGTCGACGACGAGCCGGACGCGGTCGGCCTGCGCCTGCCCGTCCAGTACGTCATCCGCGACGGCGACGTGCGCCACTACGCCGGCCGGCTGGCCGGCGGGTCGGTGTCCGCCGGCGACGAGGTCGTGGTGCTGCCCGCCGGGCGGCGCACGACGATCGAGACCGTCGACACGTTCGACGGGCCGCTCACCGACGCCCACGGCCCGCTGTCGCTGCGGGTCACGCTGGCCGACCACCTCGACGTGTCGCGCGGCGACCTCATCGTCCGGCCGGGCGAGGAGCCCGCGGTGAGCCGCGAGGTCACGGCGACGATCTGCTGGATGGCCGATGCGCCGCTGCGCCCCGGCGCCCGGCTCGTGCTCAAGCACACGACGAACTCGGTGCGGGCGATCGTCGACTCCGTGGACGACCGCATCGACGTGGCGACGCTGCAGCACATCCCCGGCTCCGCGGAGCTGGCCCTCAACGACATCGGCACGGTCCGGCTGCGCACCAGCGCCCCGGTCCTCGTCGACCCGTACCTGTCCAACCGCACCACCGGCTCGTTCATCCTCATCGACGAGGCGACGAACGACACGGTGGCCGCGGGCATGGTCGTCTAGCCGCCCCCGGCGGCCCCGGTCCCAGGCCCCCGCCCCGGCCACCCGGCCGCACCCCCGATCCCGGCCCCGTCGAGTGTCAGCTGACGTACCACCTCGGTACATCAGCTGACACTCGTCGCGTCGTGGGGGGAGAGTTTTCTCGCGCCTGACCTATAGAAGGCATGAGCGCTCCCGCGACCCCGTCCCACGCGATCCGGCGGACCGCCGAGCGACAGCACGGCAACGTGACGATCACGCAGCTCCGGGCGTCCGGCCTGTCCGACCGCGAAGTACGGCGCCGCGTGGAGAAGGGCGCGCTGAAGCGTCGACACACCGGGGTGTACGCGGTCGGGCACGTCCCGCAGACCCGTGAGTCGCGGTGGATGGCCGGTGTGCTGGCCCTCGGATCCGGCGCGGTCCTGAGCCATCGGGCCGCCGGCGCGCTGTGGGGCATCGTGGACGGCGCGGTCGAGACGGAGGTGCTGGTGTCGAGCGGCACGGGACGGGCGAAGCGGGACGGGATCGTCGTCCACCGGGCCCCGCTGCGTCCCGAGGACGTCGTCCGGCGGCGCGGCATCCCGGTGACGTCGCTGCTGCGGACGCTGCTCGATCTTGCGGCCGTGCAGCCTCCCGACCAGCTGGAGCGGTCGTTCGAGCAGGCCCAGGTCCACCATCACCTGGCGCCGGAGCTGCTCGCGGTCGAGGTGCTGTGTCGCCGCCGGTATCGCGGCAGCCGCCGCCTGCGACACCTGCTCGCCGAGGCCGTCGACCCCGCCAAGGTACGTTCGGTGTTGGAGCTGCGGTTCCTCAAGATGTGCGGGGCCCAGGGCATACGGCGGCCGCTCGTGAACGAACGGGTCGGCCCGTGGATGCCGGACTTTCTGTGGACCACCGAGCACGTGGTCGTCGAGACCGACGGCAGGCGGTTCCACCACACCGCGGCACAGCGCCGCAAGGATCGCGAGAAGGACGCGTACCTGCGGGCTCAGGGCTTCACCGTCATCCGGCTGACCTGGACCGAGGTGGTCGAGCAGCCGGACGCCACCGGCGCCCGGGTACGTGCCGCCCTCGCCGCAGATGCCGCCACAGACGCGACGAGTGTCAGCTGATGTACCGACTAGGTACATCAGCTGTCACTCGTGGAGGCGGGCGGGCGGGCTGGAGCGCCAATCCGCCACTCGTCGCCGCAGGGCCCGTACGGCCAACGACCCGTCACGACCTCCTGACGCCGCGGACAATAATCTTCCGCGCCTCATGTTCTCCAAGGTTCTGGTTGCCAACCGCGGCGAGATCGCCGTCCGGATCATTCGCGCGCTCAAGGAGCTCGACATCGCCTCCGTCGCGGTGTACTCCGAGATCGACAGGGACGCCCTGCACGTGCAGGCCGCCGACGAGGCGTACCTGATCGGCCCGGGTCCCGCCGCCGAGAGCTACCTCGTGGTGGAGAAGATCCTCGACGTCGCCCGCGAGTCGGGCGCCGAGGCCGTCCACCCCGGCTACGGCTTCCTCGCCGAGAACGCTCCGTTCGCGCAGGCGTGCGAGGACGCGGGCATCGTGTTCATCGGCCCGCCGGCCAGCGCGATCGACAACATGGGCTCCAAGACCAAGGCCCGCGAGCTGATGCAGGCCGCCGGCGTGCCGATCGTCCCCGGGACCACCGAGACGATCGACACCGTCGAGGAGGCGCGCGTCATCGCCAAGGAGCAGATCGGCTACCCGGTCGCGGTCAAGGCGGCGGGCGGCGGCGGCGGCAAGGGCTTCCGCGTCGCGCTGACCGAGGACAAGCTCGAGGAGGCCTTCGAGGGCGCCTCCCGCGAGGGCGAGAAGTTCTTCTCCGACGGCCGCGTCTACCTGGAGCGTTACCTCCCGGACCCGCGCCACGTCGAGGTCCAGATCATCGCCGACAAGCACGGCAACGTGATCCACCTGGGCGAGCGCGACTGCTCCATCCAGCGCCGCCACCAGAAGCTGATCGAGGAGGCTCCGGCCCCCGTCGTGGACGCCGAGATGCGCGCCCGGATCGGCGAGATCGGCATCAACGCGGCCAAGGCGGTCGACTACGTCGGCGCCGGCACGATCGAGGGCCTCTTCCAGGACGGCGAGTACTTCTTCCTGGAGATGAACACCCGCGTGCAGGTCGAGCACTGCGTGACCGAGATGGTCACCGGCATCGACATCGTCAAGGAGGGCATCCGCGCGGCCGCCGGCCTGCCGCTCTCCTACGCCCAGGAGGACGTCGTCCTGCGCGGGCACGCGATCGAGTGCCGCATCAACGCCGAGGACGCGGCGCGCAACTTCGCGCCGGCCCCGGGCGCCATCGGCGCGTACAAGGAGCCCACGGGCCCGGGCGTGCGCGTCGACTCCGGCGTCGGCCGGAACGGCGTCGTCAGCCCGATGTACGACCCGATGGTGGCCAAGCTCATCGTCTGGGACGCCGATCGCGAGCAGGCGACCAAGCGCATGATCCGCGCGCTGGGCGAGTACGAGATCGAGGGCCTCAAGACCCTCATCCCGTTCCACACCGCGATCATGAAGACCGACCAGTGGGGCAACGCGGAGACGTGCCGCGACCTGGTCGAGGACAAGGCGTGGTTGAAGACCCTCGCGGTCGACGTGCCGATCGTCGACACGGACGACGGGGAGAAGGCCGAGCGCGAGTACACCGTCGAGGTGTCCGGCAAGCGCTTCGACGTCAAGGTGATCGGCGAGGCCTTCGCGCCCTCCGGCGCCGTGGCGGCCGCACCGGCCAACGGAGGCGCCAAGAAGCCGGGCCGCAGCGAGCGCAAGAAGAGCGCCGGCGGCGGGGCCGACGCGCTGCCCTCCCCGATGCAGGGCAACATGTGGAAGGTCAAGGTGGCGCTCGGCGACACGGTCGAGGAGGGCCAGCTGCTGTGCATCATCGAGGCGATGAAGATGGAGAACGAGATCACCGCCCACAAGGCGGGCGTGATCAAGGAGCTCCCCATCACCGAGGGCGCCCCGATCTCCGCGGGCGACCTGATCGCCGTCATCTCCGCCCCCGCGGCGGAGTAGCCCGCAGACCCCTTCCAGGAAATGACCGCTGAGCGGTCATTTCCTGGAGCTCAGCCGGCCGCCTCGGCGGCCCGGGCTGCCTCGGCGGCCACTGGCCGCTCCCGGCCCGGCAGCAGCAGCGCCGGGAGGAAGGCCAGCACGCTGAGGCCGAGCGTCCACGCGAACGCGTCGCCGAACGCGGCGGCGAGGCCGTCCACGCCGGGCGCGTGCGCGGCCGTCTGGTGCTGGAGGATCACCACGAGCAGCGCGGTGCCGATCGAGCCGCCGATCTGCTGGAAGATCCGCACCGCGGTGGTCGCCCCGGCGTACTGCTCCTGACGGAGCCCGTGGTAGCTGGTGCCGAGGACCGGGACCAGCGCGGCGCCCAGCCCGGCGCCGCGGACGAACAGGGCGGCGGCGAGCAGGACGTCGCTGGTGTGCGCGTCGACGAGCGCGAACGGCACGGTCCCGACGATCGTGAGCCCCACGCCGATCAGGACGGCCGTGCGCGCCCCCACCCGCTCGACGTTGCGCCCCACGAGCACGAGGGCGAGCATCGTCCCCGCCCCCTGCGGCGCGAGCATCAGGCCGGCCTCCAGCGCGCTGGCCCCGCGGACCTGCTGGTAGTAGAGCGGCAGCAGCAGCATGGCGCCGAAGAGGGTGAAGCCGAACAGGAACATCAGCGCGGCGGAGCCGGTGAACGGCCCGGACCGGAACAGGCGCAGGTCGATGAGCGGCGCCTGACGACGACGCAGCACGTGGACGGTGAACGCGGCGAGCAGCGCGGACCCGATCGCGAGGCAGGCGAGCACGGTCGTCTCGCCGAAGCCGCCGTGCGTGCTGGCCCGGGAGCAGCCGTAGAGCAGCACGGCCAGGCCTGGGGAGAGGAGGGCGAGGCCGAGGCCGTCGAGCGCGTCGTGGCGCTCGCGGGGGACGACGGGCAGCTCGCGCCAGGCAAGCACGAGACCCAGGAGGCAGATCGGCACGTTGACGAGGAAGATCCAGCGCCAGCTCGCCTGGTCCACGAGCACGCCGCCGATGACCGGCCCGAGGATCGGCGCGAGCATCGCCGGCACCGCGACGATCGCCATCAGCCGCATCATGCGCTGCGGTCCCGCCGCCCGGGCCAGGATGGTCGTCATCAGCGGGATGAGCAGCCCGCCGCCGAGCCCCTGCACGACGCGGAAGGCGACGAGGCTGCCCGACGACCACGCGAGCCCGCACAGCACGGAGCCCAGGAGGAACAGGCTCAGGGCGAACAGCCACAGGTTGCGCGCCCCGAAGCGGTCGGTGGCCCAGCCCGAGATGGGGAGCACGATGGCGTAGGCCAGCAGGTAGCCGGTGCTCACCCACTGGATGGTCCCGAGCGAGGCGTGGAGGTCGCGGGCCATCACGTCGATGCCGACGTTGACCATGGTGAGGTCGAGCTGGGCGACCACGGCGCCGAACAGCACGATGATCGCGAGGCGGATCAGGGCGGGGTCGAGGCGGGCTTCGGAGGAGGGCATGCGATACACCGTATCGCATTACCGATACGACGTATCGATTCATCCGATACGTCGTCTCGCTAGGCTGCCCTCGTGCCCCCTCGCCCCACCCCGGACGGCCCCATCTGGACGCGCCCCGCCGCGCCGCCCGCCCGCTCGACCCTCACGCGGGAGGCGATCGTCGCCGCCGCCGTCGCGCTCGCCGACGAGCAGGGCCTCGACGCGGTCACGATCCGGGGCGTGGCCGCCGCGCTCGACGCCCGCCCCATGAGCCTGTACCCGCGCATCGGCAGCAAGGACGACCTGCTCGACCTGATGGTCGACGAGGTCGCCCGCGAGGTGCTGCTCGACGAGGTCCCGGCGGACTGGCGGACCGCCCTGCGCGAGATCGCCGAGCGCACCCGGGCCGCCGGCCTGCGCCACCCGTGGATGACCGCGAGCTTCGGCCGGCGTCCCTTCTACGGCCCGAACGCGCTGCGCCACGTGGAGCAGTCGCTGGCCGCCGTCGACGGCCTCGACCTCCCGGTCGTCACCACGCGCGCGCTGCTCGTGGCCCTCGACACGTTCACGATGGGGCACGTCACGACCGAGCTGTCCCTGGAGGGCCGGGGCCTGCCCGACCCGGACGCCTGGCGCGCGGCCGCGGCCAGCTACCTCGAGGAGACCGCGACGTCAGGGGCGCTGCCGCACCTGGCGGCCCGCGGCTCCGCCGTCGTCCTGGCCGAGGTCGACCACGACGCCGTCTTCGACGCGGGCCTGACCTGGCTCCTGGACGGCTTCGCCGCCTCGCTCTAGGCCTTCAGCTCGACCTGCGGGTTCGCCGGGTCGTGCTCGACCTGGCCGTGCGGGGAGCCGTAGGCGGCCAGCAGCTCCAGGAAGGGCACCGCGTCGAACGCCTCCGGGCCGAGCACGCCCGCGCCCGACCACCGCCCGGTGGCCAGCAGCTCCATCGCGATCACGGGGTTGATCGCCGTCTGCCACACCACCGCCTGGGAGTCGTCCAGCGCCATCGTGTCCGCGTTGTCGACCAGGTGGTAGAGGTAGGTGGCCCGCGGCGCGCCGTCCTTGCCGATGCCGGTCACCAGCGTGCCCGCGCAGGTGCGGCCGGACATCTTGTCGCCCAGCGTCGCGGGGTCCGGGAGCACGGCGGCGACCACGTCGCGCGGCGAGACCTCGTGGCCCCGCACCTTCACGGGCGCGGTGGAGTCCAGCCCGAGCTTGTGCAGCGTCTCCAGCACGCCGATGAACTCGTCACCCAGCCCGTACTTGAACGTCGCCCGCTTGCACGCGACCCAGCGGGGGATGAGCACGACCTCCTCGTGCTCCACGTTGACGCACTCGATCGGCCCGATGCCCTCGGGGAACTCGAAGGTCTCCTTGCCCGAGAACGGCTCGGTGGTGAAGAACCCGCGCTCCTTCTCCCAGATCAGCGGCGGGTTGAGGCACTCCTCGATCGTCGTCCAGATCGAGAACGTGGGCGCGAAGTCGTACCCCTCCACGACCAGGTCGGCCCCGTCGCGGACCCCGACCTCGTCGATCTCGCTGAACAGGTGGTCGGCGGCGTAGCGCGCGAAGACGTCGGAGGCGCCCGGCTCGATCCCGATGCCCACCAGGGCCAGGCGCCCGGCCTGCTCCCACCGCTCGGCGTCGGCGAACTGCGCGTCGCCGAGCATCACCCCGGTCTGCGTGAAGGGATGCTCGGGATGACGCTCCGACAGCGTCATCGCCATGTCGAGGTACGTCGCGCCGGCCGCGAACGCGCCCGCGAAGATCTGCGGGTTGAAGCGCGGGTCGCAGGCGTTGAGGATCACGTCGATCTCGTGCTCGCGGGCCAGGGCGGTGATCGACTCGGCGTCCGAGGCGTCGGCGGCCGCGGCGACGTAGCGCGGGTCCCCCGCGGCCTCCACGGCGCGGGCGGCGCGGTCGGGATCCAGATCGGCGAGGACCAGGAGCTCGAAGAAGTCACGGCGGCGGGCGATGGCGGCGGCCGCGGCGCCGACGCCGCCCGCCCCGACGATGAGAATGCGCATGGGCGGACGCTATCGGACCCCGGCGCGCCAGCCCGAAAGCCGCTCCCACACGGGCGGGTAGGCTCCCGACATGGACTACGAAGCGATCCGGGGCGGCATCGAGCTGGCCATCCCCTACAACGCGCATCTCGGCCTCCGGGTGGTCGAGGTCGGTCCGGGGCGCGCGGTCGTCCGCCTGCCCGACGACGCCCGCCTGCGCAACCACGTGCGCTCCCAGCACAACAGCGCGCTGTTCTCCGCCGGGGAGCTGGCCTCCGGCGCCGCGTTCGCGGGGGCCTTCGTGGACGTCATCTCCGAGCTGACGCCGCTGGCCATCTCCGGGGAGATCGCCTACCGCGAGATCGCCCTGGGCCCGATCGACGCGACCGGGGAGATCGACGGGGATCTCGACGCGCTGCGCGCCACGCTCGACGCCGAGGGCGAGGTCCGCTTCCCCGTCCGCGTTTCGCTCGTCAACGCGGCGGGGACGACGGTGGCAGACATGACCGTCCAATGGAACGTCGCCCGCACGGAGGTCGCCGATGCCTGATCCCACCGAGCAGCAGCCCGCCACCCAGGCCCGCGCCTGGATCGCCGAGCACCACGAGGCCGAGGCCGTCGCGCGCCTCATCCGCGGCTTCCGCGACTACTACGGCCGGGCGGCGCCGAGCGACAACGCGATCCTCGCCGGCGTCGAGCGGCTCATGGACCAGACCGACACCGAGTTCCTGCTGTCGGCCCCCGACGACGACTCCCCGCCGCTCGGCGTGGCCCAGCTGCGCTTCCGCTTCTGCATCTGGACGGCCTCCCCCGACTGCTGGCTCGAGGACCTCTTCGTGGAGGCCGCCGCCCGCCGCCGCGGCGTGGGCGAGTCGCTCGTCGAGCTGACGTTCGAGCGCGCCCGCAAGCGCGGCGCCCGGCGCATCGAGCTCGACACCTGGGAGACCAACGACGCGGCGCTGGCCCTCTACCGCCGCCACGGCTTCAGCGAGCGCTCCAAGGACAACGACGGGCGGGACCTCCTGCTCGGCGTGGCCCTCCCCCGCGCGGACGCCTGAGCGAGACCGGAGCGTCTCGCGGCCTCAGGCCTCGACGGGGGCGAGCGCCCGCTCGATCCGCCCGGCGCCGACCCCCAGCGCGCCGACCCACCGCTCCACGTCGTCGGCGGGATCCAGCCCGGGGACGAACGCGGTGAGCGCGTAGGCCGTCTCGCCGTCGAAGGCGGGGACGAGCACCGGGACGACGATCGTGGCGGCGGCTCCGTCGCCGTCGTGCGGGCCGACCGCGTAGCCGTGCTCGCGGATCGTCGCGCACGTGTGCTCGATCGCCGCGCGGCGTTCCCGCGCGGCCGGGCCGTCGTCGGGGATGCGCGTCTCGAGCGCCCACGTGCGCCGCGAGCCGGCGATGTGGGCGAGCAGGAGCTGCCCGATCGCCCCCTGCTCCAGCGGCCCCGAGCGACCGCGCTCGTGCTCCACCGCGTCGCGGCCCGGGCCGCGCGCCTCGTGCACGCAGATCCACCAGGCGCCGGAGACGACGCTCAGGGCGACAGTGGCGCCGAGCTCGTCCCGCAGCGCCTCCACCGGGCCGGTGGCCGCGGCCAGGAGCGGCGTTTCGGTGACGTACGCGCGGGCCAGGGCGAGCACCACGGGGCCGAGCGAGTAGCCGCTGCCCTCGTCGCGGTCCACCCACCCGCACTGCTCGAGGTCGCGGAGCACGCGCAGCGCGGAGGGCCGGGGCATCCGCAGGGCGTCGGCGACCTGCGCCAGCGACTGCCCCGGTCCCTGCGCGACCTGCAGCAGCATCGGCAGCGCGCGGTCGTTTCCCGGAATCCGCCCGACCCGGCCGTTCGTCTTCACCCCTCCACCCTAGGAGCGCGGGACCGCCGTCCCCATGGCCGCACGGTCCGCACGAGGGCGACCGCGGTTGGCCGCGCGGTCGGGAGGTGAAATCCCGGTGGCGCGCGGGCGCTACCGGCGGATCGTCAGCTTCTTGGTCAGCGTCGCCGAGGTCCGGCCCGTGGCGCCGCCGGTGACCGCGAGCGTCAGCGGCACGTCGCGCCGGGTCCGGGCGATCGCCGCGCGGATCTTGGCGGTCAGCTTCACCTTCACCTTGTAGCCGACGCGGCCCTTCTTGGCCGTCGCCTTCCCGGCGCCGACCTTCAGCGTCTTGGCCTTCCGGCCGATCCGCAGGTGCAGGCGCTTGGCCGTCGCGCGGGAGATCGTGACGGTGGCGGCGCACCGGCCGGGGACGTCGAGCGTGCACCGCAGCGCCACGGCCTTGGCCTTGCGGATCGCCTTCCAGGACTGCTTGGGGACGGTGACGCGGAGCGTGACCTGCCTCTTCGGGCTGCTCCCGCCGCCGGGCGAGCCGCCCCCGCCCGGGGTGCCGCCTGCGCCGGGAGGCGCTCCTCCGCCGCCGGGCGTCCCGGGGCCGCCTCCGCCTCCGCCGGGCGTTCCCCCGCCTCCGCCCCCGGGCGGGAGGACGGCGGTCACGTCGATCACGCGCGTCTGCGTCACGGCGTTCCCCACGCCGTCCGTCGCGGTGACGGTCACCGTCCGCGGACCGGCCGTGGCGTAGGCGTGCACCACGTCGGTGCCCGTCGCGGTCGTGCCGTCACCGAAATCCCAGGCGATCGACGGCGGTCCGGACCAGGCGTCGGTGGCGGCGACGCCCATCGCGGCGCCCTCGCCGGCGGCCACGCTCGCGGGCACGGCGATCCCCACCACCACCGGCACGGTCAGGTCGTCCACCGCCACCGCGGTGCGGGCCCCGCCGCCGCTGCCGCTGTCCTGCCAGACCGCGACCGCGTTGCCGGCCGCGTCGACCGTCACCTGCGGCGTCTCGGCGCTGTGGGCGGGATCGGAGACCAGGGCCGGCGGATCGAAGGCGCCGGCACCCGTGCGGCGCGCGGCCTCGACCACCCGGTGGGCGGCCCCGTTGGCCCGCCACACGGCGGTCGCCCCACCGCTCCAGGCCGCGACCTGCGGCTCGCTCAGGTCGATGAAGCTGGTGGAGAGGAACACCGGGGCCGACCACGCCGAATTGACCGCCGTCGACGTGGAGGCCTGGACGCGGAAGATGCCCGCGCCGCTGTGGAAGCTGCGCCAGACGGCGGAGCCGCGGCCGCTGCCGTCGATCGCGACCTGCGGCACCTCGACGTTCGTCGTCCCGTCCGTCGCCGCATGCAGGTCGCCGGTGCCGAGGGCGCCCCCGCCCCAGCCCGTGCCGGATCCCCACATCGTCTGGAAGCTGGTGACCGTGGACGCCGCGGGCGCGCTGGTCGGCAGGTGGATGGCCCAGGCGGTGGCGCGCGCGTTGCTGTCGTTGGCGGCGATCTGCGGGTCGTCCTGGACGACCGGCCCGGTCGACGTGGGTGCGGGCGTGAGGCTCTGCGGGGTGGCGCCCCACGCGGCGCCCCCGGTGCGGCCGAGCGTCTCGACGCTCGACCGGCCGCCGCTCCCCAGGTCGCTGCGCCAGAGCACCGTCTGGCGGCCGCCCGGGGCGACGACGAGGTCGACCGAGCGCGC
>Ga0247735_1000372_pt1 | contig 17777 bp, 18 predicted proteins | sample UWRJL178409R2_FD_180934 | JGI IMG/M metagenome (GOLD analysis project Ga0247735, IMG submission 180934) | Plant litter microbial communities from Arlington Agricultural Research Station in Wisconsin, United States - UWRJ-L178-409R-2 | ecosystem: Environmental > Terrestrial > Plant litter >... | reverse complement strand
CCGATGTAGTTACCGAGTACTGATAGCCCGTGGGTGTGCCCGATGAGGGAGCTACCCAACTAAGGTTTGCCGTGGTGCCCGATGTTACTGTGGTCGTAGCATTTGTAGGCTGTGAGCAGGTTTGCCCATAGAAACAAATACTCGTAAACATGAGTAAGGTGAGTAAAAAATGCTTCATAATCAAAAAATTGGTTTTACGAACGCAATGTAGTATAAAATAGCACGCAAAAAATACCCATTAGTAGGTATTTTTTGTTAAAATTAACTTTAATTAATAATTATTTATACCTTGTTTGTAAGAGTTTTTAATAAATTTTATCTATTAACATAATTAAATATTAAATATTTTAAATTTTAAGTAATGGTTAAAATAATAAGGTTTTTATATGCATTTATCCTCTTTCAATATGCTAAGTATTAGATTTTTATTGTATTAGAGATGTTATGCTTAAAATGACAGCGGGTTATTTTGCTATTGTAGGCGTAGGCATGTGTAGTACTTTTTGAACCGCAGTCCTAAATACAGTACTGCGGGAGAGGGGTTCGATTTGTCATCGCCAGAATTGCCCGTTGTGCAAAAACAACTCTTAAAGGCGTTTAAAGCTACAGGTAAATGCATAATCGTTGTGTTATTACAGGTATGCCATTAGCTATGCCATGGTAAAAGAAAATGCCGATGCTGTGCTGGTGCAAAAAGCAGGGGCGGACATTAGCAGATATTATTAAACCGGGATTGCCATTACAACCTAAAGGATATTATATTTTTGATACAACCGAACCGCTATGGAATTTTGGATACGGCCTTAGTTACATTACTTTTAGATATGTTAGCTGTACGGTAAAAAATCTGTTTTTACAAATGATGATACTATTACAGTAACTGTAAAGGTAGAATATACAGGCAATAAAGATGGCAAAAAAGTAGTCCGGCTTTGTGCAACAGTGAGCAGTGTGGCAACGCCTATGCAGCAGCTTAAAGCCTTTAAAAAAAGAATTTATAAAGGCAGGTAAACGTGGTTATTTATATTACAGGTGCCTGTACAGGAACTTGCGCTTTATAATGCCCGTATGCAAAAAGTGGTAGGGCCCGGCGAATTTATAATTCAAATAGGTGGTGCTTCAGGTGCTGTTATTTTAAATACACGTTAGGGTATTTAGCTATAACGCTGTTGTACTGTAAAACTAATGCTACAGCACCTAACTATATGAGGCCCTTTAAATACGCCCTTGTCCTTGCCTTTTTTACTCTGTTTTCGTGTACTAATAATGACGATGATGTAAGCCCACAACTGGTTTCCGGAGGTTACAGCCCCGGCGTAGTCATTACGCTCGATGATGACTATGTAGATAACTGGGTTGCTGCCGATGATATCCTTAAAGCATACAACTGGAAAGCTACTTTTTTTGTAACTAAATGCAGCCAGTTAGACGATACTAAATTGGCAAAGCTCACTGCATTTAAACAATATGGGCACGAAATAGGGGGGCATGGCTTAAACCATATAAATGCGCCACAGTTTATTGCTGTTAATAGTGCCGATGCTTATTTAAAAGGAGAGATATCTCCTATGGTAGATATTCTGGATGCTGCGGGGTTGCATACCACGTCTTTTGCTTATCCGTTTGGTGCGAGAAACGCAGATACAGATAATCTTTTGCTAAATTATTTTTCTATACTGCGGGGCACAACCTATGGCAGGCTAAGCCCCAATATTCATAATTGTTATTACACCGGTAGCCCCGTTGTGTTTGGCCTGGGGATAGATAATAGCTACAACCATTTTAATGTGCCCTATTTTTTATCGCTTTTAGAGTATGCTAAAAACAACAACAAAATAGTGATTTTTTATGCGCACAGGCCTGTACAAACATCGCATAATGATTATGAAACAGAATACAATACTCTTATAGAAATTTGTAAATATGTTAAGTCTAATAACATGAAGTTTTATACAATATCAGAATTGTCTAATTTGTAGGTAATTTTCTATTTGGGCATTTTAACCCTAAAAACCCTGAACGGATATGCTACCCTGTTCTCGTTTTTATTGTACCTGGGCAGCCTGTTAAGCTGGGCACAGCTAAAATACAGGTAACCATCGCTGCCTACACCAAAAGAATCGGGCCAGATAATACGCTCATCTGCTACCAGTGTATGCACGTTACCATTGGGCGATACATATTTTATAGAGTGGCTGGGCGAATGCCCGTAATAAATATTTCCTTTTGCATCGCACTCCAGCCCGTGGGTAACACCGGTATTGGCAACAGTCTCTACTTTAGCAGAAAGTTCTGGCGAAGATAATTTTTCGTCGGCTAAATACTGGGTTTCAATACGGTATAAGTTATCGTGGTTTATAGGCTTGTAGTAAAAGTATTTATTGTCTTTAGTAAGCGCAATGCCGTTTACATTACTGCTAAAAGGTTTGCCTTTATCATCTGTCATCCCTATATCATCTATAATTAAATTATAGCCTGGTGTGGCAGTGGTTGATTTATCTTCCTGTAAAAGCAGACGAACGGTATCGGTCTTTAAATTTAACACCACAATAGCTTTAAGAGCAGGGTCAGATAGGTATGCCAGTTGTTTCTCGGTATCAACCCGCACATCGTTAAGCCCGCTTTTGTCTTTAGGCAGCCCGTTAAAAAAGTAGGTTTTCTTTTCTTTATTGGTTTTAAGGTCAAATTGTATCAGCTTAAATTCGCCCTGTTTTCCCTGTCCCGAATCTCCAAAAACAGAAGCATTTCCCGCAGGCTTAGAGTCAAGTACCCAAAGATAGCCCTCGTCATCGGCATACATGTCCTGGGCATTGTTGTAATGCAAAGCATCGGCTTGTTTAGGGGTTTTGTTCCATTCTTCGTTAGGGTAAGGTATGCGTTTGCCCTCCTTAATCTCGGTAACTGCATATAAAAAAGGCTCGTTGTGAGGAAAAGATACAAACAACCTGTTTGTACTGGTTTGTACCGCTACGCCAATAGGCTGGTTCTTGCCAAACTCGGCCACTTCTTCCAGTTGTGGGGTTTTAGATTGAGCCATGGCAGATCCGGTAATTATTATGGAAAAGAATAATTGTTTCATTATATTGGTAAACATAATAGGGAAATTGCGTGTTTTCACAAAAGCACTAAATTACAAATGAAACAACCGGAAAAGGATAAAGTTGTATTAAAAAATAGGTAAGGGTAGTTAAAGCGGCACTATTTGTATGGCTGTTTAATTATACTCTTCTATCCATTTTACAATTTCATCGAGTACGCGCTTTTCGCTGTCGGGCTGGTTCATGCCGCAGTCATGGCCTTTGCCTTCCATCGCTACAAATTTTGCCCTGATGTTTTTCTGCCTTAATACCCCATATAAAAATATCGACTGTGTGTAAGGCACAAGGTTATCCTGGTCGCCATGAAACAATAGTGTGGGTATGGATTTAACGTGAGCGTATGGGCTAACGGTGGTGAACTTTGGGTTTGGTATTGTGCCGGGTGTATAAGTTGCATTAGCTAAAAACTCCACATTCTTTACAAGATCGTTTTTTTGCAGGGCAGTTAGTGTTGCTGTATCGTCAAGCTGTGTAGGTGGGCATAATGCCGAGATAGATTTTATATTTTTATGGCTTGTATAACCATACAACAATGCTAAGTGTGCACCGGCACTTATGCCTGCCATGTGGTAGCCTGTAGGTTTATAGTGGTACTCTGTGGCATTTCTTTGTACAAAGGTAACCGCCTTATCTATATCCATAAGCAGGTCGCGGCCATGCACGGTGTCGTTTACATAGCGGTAGTCTACATTGGCAACCACAAAGCCACGGTTACGCAGGTCTTTAGCAGTTTTATCGGTATACTCATTGCCACCCATCATCCACGCACCACCATGTAATAGTATAACTACCGGGGTGGTTTCGGTATAGGTTTTAGGCAGGTAAAGGTCGAGTGTATTTTGCTTTCCGGCAGCATATTGCAGATGCACGAGGTCTTTAGGACCCAATTGGCTATGTGCCGAAAATGTATGCAGTAAAATAAAAGTAACGAGTAATGAGAACAGCTTTTTCATTATAAAATCTTAACCGCACTAAATTACAATTTTACAGCTAATGCAGGCATAAATTTTATAAGGTGTTTTTTAATTGTATATGCATTTTAACCTTTAGCTGTAGCTCAATCTGAAATCTTAGATCTAAAATCTGAAATCCAAAATCAAAACCGTAGCTTTGCACACTTCAAAAAAATATGCAAAAAGAGATACACCCCATATACAACCTGCACTTTGGCCTGCTGTGCTTAAGCTCGCTTCTGTTTTCGGCAAGTTTTAATATGCTTATCCCAGAGCTGCCTGCTTACCTTAGCAGCCTTGGCGGTGCCGAATATAAAGGGCTTATTATAGCATTGTTTACTCTTACCGCCGGGATATCGCGGCCGTTTAGCGGCAGGCTTACAGATACTGTGGGGCGTGTGCCGGTAATGGCATTTGGATCTGTAGTGTGTTTTGTATGTGGGTTGTTGTACCCTGTATTAGGGTCTGTCGCAGGGTTTTTATTCTTAAGGCTTCTTCATGGTTTTAGTACAGGCTTTAAACCTACTGCTACTGCGGCCTATGTGGCAGATATTGCCCCAAAAGAACGCTGGGGCGAAGCCTTGGGTATACACGGTTTATGTTTTAGCACCGGTATGGCAATAGGTCCTGCTATAGGCGATTATGTGACAAGGCATTTTTCGTTAAACATACTTTTTTACGTATCATCTGCCTTTGCCCTTATGTCTATACTTATCCTTATGAACCTTAAGGAAACCATTAAAGTAAAACAAAAGTTTAGCCTTTCGTTGCTTAAGATATCCCGAAAGGATATTATAGCGCCAGAGGTGCTTCCGGCAGCTATAGTAACGTTTATGTCTTATGTTAGCAGTGGGGTATTGCTTACCCTGTTGCCCGATTTTACCCCATCTATAGGTGTGGCAAACAAGGGGATGTTTTTTGTGGTGTTTACCACAGCATCGCTTATTATACGTTTTGTGGCAGGCAAAGCGTCCGACCGTTACGGGCGTACCAAAATTATTAAACTGGGGCTTGTGCTGCTTGCCGCGGGTATAGTCCTCACAGGATTCTCTGAAAACATGACCGGGCTTTTAGTGGCCGCAATAGTGTATGGTATAGCTGCGGGTATACTTTCGCCGGCGCTTAATGCCTGGACTATAGACCTGAGCCTGCCAGATCATCGTGGTAAAGCCGTGGCCACTATGTATATTGCCCTCGAAGCCGGTATAGGGCTTGGTGCGCTATTTTCGGGTTGGTATTACCAGGATGTTATTGCGCGCATACCGTTGCTAATGTATATATCTGCAGGTGTTGTTTTAATGGGTATGGTTTATATGCTCTGGAGGGAAAGGCAAATGGCTACTGTTTAGTGGGTTTAATGGCTGCTATATAAAGGTTACTATCTAAAATAATTGCAAATTAATATTTACTGAGGAGCACAGCTTGGGCTATATGGAGATCTAACCTTCTTAAGGAGGTTAACCTATGTGCCTATATGGTAAATAAGTATGATAATTAACTTTTTACCAAATAGAAGTGTAAAATTTCGTGATGCTTTAAATGTATTTTCTAAGCTAAACCACAAAAGGCTGTCCTTAAAGACAGCCCCTCATCCAACAATATAAAAAACGTTTAATTTAAATAGTAGTGTAACCACCGTCGGCAATAATGTAGCTGCCTGTGGTAAACGACGATTTATCTGAACTAAGAAATATAACCAAATCGGCAATTTCCTGCGGGGTTCCCAGCCTGTTCATAGGTGCTTTAGCTTCAAGCGCATGTAGCATATCTTTATTAGAATGTGCTGTTAACAGCGGAGTTTCTATGTAACCGGGGCCTACAGCATTGCAACGAATGTTTTTTTGCCCATACTCTGCTGCAATATTTTTAGTTAAGCCTACCACACCATGCTTGGCAGCAGTATAAGCTACACTGTTAGGTGCTGCTACCGTACCATGAATAGAGGCAATATTAACAATGTTGCCACCACCGTTTTTTTCCATTTGCTCTAATTGGTAACGGCAGGCATAAAACACACCGCTAAGATTAAGGGCTATAACTTTGTCCCATGCGTCAATTTCATATTCTCCTGTTGGTGCAGCGAGCCCGCCTATACCGGCATTGTTACAGGCTATATCCAGCCTGCCATATTGTGCCACAACAGCTTCTACAAGCTTTTTATTCTCTTCGGCTACAGAGGAGTCTGCTTTTACAAAAATAGCATCGCCACCGGCATCTTTTATTGCTTTTACGGTTTCTTCCCCGTGTTCTGTGCTAACATCTGCTACAACTACTTTAGCGCCTTCAAGCGCATATGTTTCGGCTATTGCACGGCCTATTCCGGATCCTGCGCCCGAAACCACTGCCACTTTGCCTGCTAATAAAGACATGTGTTCTTAATTTTAAGTTAAACTATAAAGTTAGCTATAATCTCTAAACCAACGCTTCACAACGAAGCGTTTAATATAATTTTAACAATTCATCAAGATTTATCATCTCACAAACCCATGTATTTAAATTTTATATATATTTGGTATATATTCATTTATAGCCTATGTTCGAAAATTTTAGCCGCTACCTGCTGGATAAAGCTGCCTTTACAACTACAGAGCTTAACCAGATAAAAGCAGTTAGCCATATTATCAAGGTACAAAAAGACGAACTATTTGTGCAGGAAGGCAATATTTGGCCCTACAATGGTTTTGTATGCCACGGTCTTGTACGTTCTTTTACCATAGATTACTATGGTAATGAATGCACCCTTAATTTTGTCCCGGCAGATTACTGGATAGGCGACCGCGCAAGCCTTTTAACGGGAAAGCCGGTGTCATTTAGTGCCGATGCTATAGAAGAAAGCCATATATTGTTGATAGAACAAACTGATTTTCATGAGCTGTGTAAAAAATTAGATACGTTTAATACACTAATGATAGGGATGATACAAAAGAACATCCAGATAACACAAAAGCTTATTAACGAGAACATCAGTATGAACGAAAAAGAAAAATATTGCAGGTTTCTCGATAAATATTCGGCTGTTGCACACCGCATACCTCATGATATGATAGCATCTTACGTGGGTGCAACACCAGATGTTCTTACCCGTATACAAAAAAGCCTTTCTAAATAAAGAGCCAACAACATATTTAACAAGGATGCCCTTTCAGTAATTATGAAAAGGCATTTGTTTTTGGTTAAAATATCTTTTGCATTTAATAATTGAATATTCTGTAACTGCAAATCTGTTAACTTTGCAGTATGTATGCCCTCATTGACTGCAATAATTTTTACGCCTCCTGCGAGAGGGTTTTTCAGCCTAAATGGCAGGGAAGGCCCGTTGTGGTGCTATCTAATAACGACGGTTGTATTATATCGCGAAGTGAAGAGGCTAAAGCACTGGGTATAGGTATGGCTGAGCCCGAATTTAAAATAAGGGATAAGCTTAAAGAGCATGGTGTAGGGGTTTTCTCGTCTAATTATTCTTTATACGGCGACCTTAGCGAGCGTGTTATGGGTATTATGCAATTGTATACCCCTAATGTAGAGGTGTACAGTATAGACGAGGCTTTTCTTGATTTTAATGGGGTAAACGTGCCCGATTTTCATGCTAAAGGTTTAGAGATACGAAACTGCGTGCTTAAATGGTTAAGCCTGCCTATATGTGTGGGTGTAGCACCTACTAAAACACTCTCTAAAGCTGCTAACCGCATTGCAAAGAAATTTCAGGTTCAAACAAAGGGTGTTTTTGTAATGGATACCCATGAGAAACGTATAAAAGCCCTTAAATGGCTTAAAATAGAAGACGTTTGGGGTATAGGCTACCGCACTGCACGAAAGCTGAAAGCTAAAAATGTTATAACTGCTTACGATTTTACCCTGCCCCATTTAGAGCCCTGGATAAAAAGCGAAATGGGTGTGGTGGGTATGCGCATTAAAATGGAGCTTGAGGGTATTCCTGCTATTGGCGATGGTGCCGTGCCCGAAAAAAAGAAGAGTATTGCTACTACCCGCAGTTTTCCTAAGCAGCTAACCGATTACGACCTTATTCGCGAACGGGTAAGCACTTTTGCTACCGTTACTGCAGAGAAATTGCGTAAGCAAAAATCTATGTGCCACACTGTTATTGTTATGCTCGTGGCAGATAAGCACAGTATAGATACCCCTAAATATTATTACAGCAGGGCAGTTACCCTGCCGTTTGCCACAAACTCTGCACTTACTATAAGTGGGGCTGCAATACAATTATTGAAAGATCTGCTTGCCGATACCGATACGGTTAAGTTTAAAAAAGCCGGGGTTATTGTGAGCGAACTCGTGCCCGATACTACCAAGCAATTTAACCTGTTTACCGAAGAAGACCCGCGCCACCTGGCACTTATGAAAGCAATGGATAAGGTAAATAATAAAATGGGGAGCCGTGTTATTCGCCTTGGTGCACAGGCCGAAAAAACTTGGGATATGAAACAGGAAATGCGCTCGCCCAGGTATACCACAGATATTAACGATATACTTGTTGTGCAATGCCGGTAAATAAAAATAATAGTCCTGCACTTACTTTTTACGTTCCCGAAGAGGGAACAGATAGTGCATTGCCGTTAATAAGCCATAGTGTATCGGCAGGGTTCCCGTCGCCTGCACTCGATTTTATGGAATATAAAATCGACCTTAACCAGCACCTTACCCGCAATGCCCTGAGTACTTTTTATATAAAAGTAGCAGGATCGTCTATGACGGATGCCGGTATAGACGACGGCGACCTGCTTGTAATAGATCGCAGTATAGAACCCGCCGATGGCCGCATTGCCATTTGCCTTATAGATGGCGAATTTACCGTAAAACGCCTTAAGCTGGAAACTGACTGTCTATATTTAATGCCAGAAAACACCGCCTACCAACCCATAAAAGTCACCGAAGAGAATCAACTTATTATCTGGGCAATTGTTACGTATGTGGTTAAGAGGGTGGGGTAAGAATACTAAATGTTGTAGCCCCCTAACGTTATGCATTTAGGGCCAAACTGCATACTACTGGCTTTTTATCTTGATCGTTTTTAGGAATTCCAAAATTTAACGCACGACACAGTACTTACAAAAGTGTTTTTGCATAAATTTGTAATCTGCTATAGTGCAGATATTAAACTAATACAAAATACACGTATGAACTTTGCTAAAAAATTTACTCTTATAGCCATTGCGGCATTACTTTTTGCAAGCTGTAAAGACACATCTAAAGATGGTAACTTAGAAACTCCGGCTAAAGACCTTGTTACAGAAAGTACACAGAATAAAGAAACAGCTGCCAATCTGGAAACAGCAAGTTTTAAAATTGACGGTATGACATGCCCAATGGGTTGCGCTGCTACAATAGAGCAAAAACTGTCTAAAATGGATGGTGTAGAGAAAGCTAAGGTTGATTTTGACAGTAAAACGGCTACCATATCTTTTGACCCTGCAAAGCAAACAACTAAAAGTTTTGTAGAGACTGTTGAGAAAATTGCTGATGGTGCTTACAAAGTATCTGATGTAAAATCATCTGGTAAAGCTTAGATTTTAAGATCATTTTTTCGCAATACAAGATATTAGCAGCTTTAGGGCTGCTTTTTTTGTGATTTATAACCACAAATTACACGAATTATTGTAAAAGAAACACGGATACCACCCATGCTTCGCAATCGCCGATTAATACAGATTTTATTCACGTGCTTTATCGCGAGGCACGAAACGACCTTAAAATTTTGAGATTCTTCGACTTCGCTGCACTTCACTCAGAATGGCAAACCGCGCAATCATTCGTAATTCTTGATTGCAATTCGTAATTAAAAAACTATTTCCAGGTAATGGTTTCCATAAGGTTTTTCATGTCTTCTTTTATGTAGCTTGCTGCTGGCATAACAGAGTCAAAATTAGGCTTCGCATAAAAATACATTGAGCCTGTAAGAAAATGCTTGGTGCTGTCGGTTACATAAAACTGGGCATTAGTAGCGGCATCGCCGCCTACCTGCGAGAACATACCGTATACTTTGCGGTCGGCATTTATAAAGGGCGTGGCATTTATATTATCTGCCTTAATTACGTGTTTATAAGTAAGCTCTTCGGCATCATGCAAAAGTTTTTTAATGTCATTGTTTACCGGCTTATACGTAAGGTAAATGGTAGCCTTCATTTTAGGGTACTCTATGGTAAAATTGCACTGGCCTTTACTTTTAACTTTTGCAAGTTCGTTATAGGTAAAAGTATATGGGCAATCATTGTTATAAAGCTTATAATCTCCTATGGTATAATCCAGCCGTAAGAAAGCTTTGGGTTTAGGTACTGTTTCTTCCTGGCAGCCTGTAGTCAGGGTTCCTGTTGCAACAATTACTGCTAAGCACCACAATTTATATATCATTTTCATACCAGTGTAACCTTAATTTGTTTTATCCTTCTCTTATCAACAGATTCGACCGTAAAGATATTGCCATTAAAACTAATTTTTTGTCCTTTTTTAGGAAAATTGCCTGTTAGCTCCAGCACCAGCCCGGCAAGGGTTTCGGCTTCGCCTTTGGCTTCTTCAAAAGATTCTTCATCAATATCTGTAATACGATAAAAATCTTTAAGGCCTATCTTGCCGTCAAACAGGTAATTGCGGTCGTCTATTTTAGAGTATATAATATCTTCGTCGTCAAACTCGTCGCTAATATCGCCTACAATTTCTTCGAGGATATCTTCAAGCGATATTATGCCCGATGTACCACCATACTCATCTACCACAACCGCAAGGTGGTTTTTCTTTTCCTGAAATTCCTTAAGTAAATCGTCCAGCTTTTTATTTTCGGGAACAAAAAATGGCTGTCGCAATATTTGCGGCCAGTCAAATTCGGTTGCATCTATATAAGGGATCAGGTCCTTAAGGAAGAGTACTCCTTCAATCTGGTCTATATTGTCGCGGTAAACCGGTATGCGGGAGTAACCTGTTTTTACAATTTTAGGGAGTATATCGCAAAAAGGTTCGGTAACATCTAAAGCAAAAATATCTATGCGTGGACTCATTACCTGCCGCACCTCTGTATTGCCAAAAGTAACGATGCCTTCCAGCAACTTTTGCTCTTCGGCAGTGGCATCGCCATAATCGGTTAGTTCTAATGCCTGCGAAAGGCGGTCTACAGATAGTTCTGATTTTTCTAACCCAAATTTTTTGTTGAGCCATAGTGTAACCTCTCGCATGGGTATGCTAAGCGGCGACAGTGCCTTGTTTAATATAAAAAGGGGGTAGGCAACTGCTCGCGAAAAAAGGCGGTTGTTGCGGCCTGCATATACCTTAGGTATTACTTCGCCAAAGAGCAGTATAAGAAAAGTTATAACAGCCACCTCTATGCCAAATCGCAACCACGAAATATGTATGGCAGAAAAGGCATTCATCTTAAAGAAAAAGATGATGATGGCTATATTTATAAAGGTATTTGTAATAACAATCGTGGCAAGCAACTTTTTAGGCTTTTGCAGTAATTGTTTTATCAGGCTTCCCTGGCGTGGGGTTTTTGCACTAATCCTGTCAATATCCTGGGGCGATAGCGAAAAAACTGCTACCTCTGTACCCGATATAAATGCAGAACATAAAAGCAGGAATACAATGCCTGCAAAACCTGCTGTAAGGTTATAATCTATAGAAATGTAACTCGCGGGGCCGGGGTCCAAAATGTGGTGTGTTAGTTAGTATTAAAACGGCAGGTCGTCATTGGCCGGCACGCTTGGCATATCATAGTTTGTTTTAGCAGGTTCGCCCATAGTCTGGGTAAAGGGCTGCTTGTGGCTGTCTACTTCTTTTTTAACGGTAAGGAAGGTAAACTCTGTAACCTGTATCTCTGTAGTATACTTAGTCTGGCCATCTTCGCCTTGCCACTGGCGCGATTTTATGCGGCCTTCTATATATATCTTGTCGCCTTTAGTAAGGTATTTTTCGCAAATTTCGGCAGCCTTGTTGCGCACTACAAGGTTATGCCACTCTGTGCTGGTTATCTTTTCGTTAGTTTGCTTGTTGATATACACCTCATTAGTAGCCAGCGGAAACCGCCCTATGCAGTTGCCTCCCTCAAAATAATGGATCTTTACATCGTCTCCCAGATGCCCAATGAGCATCACTTTATTTAAGGTCCCGTTCATGGCTTTGTTTTTAGTGTTCTATCAAATTTAGTAAAATTAATCATCATTCCCAATGCTTCTCCATAAAATTATGAATTACTATAGGGTAAGGGAATAATTTTACCTGCTCATTATCAATAGCTTCGGGCAGGAGTAAATCAGTACTCACTTCCCAGAAACGTATGTGCAGTTTTTGGTGCGACAGCTTGTGTATAATAACATCCGGATGCAGCAAGCGTATGTTTTTCGGCGCGAAGCCAAGCCCTTCAAAATTTTCAATAAGTTGTAACGTAGTGGCTTCGTCGGTAACGTTCTCGGTCTCTAAAAGCGGAAATTCGTACAAGCCAAACCAAATACCTTTATCGCTGCGGCGGTTTACAATGGTTTTGCCCGTACCGTCTTTAACAATAATATAGTTAAAATAGCGGTTGGTTACTTTAGTCTTTTTCAGTTTAACGGGTAACTGGTTTACACGTCCGGTTAAAAAAGCCACACACTCCTTGTTAAATATACATATACCACAGTCAGGATTTTTAGGTACACATTGCAGCGCGCCAAACTCCATCATGGCCTGGTTAAAGGCAGATGCATTGTCTTTAGGCAACAGCGATGCGGCAAGATCTGTAAACTGTTTCTTGGCACTGCTGTGAGAAATATCTGTATCTATGCCAAAATAACGCGCCAGTACACGGTACACATTACCGTCTACCACGGGCACGGCTTCGCCATAACTTATAGAGGCAATGGCTGCGGCAGTGTAATCGCCTACGCCTTTAAGTTTTAGTAGACCGGCATAGTTGGGCGGGAAGCTGCCGCCTAAATCATAAGCTACCTGTTTTGCCGTTGCATGCAGGTTGCGGGCGCGGCTGTAATAGCCCAGTCCCTGCCATAATTTAAGCACCTGCTCCTCCGGCGCAGCGGCCATATCCTGTACAGTAGGGAAAGCTTCTATAAAACGTAAAAAGTAGGGTAATCCCTGTGCCACACGGGTTTGCTGCAGCATTATTTCTGACAGCCAAACGGGGTACGGTTGTGGTGTTTTGCGCCATGGTAAATCGCGTTTGTGCTGCAAATACCATTGAATTAAAGACTTAGAGAATATCATTGTTATGCTGTGGTTTGCAAATGTAAAAGTTTATGTTATTAAATTTTAATAGATTACCTTGAATTATTGTTTTTTTAATTGTTATATTTGCACACTCAAAAAAAATACACAATCATTAATTTAATAAGAAAATGACGAAAGCAGACATCGTAGCGAAAATTTCGGAGAAACTTGGTCTTGAAAAAGGAGATGTACAGGCAACAGTTGAGTCTTTCATGGAAGAAGTGAAGACATCATTAGAAACCGGAGACAACGTATACCTAAGAGGTTTCGGAAGTTTTATCATCAAAACGCGTGCTGAAAAGACAGGAAGGAATATTTCTAAAAATACTACCATCAAAATACCTGCTCATAATATTCCGGCATTTAAGCCTGCAAAAATATTTGTAGACGGTGTAAAAACCAACACTGAAGTAAAAGAGAACTAATTATTAACCACCAATCCCTTATCTAATTATGCCAAGTGGTAAAAAAAGAAAAAGACATAAGGTAGCAACGCACAAACGTAAAAAACGTGCAAGAGCTAACCGTCACAAAAAGAAAAAGTAGTGCAAACTACTTTTTTCTTTTTTAATGTGAAAAGTTCATTGAAATCGGTTGTGAAAGATTTTAGATTTCAGATTTTAGATTTCAGATTGTTTAAAAGCGCTGCATAGTGCTTTAAAGCTAACTGAATACTGAAAACTGCGACTGAATACTTAAAGAACCTTCGGGTACACAAAAAAACTACCTGTAAATTATTATTTAATCCATCTGTATTAGTTAACAGTGGACAGTTAACAGTTTACAGTTTGAGGGCGTTCCTTAAACTGTTAACTGTAAACCGTAAACTTAAAGCTGCATACGGATAAAAATGTACAGTGTGAACAAAGAATTGATTATCAGGTCTGGTTCTGACGCCGTAGATTTTGCCTTATTAAAAGATGGAAAACTAATAGAATTACACAAGGAAAAGGAAGATACTGGCAAGTTTAGCGTGGGCGATATTTATATTGCCAAAATTCGTAAACCTGTGGCCGGCCTTAACGCCGCCTTTGTAAATGTGGGCTTCGAGAAAGATGCATTTTTGCACTATCACGACCTGGGCCCTAATCTTCCTACCCTGCTGAAATTCATGAAACTTGTAAGCGCAGGTAAATTAAAAGATTACTCCTTAAAAACCTTTCCGTTTGAAAAAGAGATAGATAAAGATGGTGCCATAGCCGATGTGCTAAGTTCTAACCAGTCTATACTCGTTCAGGTGGTAAAAGAACCCATAAGTACCAAGGGCCCGCGCATAAGCTCAGAGCTTTCGCTGGCCGGACGTTATGTGGTGCTGGTGCCTTTTTCTGACAGGATATCTATTTCTCAGAAAATAGAATCGAAAGAAGAAAAAGACCGCCTGAAACGCCTGGTGCAATCTATCAGGCCAAAAGGTTTTGGCGTTATTGTGAGAACAGTAGCCGAAGGAAAAAAAGTAGCAGAACTGGACCGCGACCTGCAAAATTTGCTGGACAAATGGACAGCAATGTGCAAACGCATACCCAGTGCCCACCATCCCAGCAAAGTATTGGGCGAAGTTAACAAGGCTTCCTCTATACTGCGCGACGTATTTAATGATACCTTTACGGGTATCTACGTAGATGATGAGGACCTGTACTACCAAACCAAGGACTATCTGCAGGAGATAGCTCCCCATAAAGCGAATATCGTGAAAAACTACCAAAGTAAAGAACTGCCCTTATTTGAAAAATATAATATAGAAAGGCAGATTAAAACCTCTTTTGGCAAAACGGTATCCATGAGCAAAGGTGCTTACCTTATAATAGAGCATACAGAAGCCCTGCACGTTATAGACGTAAACAGTGGTAACCGCTCTAACAAGGCCCTTAGCCAGGAAGATACTGCGCTGGAAGTAAACCTTATTGCTGCCGCAGAGATTGCGCGCCAGCTACGTTTAAGGGATATGGGAGGGATTATTGTTGTCGATTTTATAGACATGTCTAACCCCGACAACCGTAAGAAGCTTTTTGACTTCCTGAGGGAAGAAATGAGCGACGATAAAGCAAAACACAAGATCCTGCCCCCGAGTAAATTTGGCTTAGTACAAATTACACGGCAAAGGGTACGGCCTGAGGTAAACATTAAAACAAGGGAAGAAGACCCGAATAATGAAAATTCGGAAATTGAAGCCCCAATTTTAGTAATTGACCGAATAGCGGCCGACCTTGAAAGAATATTAAAGAGCCATAAAAAAGTTGTGCTAAGTGCACACCCTTTTGTGGCCGCATACCTAACTAAAGGGTTCCCGTCTATACGCACTAAATGGTATTTAGAGCATAAAAAATGGGTAACCGTTATACCGCGTGACGCTTACACGTATTTAGAATACCACTTTTTTGATAGCAAAGGAAACGCTATCGCAGAATAACAAAAACCGCCCCATCGCTGATGTGGGCGGTTTTTTTGTTTTTACCTTCTGTAATAAATTTAACTAAATTGAAGTTATACCTTACATAGTTACTGCTTATGAAATATTTTACAGGTTTATTATGCGTACTTCTTCTTATATCATGCGATAAAAATGCATCTTTTAGTCTTCCACAAGAAGAACCCACTTATAGCTCTTTGAATAGAAATAAACCCGCTAATTATGTTATGAAACCTTCTAAAGTAGATGAGTTAAATACGAATGATGCTGTGGAAGAATTTATACGCACAACAGATACTAATTTTAGGCAATTTTACTTACGGCCATTTAAAGACCTTGATATGTATGGTGATGGGGAAAGCGATTCTAAAGGAGATAGTATTTTTAATACCCTTGTTAATACATATAAGGTAAATAAGAATTTTTATAAAACAGATTTTGATAAGAATGGGTATACCGATTTACTCGTTATGGGAAGATGGGAGTATCTGGTACCTGGTTCGCCAAATCAAAAAAGATATATTGAGAATTTTTATGTTATTATGAATTTCGGACACAAGCCCGCAAAAGTTTTAAATATAGGCCGCGGAAGCATTTTGCCAATTTTGAAAAAAATAAACGGGAACAATTTTCTTGATTTGCACAGGCAGGTTAGAGATTATGATTATTCCGGTAGTAGTGTAAAAGTAGCGCACGATTCGGTAACAGTTTTGCAATGGGCAACAATTGGTTTTGCAGAATACAATCCTACACCAAAGGATTATAATATAGAAACGATACAGTTTTTCAGGGGGCCTTGTTTTGGCCACTGTCCTATGTATGAGTTTGCAATACATAAGGACGGGTCTGCATTATTTTATGCAGATCAGAATAATTTTACTGACGAGTATAACACGTGTCGTAGTGATGTTGTTTATTCTTCGCACATTAGAGTTAAAGATTTAAGTAACCTGATTTATTTTTTAAACTATCTTGATTTTCCAACATTAGAACACAGTTTTTCCATAGGCGGTAGTGATATGAGTAAAGCATTACTTATTATAACTTATGATAATGGAAAGGTAAAAAAGATAAGTGATTATGGTTTAAGTGGCACATATGGTTTAAGAACACTGTATGCGTTTATGCAGGAGTTAAGGTTTAACCAAAAGTGGCGGGGAATTGAGAACCCTAATAAGATTAGGATAAAAGGTTATTAAAGCTGCTTTTTAGCGTGCATTATCGCGAACCGCAGGCTCGCCTCTGCTGGCGCGGGTTCAGCATTTAGCATATGTATGTTTAAATTGTTTACTATTAATACATTTTATTCAAAACTTCGCTAACTCTTATTTGTTAGCTTATTAAGTTAAAAAAAAATATTTTTAAGAGTTCAAATTCTCTAAGGTTTTTCTTAAATTTACTAAAAAAGAAAAGCTGTGAAAAAAATTTTTACACTTTTATTGTGCACGGTAGTACTGTGCGCATGCTCTAATGATGACAGTAATAACAACAGCGATCCCGGCATGGTGGTATACAAGGCCGCTGGAACCTTAATGACTATACTGCATTTATAGCTGTATTGCCAGTGCTGGAACAGGGCGATATTACCTGGACTTTTAACGAAACGGGTACAAGCCTTGTTGTTAACAATACCGTTCAGGATGCTTATCCTTATATGCTTGCATCGGGTACTTATAATGTAGCGCTTACTGATGATGCATTATTTATAATTGCAGATGGTTATGAGTCGGAGTATGAGTATGATTTTGCCGATGGTACGCTAACACTTCGTGATACTCAGGGAAGTGGCGACGGGCCTCACATGCAGTTTAGCAGGAATTAATTATCTGTATTTAACTTTTAGCAGGCTGTCTCAAAAGTGTCATTCTGAACGTAATGCAATGAAGTGAAGAATCTTAATTGTTTAGTAGTAAAGATTCTTCCTTCGTCAGAATGACAAAAAATGATTGTTAAGTATTTTTGAGACAACTCTTTTTTGTATGTATTGCATGCACCCCTTAAAGGTTGATTTCAATTATTACCACAAAAGTACTATACCCTACTATAGCCAGTTTGTGTTTTCTTTAACGCTATGCGTTTATGCTAAAATAAAGAGGTAGTGGTATCTTTGCAATT